>Ga0079224_100007025_pt1 | contig 15018 bp, 9 predicted proteins | sample Stecom2015_FD_80414 | JGI IMG/M metagenome (GOLD analysis project Ga0079224, IMG submission 80414) | Agricultural soil microbial communities from Utah to study Nitrogen management - Steer compost 2015 | ecosystem: Environmental > Terrestrial > Soil > Agricultural land | place: USA: Utah...
CTCATCCGATATTTTATCAGATTGGCGCGTCTAGTTCAAGCACTTATCGGCAGTCTATACTGAAGTGCCTCGCTAATGTGGGCGCTCGTGATCTCGCTGGCTCCGTCTAGGTCGGCAATCGTTCTGGCAACTTTAATGGTTTTAAAGTAGCTTCGGGCGGTGAGGCCGAGCCTGTCGGTCGCAGCCGATAGGAGCTGTTTGCTGTGGTTATCGAGCTTCAAATGTCTTGATATCTCGCCACTAGTAAGCGAGGCGTTGTATCTATTGCTATAGTGGTAGCGCTTATTTTGGCTACCAATAGCTAAGTTTATCTGGCTAACCACTGTTGAGTGTTGTTCATCTGTCTGCAGGTGGGGTGCTGATAGTAGCTTGTCATGGGGGACTCGCCCGACGCTTAGCACTATGTCAATTCTATCGAGCAAGGGGCCGGAGAGACGTTTTTGATAAGAGCTAATTTGTTGACTGGTGCAGGTGCATTGTCTAGATTCGTCACCTAGATAGCCACAGGGGCAGGGATTCATAGTGGCGACAAGCATGAAATCAGCTGGATAGATGGCTCGCCCATCAGCCCTGGTGACCGAGATTTGCTTATCCTCTAATGGTTGGCGGAGCGCCTCTAGAACATTCCTGGGGTACTCAGGTAGCTCATCTAGCATTAGTACTCCTAGGTGAGCCAGACTAATTTCACCTGGCCGGGGTTTGGCACCGCCGCCTATAAGCGATATCCGACTAGCTGTGTGGTGAGGGGTGCGAAATGGGCGATTGGTAACTATTTCGCTGTCTACCTCTCCTGCGAGGCTATGAATTTTCGTGACGGCTATAATCTCTGACTCAGTAAGGGGTGGTAGTAGTCCGAGGAGGGTCTTAGCTAGCATGGTTTTACCCGAACCCGGTGGCCCGTTCAGTAATAGATTGTGTCGCCCAGCTACAGCTATAGCTAAGGCGCGCTTTGCCTGCGACTGGCCATGGATGTCGTCAAGCTTTATCGCATTATTGCCGCCAGTTAATGCTGTAGGCTTGGAGCTGACATGGGCTGGTATGACGGCTTCACCCTTGAGGTGCAGGTAGGTTTGCTGTAGAGACTCTACCCCTATAATTTCAATGCCGTCGACGAGGCAAGCTTGATCGGCGTTGTCCTTAGGTAGGAAGAGCTTGTCATAGCCAAGTCTTGCAGCGGTCTCGGCAATGTTTATCGCGCCTCTAATTGGCCTTAAATGACCATCTAGGGCTAATTCTCCGGCGAAGACGGCCGAATCAAGCTCTGCCTGCCGTAGCTGGCCGCTGACAGCTAGGATCGCTAGGGATATGGGCAGGTCATAATGGGTGCCATCCTTAGGTAGTTCAGCTGGGGCGAGGTTTATGACTATCTTGCGGCTCGGAAAGTCTAATAAAGAGTTAGTGATGGCGCTTCGGACTCGTTCTTTGGCTTCATCGATAGCTTTATTGCCCAGGCCAACAATCTGCAGACTAGGCAAGCTGCGCTTCATATCGGCCTCGACTTCAACAATTTGGCCATCGAAGCCGACCGGTGCCACTGACACGACCTTTGCCACCATGATACGAATAGTTAAGCATGCTTGTCGGGTAGGGGCAATGTTTGATAAAATAACAGATAGGTTGGGGCTGACACAGCTTTCGACGCAAGGACATTAACAGGTTATTTTGCAAGTCGAAAATGCACGATACGCATATCTTAATTGCAAACTTTGCAGACAAAGTAAAAGCTACCGTTTCTCAGTTGGCTAGCGCCTTCCGAGCACCAGCTTTTGCGCCAGCTTTAGTTTAACTAGAGCCATCACTACCGCGAGGTAGCGTAGCGGGTTAGTGGTGTTATATTTATGCTACTAGCTATAGTGGTTCACGCAAGGCTACTATAGGACACTTTTTTGCGCCGACCGATTAGTTATTTTTGTTTATCCTTGAGACTAGTGGTCGTTAAGCTGACAGGATTAACTAAGCTTGTAGACGAATAGCCAGTTACCTTACGGACCGGGGGGCAGTACCCCGCAGCTCCACCAAACGAGAACGCCCGACTTTTATAGTCGGGCGCTGTCGTTTATGTGAGTGTGTCAGTCGGCGGCTTAATTGTCTGGTATTTGGACGCTTTATATTTACATAAAAATGAAAACAGCCATCTGCGAGTAATGGCTGTTTTCGGTATGTGGAGTTTTTCGTCTATTTGTTTGTTTTTGGCCCTTGCATAATTTATTTATTCAAGAGCTACCCCTATATTATGATGGCAAAGCGCTTGTGTCAACATGATTTCAGTAAAATCATACAGGTAAAAAATACCCTCTGTGGAAAAGCCATATATAGTGCTCGGGGACTATACGGAAGGACTAATTGTGTAGTTGGTGGATGGTGGTGCTGCTTTGGGTAGTCTAGCCGCCGCTGTGTTAACGCGAGCGAGTCTTGGGTGGAGTAATTTACCTGGCGAGTAAGACTAGCAAGTGTAGGTCGCTGGTCCTCATAAAGTCGTGTTTGCTTCCAGCTAATGACGGCAGTCTTAGGTTTGGTAATATTAGCTATCGCAGAGGGCAGGTATTTAACTTGATGTCTAATAGGCGAGTGATGCTAGCCGTATTTAGGTTGGTGGGTATTAATAAAGGTTGACCGGCGCGGTAGGTGCATTAGCCGGGGCTGTTAAATATCCAGTTAAGCTACAAGCTGGATTTTAGTTCGGTGCTTTCTTTCGTGTGTGCAGTTAGGTCGGGTAGACGGCGGGGCGAGTATGGCGGGCTTGGCGGGTTGATAGGTGGGGCTGGATGCCAGAGTGGGTCAGATCGCTTAGGCGTAGGGGGTAGATTTTATTTTTAAATAGGCTGGTGATGAGCTAATTTTGAGCTAAATCCGGCTAAAATAGCAAAGTATCAAAAAATCTACATACATTACAACAACGTTGTATAAAAAGTTTATTAGAAAAATAACAGATCAGAATATGTATATTTTTGCTTATATTGTACTTAGCACACCCAAAATGGATAGCAAACTATTGACATAGTCCCGTATCGGTGCTAGTATGAGCATAAGCTTTTACAAACACAAAAAGCTAAATCAAAAATCCTTAACAATTCGAATATCAACTGACCCGTCATCGAACCTTTGTTTGGCGGAAAGTCGGCCACGTGACACCAAGGTGTCTGGAAACTGCTATTTGCAGGCTGGGTAGTGACTGTATCATTATGCAGTTAATATCTAACTGCATGAAGCATCTATCTATATCTGCAGCTTGCAGGTTTTATCCAGTACCAGTGACGTAGCCGATGCTCCGCCAAACCATAGGACAGACTGTCTCTATGAAGAAGGTGTCGAGCGCGCGTCGAAATAGTACTGGTTTGGCAAGCTTTGCCGGCCGTGGAGGTTTCACGCAAGTGACGTATGCTTCAGGTTATCCTGGAGCGGTCAGTTAAGCCCGTCGTGGCTTACCTGATTTTAGTGTATTGCCGCATTAATAGTTTGTATTAGAGTGGATCTGGCTGCTAGAGTTAATAGGTTGGCCGCGCGGGCTGTTTCAATTTTGAGATTATTTTATTTACAAAAGCTAGGTTATTATTGAGTCATGTTAGCAAGAGTGTTATCGGTTCTGGCGGTACTGGGGGGTGTGCTTATCGTTGCTATTATGACACTGACTACCCCTAGTCAAGCTGGCCCCCTGGGTGTGTTGGGGCTATTTATTGGTGTTTATTTCGTTGTATTAAGCACACTAACGTTTGGATTGCATCAGCTGACTCGATTGCTGGAGAGGCTGACTAAAACCTCGATTAGGCAAAAGCCAATTACCACCATGCCGCTTCGGCGCGCTTATTACTTCGGATCGATAGCGGCACTCGCACCGGTACTGCTAATTGGAATGCAGTCGGTTAGTGGTGTGGGCCTATACGAGCTCTTCCTAGTAGTAGCCTTCGTGGTATTGGGTTCTGTGTATGTAGCTCGTCGAATGCCGTAAGCATCGGCAAAAACGTTAGTGGTTATGCTATAATTTTTGATATGGAGCCTGAACTACCTACCCCGAGGCTGAATCCTGAACGCAGCCCGGTCACTCCGGAGTTAGCGCCGGAAAGGTCGCCACTTGTTGCGCCCGAAGTTCAACCTGAGCGAGCAGCTGAGCGTTTTGAACAACGGTCCGAAGCAGGCGCAAGGGCAGCAGACACGGCTGCACCAGTCCTATCGCTACCGACTCCCATCCCAGTTACTGACGACAACGATCAGTCGGCAGCTGTCGGTGACGACATGCCACTGGTGGCGGCGGACGAGGATGTGATCGAAAAAGAGTGGGTCGATAAGGCTAAGCAGATTCTATCTCAAACTAAAGATGATCCGTATCGGCGCGAGGAAGAGATATCTCGGCTTCAAATGGAGTATCTGCAAAAGCGCTACGGAAAAGAAATAGGGGCCCAGTAGATGGGTCAAAGTAAAAGATCGATATTATGACGAGCTGGCTAATCGGTATATTCGCCCTACTGGTGGTAATAGCTACTGTTAGTATTTTGGTGTTTTTGCAGTATAGAAAGACCTTACGCGAAGCCAAGAATTATGAGCGCGGGCTCAAGATGGTACCGCTATTAATCCATTTGCCGCCTTCGAGTGAGGACATTGAGTCGGGCAATCGAGACGAGCGGGATTTGACAGACGAAATCGTATCGCAGGCACAGGTGATGTATAACATCATATCTAGCACGGCGACCAAAGGCTTCAAGAGCAAAATATATGGTCAACGACATCTGTCATTTGAGATAGTGGCCAAGAACGGACTGATTTACTATTACGCGGTTGTCCCAGTTGTGCTGCTAGATGTGGTTAGGCAGGCAATCGAGGCGGCTTACCCATCTGCCCGGCTAGAAGAAACAAAAGAAGAAAATATTTTTAGCCAGACCGGCAAGCTGAGCGGAACTATAGGCGGTGAATTTACGCTTAAGCGTGATTTTGTTTACCCGATCGCAACCTACCAGGAGACAAAGCGTGACGCGGCTAGGGCGATATTAAATGCTTTATCAACCGCTTCGCGCGATGATGGGGTGGCGGTTCAGCTGCTTCTGAGACCTGCCCGGGAGGGCTGGACTAAGGTGTCTGAGGGAGCGGCTGGTCAAATCAAGAAGGACAAGGGCGTTAAAAAACCAGGCCTAGGCGGCATGATGGCACCTAAGGACCTACTTGAGGCTTTCTGGCGACCACCAGAGTCTGGCGAGGACAAGTCAGATGATAAGCCGCTTAGCTCAATCGATCAATCAAAAATCGAGGCTATCGAAGACAAGACTCGCTACCCAGGCTATGAAGTATTGGTTCGGGTGATCGTTTCGTCCAATACGGCCGCCAGGTCCCAGGCGCTACTTAAGAATGTAGTTGCTGCGTTTTCGTTGTTTGACTCACCAAGCTTCAATGGGTTTAAGTTCTCGGTCGCTAAAAATATCGAAGAGTTGGTGACGGCCTATATATTCCGCTTCTTCCCGCAGGCCTTAAATCAGAATGTCTTAAATAGCGTCGAACTAGCTACGGTATTCCATCTGCCGAGCCAGTCGAGCATTCCAACATCGCAGGTTCAGCGCCAGATGGCTAAGCAGGTTGATGGTCCAACTGAATTAATGGAGGAGGGCTTCCTGCTTGGTTATAATGAGTTCCGCGGTGTTAAGAAGCCGATTCGCCTCAGCACCGGTGACCGCAGGCGACACACCTACATAATCGGTCAGACCGGTACCGGTAAGTCTAAGTTGCTAGAGAATCTGGCCTACCAGGACATGATGGACGGCAAGGGCTTTGCCTTTATTGATCCGCACGGTGATTCCGCCGAGGAGCTACTAGGCATGATCCCTAGAGAGCGAGTTGAAGACGTTATTTACTTTAGTCCAGCTGACATGGAGAGCCCGGTCGGTCTAAACTTGTTTGAGTTTGAGTCGCTTGATCAGCGTGACTTCTTGATCCAAGAGGCGATAGCGATGCTTTATCGTCTGTACGACCCAGGTCGAACCGGTATCATTGGCCCTCGGTACGAGCACTGGTTTCGGAATGCCGCTCTGACGGTTATGAGTGACCCACGAGGTTCGACCTTTATTGATGTGCCTCAGGTATTTAATGATCAATCGTTTGCCGATCAAAAGCTTAAGTACGTAACCGATCAGACAGTGTTGGATTTTTGGAACAAAGAGATGGCTCAGACCAGTGAAGCCACTAAGTCGGAGATACTAGGCTGGTTTGTGTCTAAGTTTGGTGCCTTTCTCTCAAATGAGATGATGCGCAACATACTCGGTCAGACCAAGTCGGGCTTTAATTTGCGCGAAATTATGGACAACAAGAAGATCCTGCTAGTTAATCTATCTAAGGGTCGGGTTGGTGAACTGAACTCTCAGTTACTAGGCATGATATTCGTTATGAAGTTCCAGGCGGCAGCCATGGGGCGAGCTAATATTCCAGAGGATCAGCGCCAGGACTTTGCATTGTATGTCGATGAGTTCCAAAACTTCGCAACTGACAGCTTTGAGTCGATTTTGTCTGAGGCCCGAAAGTATCGGCTAAACCTGGTACTAGCTAACCAGTTCCTGACACAGCTAACTGATAACATCCGTGAAGCGGTGATCGGAAACGTAGGTACAGTTATATCAGGTCGAATCGGTATAACTGATGCCGAGCTACTCCAGAAGCGATTTGCGCCTACTTTTGATGCCGAAGACCTGACGAAGCTACCTAACTTCCAGACCATAACTAGTGTAATGATCAACAATGTGCCGTCAGCGCCATTTAGCATGTCACTTATCCCACCACTGGGAAGGTCAAATCCACAACTTCGGGATGCTCTTAAGAAGCTATCAGCGGCCAAGTACGGCAGGAGCCGAAGTGAAATTAATGCTGAAATATTCAAACGTCTAGGTGAGGGCGATGCAGCTCGTCGCGCCAAAATGGAGGCGCTCAAAAAAGCTCAGAGCCAAAGGGTCGGTGCTAGTAAGCCTAGTGGAGGCTCGTCATTCTTGGATGAGTGGCTGGCTAAGCGCCAGCAGCTAGGTGGTTCTACGCCTAAGCCTAATGCAGGCCAGCCCGCGTCAGCCGCTACCGCTAGGCCAGTTCAGCCTACTGGCATGCAATCCGCGCCTACGCAGGGGCCGCTGTCGACGCCTGCGGCATCGCAACCTAGTGATGCGGCAGCTTCTCAGGCCCAGCCGGGCTCAGTCGGTGGCGACGGTTCAGCACTGCACTTACGTGGTGATAGGTCGTCTGATAATGACGACGAGGTCGCTATCAAGCTGCGCTAGTAGAGTGGGCTTATGAGTCTCGCTCAGATTAAATAGCTTAACTAAGAAAGACCTATAGATCGCAGGGTCGTCGAGGGTTTAGCGGTGGTCTGGTCGCCTATCGCCGACCAGTTATCAGTAGCTTGATGTAGTCGTACGCCATACCTATCAGCCAGCCGAGCATGAAGGCTCCGATAGTTTCAAAGCCCGATAGGGGGTAGCCGTAGTATTTAGCAATCATATAGAGTCCGAAGGTTAGTGCCAGGGCGCTAAACGAGCCGGCAACAATAGCATTTGGCCTGGCTACGGTGCGACCCAACGCTTCGCTAGTGGCTTCAACGACTGGGATGTGGATGGTTTTAGAGAATAGGCGGCTAGGGGCGGACAGTTCGGCTTGAACATCGTCCATAGTACGTTTGAAGCTCTGCTGTCGGGCCTGTTTGCCGACGCCACCAGGAGTGGCGGATCTTGGCTTGGGCTGAGACTCCAATCCGGCTGCCTCGACACTTATAGCTGTCTCCATAGCCTCTAGGCGAGCTTGCTCAGCCCGTTCCGGGCTAGGTGTAGTTTCGACTGACTTCTCTGGGCTAGAGGCTAATTGCTCTTGGCGCTCGAATTGCAGTCCGACGATTTCTCGTCGTTCAGGCGTTGCGGTAAATTGTTCTGGACTACTAGCCATGGTTTTCCTCTTGTCGGTTAAATTGTGCCGGCATTTAAGTCACGCCGAATTAGTCGTATTTCTTTTTTGAGTTGACGGGTGCGAGCGTAAAAGTAGCTAACTACAACTAGTAGTACGACGCCGAATATCAGGTTGGTGGTCTGTGGCACTGTCGGCAGTTGAGTGACGGCGGATTCAACGGACTTTACAATCGGACAGTCAACCTTTAGTCGCACTGTGGTGCCGATGGTGTTAGACATGACGCAGTCGTAAGAGATTTGATTGCTTGTTCCGCGCGAGGTGGCGGCAATAGTGCTTGGTAGCTGAACCAAGAATGACTGGCGTCGAGTCTGGTTAGGCTCCAGGCTGACCGGCTCCCAACTTAGGGTCTGCGTCTCGGCGTCAAAGCTGCCGCCGCCGGTGTCTAAGAGATGGGCGTACTCCAGCACATCACCCAGGTAGTCGCTAATTGGAACTGTTGCAGTAGTGCTGCCAACATTCTTGAGGTCGATGTGGTATTGAACTTTGTCACTAGGCCGGACTAGGCTTAGACTGGCGTCCGCAGCCCGGGTTAGGTTTTCGGCAGACTTGGTGAATATAACCTGATCTTGACAGTCGCTGCTCTTGACCCAGGTTGATTGATTGGTCGGACACGGCTGACAGTTGATGTCGCCTGCTTTTATAGAGGGCTGGTAAGGGCAGGCGTCGGCAGCTATAAGGCTACCGTCGGTTACAGAGGGTAGGGGCTGCTTAGTGATCAAGTTGCCGTTTTGTTGGCTGATTGCAAACCAGCCGACAGCCTTAGACTGTCCAACCCAGCCACTGCCGCCACCTGACTCGGTTAGCTTAGCTGGACGACCATAGAAGCTACCACCTGTCTTGGCGGCGGTCAGGTAGCCCAGGCTGTGCTCGCCTTCGGCGGTGCTAGCCTGAGGTAGGCGACTATACACATAGGTGTTGTCGTAGTCGAAGCTTGCCTGGGTGGTGTTGGCGATATCCTGGCGAGTTAGGCCGCTGGCCGTTAGGATGTCGCGAATATTGTGACTGTTGGAGTCGTAAAGCTGCAGTATGTCTGCCTGGCTAGTGATACCGCCGGAGATTAAGTCATTTGGATTAGCGGCATTGGCTGATTCAGGCGGTGATAGAACCGCAAAAGATTGGACTATCAAAGCTAGAATAGTAAAAAACAACCCAAGCTTACGGCTGGTTTCTTCGCGGTGCAGGCGGCTGGCGTAGAAACCTAGTTGTCCAACTAGCGCTGGGCTAAAGGAAAGGTTCGAAACAAGCTTTCGAAACATTTGTTATTTACTTTCTATTTATATTAAGTCCTCTTAATAAGTAGATTAGCATAAGAATTGTGTTCAATACAAGTAACTTGAGTGAGTACATATTTTCATGTATAATGATGGGGATGTAAATAGCATTTTAGCTAGTAGTAAGACGAGGGGATAATGGCTAAACAAACAGATGGCGGCTCGTATACTGGGTCACAGATTCAGGTACTTGAGGGTTTGGAGCCGGTTCGTAAGCGACCCGGTATGTATATTGGTAGCACTGGCTACGACGGTGTTCATCATTTAATTAAGGAAATCGCTGACAACTCAATTGACGAGGCGATTGCGGGCTATGCTAGTCGGATCGACGTGGTTCTGCTGGAAGACGGTGGAGTTAGTATTTCCGACGATGGTCGTGGTATTCCAATTGATATCCACCCTAAGACTGGTAAGAGCACTCTTGAGACTGTACTGACTATCCTGCACGCCGGTGGTAAGTTTGGTGGCGGTGGTTACAAGGTGTCGTCTGGTCTACACGGTGTCGGTTCAAGTGTGGTGAATGCGCTATCTACCCGCTTCATAGCCGAGGTGGTCCAGAAGGGTGTGTTACACCGGCTGGAATTTGAGCGGGGTGTCCCACAGGGTGAGCTAAAGAAGGTCGGTAAGGTTGATCGGCCAGATGGTACAACAATTACCTTTTACCCTGATCCGACTATCTTTAAAGAGACTGTTGAGTTTGACTATAAGTGGGTAGTTAACTATCTGCGACACCAGGCCTACCTAACAAAGGGCATATATGTAGCCGTTCGCGACGAGCGCACCAAGCAGCGCGTCGCTTTTTACTTCGAGGGCGGTATCCAAAGCTACGTTAAGCACCTTAATATCGGCAAAGAGGTGCTAAGTGAGAATATCTTTTATGTCGAACGCCAGGTTCAAGATTCAATGGTGGAGGTTGCCGTTCAGTACAATGACGGCTACAACGAGAATGTCCAGGCGTTTGCCAACAACGTACTAAACCCTGACGGTGGTACCCATTTGGTTGGCTTTAGGGCGGCTATGACCCGCGTGATCAATGAGTATGCTCGGAAAAACAGTCTACTCAAAGAAAAGGAAGAAAATCTAACTGGTGAAGATATCCGTGAAGGCTTAACCGCGATAGTCTTAGTTAAGCTGCCTGACCCTCAGTTTGAGGGACAGACCAAGAACAAGCTCGGTAACCCCGAAGTTCGCCGCTATGTTGAGCAGGTGATGAACGAGTACTTTGGCTACTACCTGGAGGAAAACCCAGCTGTTGCTAAGAAGATCGTTGGCAAGGCCCTGCTAGCGGCTAGGGCTCGCAAGGCGGCTCGGGCGGCCCGCGATAATGTTATTCGCAAGGGTGCACTTGATGGCCTAAGTCTGCCAGGTAAGTTAGCGGATTGCTCAAGTAAGAAGCCGGCTGACTCTGAGCTATATATCGTCGAGGGTGACTCGGCCGGTGGTTCAGCTAAGTCAGGTCGTGACAGCAAGACCCAGGCAATCTTGCCGCTAAGGGGTAAGGTTTTGAATGTGGAGCGGGCTCGGCTTGATCGCATGTTAAATAACAACGAAATCGTTAGCCTAATTAAGGCTATGGGTGTCGGTATTGGCGATCAGTTTGATATTTCAGGCCTACGCTACCATCGAGTGATTATCATGACTGACGCCGATGTAGACGGTAGTCACATTGCAACTTTGCTTATGACTTTCTTCTTCCGCTACATGCGCGAGGTGATTGATGGTGGGCATATCTACCTCGCTAAACCGCCGCTCTATCTACTAAGGGCGGGTACTAGTAAGCGCTGGTATGCCTACAGTGATGAAGAGCGTGACGATATCATCAATCAGCTAATAGAAAAGCGCAAGGCCAATGGGGCGACTATTAATCCCGAGGACTCACCTGCAAAGCAGGCCGGCCTAACCGACATTCAGCGCTACAAGGGTCTTGGTGAGATGGACGCTGATCAGTTATGGGATACGACTATGAATCCGGAAAATCGCGTACTAGTACAGGTCAAGGTGGAAGATGCTGAGCGAGCTGATGCTATTTTCACTAAACTTATGGGTGACGAGGTGGCGCTCAGGAAGAACTTTATCCAAGCTAATGCTAAGTTTGTTAACCTCGAGGAGCTAGACATTTAATATGGACAACGATGACAAAAATACACCACTTGAGGGAGAAGTTGTAGAAAACACCATCCCTGTGCAGACTCACTCCAAGACGTTAGAGAACCGAACGGTTGAAGACGTCATGGAGGATAGCTTCCTACGTTATTCAATGAGTGTGATTGTTGAGCGAGCGCTACCTGACGTAAGGGACGGCCTGAAGCCAGTTCACCGACGAATACTTTATTCAATGAATCAAAACGGCAACCGGTCGACGGCTAAGTTCCGTAAGTCCGCTCGTATTATTGGTGACGTTATGGGTAAGTATCACCCGCACGGTGATACAGCCATCTACGACTCAATGGTGCGTCTAGCCCAGGACTGGACAATGCGATATCCATTGGTGCAGGGGCAGGGTAACTTCGGTTCAATGGACGGTGATCCACCTGCAGCCCACCGATATACTGAGGCGCGCATGGATAAGCATGCCGAAGAAATGCTGGTAGATATCGATAAGGATACGGTTGATTTCAGGGATAACTTCGATGGTTCAGAGCGCGAGCCTGGGGTGCTACCTGCTAAGCTGCCTAACCTACTGCTAAACGGCCAGGTTGGTATCGCTGTTGGTATGGCTACAAACATTCCACCGCACAACCTTGGTGAGCTGGTCGATGCGACCAATGCTTTGATTGATAATCCAGAGGCGACCCTAGATGAGCTAATGAAGCATGTTAAGGGTCCTGACTTCCCAACTGGGGGTATTGTCTATGGCGGCGACCCAATGAAGCAGGCCTACCAGTCCGGTCGTGGAAGCGTAACAATCCGGGCAGTCGCCAATATCGAAGAGACTAAGCGCGGTCGTCATCAGATTATTGTCTCGGAGATGCCATACGCAGTTAACAAGGCAAGCTTGATTGAAAAAATTGCCGATCTCGTAAAAGAGAAGAAGCTGACATCGATCGCTGACCTACGTGACGAGAGTGCCCGAGGCACAGTTCGGGTTGTGATTGAGCTGAAGAAAGATGCTTACCCCAAGAAGGTACTTAACCAGCTATACAAGTTGACGGCTTTGCAGACTACCCTGCACTACAACATGCTGGCGCTGGTTGATGGTATTCAGCCGCGCGTCCTGGGACTTAAGGAGATTCTGGAAGAGTACATCCAGCACCGTCAGGTGGTGGTTCGTCGCCGAACTGAGTACGAGCTAAAGAAGGCTCGTGAGCGCGCCCACATTCTAGAGGGTTACAAGATAGCCCTTGATCATATTGATGAGGTAATCGCAACAATTCGCGCCAGCAAGACTCGTGAAGAGGCTGAAGCTAACTTGATTAAGAAGTTCGGCTTAACTGAGATCCAGGCCAAGGCCATTCTTGAGATGCAGCTACGTCGATTGACCGGCCTAGAGCGTGAAGCGATCGAGAATGAGCTGAAAGAACTGATCGCTCTGATTGCTAAGTTAGAGGGTATTTTGGCGGACGAGAAAGAAATCCTCAAGATCATCAAAGCCGAACTTGAAGAAATGAAGCAGAAGTATGGCGATAAGCGCCGTAGTCAGATCATTGGCCATGAGCTAGGCAAGTTTAGCGACGAGGAGTTAATCCCAGAAGAGAGCAGTGTTATCTTGCTGACTAGCGAGAACTACATCAAGCGAACCCTGCTCAGTGAATACCGACGCCAGAATCGTGGTGGTAAAGGTAAGCGCGGTATGACCACGAAGGATGAGGACATTATTGATCAGCTAGTTCCAGCTAGTACTCACGATTTCCTATTGTTCTTCACCAACCGCGGTCGAGTCTTCCGTCTAAAGGCGTACGAAGTGCCGGCAGCTAGCCTAAACGCCAAGGGCGTAGCGGCTGTTAACTTGCTGCAACTACAGCCAGAAGAGAAGATTACTTCGATTATTCAACACGGTAAGGATACTACCGATGATGGCTTCCTGTTTATGACCACTATCCAGGGTACGGTTAAGAAGACTCCGGTTAAGGACTACGCCAACATTCGAACCAACGGTTTAATAGCAATTCGCTTAGATGATGGCGATGAGCTGCGCTGGATTAAGCGAACTAGTGGCAATAATGACATCATCATCTCAACTTCAGCTGGTCAGGCTGTCCGCTTCAATGAGAGCGATGCCCGGCCGATGGGTCGAACCGCTCGGGGTGTGCGCGGAGTTCGATTGCGACCAAGCGACACAGTTGTAGGTATGGATATAGTTGATTCTGACTCTCAGCAGCTATTGGTAGTCAGTCGCAATGGTTATGGTAAGACCACTAAGGTGTCTAACTTCCCGTGCCATAAGCGTGGCGGAGTTGGTATTAAGGCGGCAGTTGTTACTGCCAAGACCGGTCCGATTATATCGGTACAGGCGCTTGATCCGGATGCGAGTGAGATTTTGATGATCTCCGATAAGGGCCAGACCATCAGAGTTGGATTAAAGGATATTCCAACCCTCGGCCGAATCACTCAAGGTGTGCGCATAATGCGACTTGCGAGTGGCGATGCTGTTGCCTCATTAGGTCTAATGCCCGAGCAGACAGCTGACAAGCTAGAGGGCGAGGTAGACGGAGAGAGCGAAGCCTAGCCTATGTTGGGCGTGTCGGTCTATCTACTGGCACCACTAGTGGCTTGGTTGGCAGCCCAGGGTGGGAAGTACCTAATACACTTAGCTAAGAGTCGATCACTTAGCAACTATCGTCAGCTATACATATCTGGCGGCATGCCAAGTGCCCACAGCGCTACGTCCGTAGCGCTGGTGGTGGTTATCGGCCTAAGCGATGGTGTAGACGGGCCGCTATTTGGAATTGCCGCACTGCTGGCTGCGATTGTTATGTATGACGCGATGATGGTTCGCCACGCCTCTGGATCCCAGGGCGAGGCTCTGCAAGCGCTTATTCGTGAGCAGCAGAGCAAGGTACCATTGCCGCGAGTTGCCAGGGGTCACACTCCTTTGGAGGTGGCCGCTGGTGCGGTATTGGGAGTAGCTGTCGGCGCAATTGTTTTTTTAGCTACAAAATAAGTTAGAATAACCCTTGACCCGAGTAAATATTCTCTGTATGATAGGAACAGTCTGGTCGCCGGAGAGGTGAAAACAACGTGGAGTTGGCTAGATTAAAAGTGAACTTTAACAATTTAGTTGTGCAATATCATCGTCAGTCTATTTATGTTTTGTAACTACCGGTAACGGAAGTTAGCAAACTTTTATGGAGAGTTTGATCCTGGCTCAGGATGAACGCTGGCGGCGTGCCTAACACATGCAAGTCGAGCGGCAGCATGCCTCTCACTGTTCACTTCTCTTCTTTCGAGACAGGAGTAGAGATTTTCTTTAGAAAATCTTGTCTTACTTACCGAAGGAGGAATGCTTACAGATTGTTAACATTCAATCAGGTAGGCAGAGAGAAGGGAATTGTGAGAGGTGATGGCGAGCGGCGGACGGCTGAGTAACGCGTGGGAATCTGCCCCAAAGTGAGGGATAACTGCCCGAAAGGGTGGCTAATACCGCATATGGTCTTCGGATTAAAGTATTTATACGCTTTGGGAGGAGCCCGCGTCCGATTAGGTTGTTGGTGAGGTAATGGCTCACCAAGCCGACGATCGGTAGCTGGTCTGAGAGGATGATCAGCCAGACTGGGACTGAGACACGGCCCAGACTCCTACGGGAGGCAGCAGTGAGGAATCTTCCACAATGGGGGCAACCCTGATGGAGCAACGCCGCGTGCAGGATGAAGGCCTTCGGGTCGTAAACTGC
>Ga0079224_100007026_pt1 | contig 15016 bp, 14 predicted proteins | sample Stecom2015_FD_80414 | JGI IMG/M metagenome (GOLD analysis project Ga0079224, IMG submission 80414) | Agricultural soil microbial communities from Utah to study Nitrogen management - Steer compost 2015 | ecosystem: Environmental > Terrestrial > Soil > Agricultural land | place: USA: Utah...
CCCGGCGTCGGCGGTCCAGGCGTCCTCGGGGTCGGCGACGGCCTGCACGATCCGCTCGCCGTCGACCCCGGTCACGCCGACGGCGCGGATGTCCTCGTCGCGGATCCGCAGGGGCCGGGGCAGGGGTCGGGGATCGTCCGCGTCCAGGGTGTGCACGGCGCCCGGGGGCGGCGGGGAGGCCGGACGCGGCAGCGCGACCGTGCGTGCACGGCGCCGCGGGAGTCGGGCCGACGGGGTCGCGCCGTCGGGCGGGGTCGCGCCGTCGGCCGACGGGGACCCCGTGGGGGATGCTGCGGTGTCGGGCTCGGGGCGCCTGCCGGTCGCGGTCCAGTCCACCGGGCGCACGCGGAGGGACGGGTCGACACTCCCGCGCAGCGCGCGCGGCGTCGGCGCCAGTGGTCTCGTCTCTCGCTTGCCCATGCTCTGATGGTGGCACGCGCGGATGGTGGCACGCGCGCCGGGTCGACTACGGTGTCGCCGTGATCGCACGCACCACCTCGCGCCCCGTCGCCGCCCGACTTGCGGCAGCGCTCCTCGGCCTGCCGCTGCTGCTGACCGCCTGCGCGGAGGATGCCCCCGCCCCTGAGCCCGCCCCCACGGTCTCCGATGCAGGTGGGGCCGAGAGCGCTGGCGGTGACGACGGTGCAAACGCTCCCTCCGATGGGGACGGCGCGACCGCCGCCCCAGTTCCTCAGGACCCCTACCCGGTCACGCCCGCGCCCGAGGGCTTCACCCCGCCCGATCCCTGCTCCGGCGAGGGCGCCTACTACGTGCGGGTCGGCGAGACCGCCTCCCCGGAGCTGCCGGAGCGGGCCGGCGAGACTCTCACCGTCGAGGCGGTCGGGATCGAGGACGACCACGCCCAGCTCGAGGCGACCCTCGGCGACGGCACCTCTCTCCCGATCGAGGACATCACGCTCGGCGAAACCGTCACGGTGGACCTGTGGACCCTGTCCGTGACCAGCGTCTGCGCCGACACCGGCCAGATCGAGTTCGACCTCATCGACTGATCCGCATGCCCTCCGAGACCGCCCCCGCCCGCCACCGCTTCGACCTCGACGTCATCGGGGCAGGGTTGCCCGTCGACGCGGCTCGGGCGGAGCTGGAGGCTTCGGCGCGGACGGGCGCGATGGTGGTCACCGCTCCGCCCGGCACCGGCAAGACCACGCTGGTCCCGCCGCTGGTCGCGAACCTCGTCGGCGGACTGACCCTGGTCACCCAGCCGCGCCGGGTGGCGGTGCGCGCGGCCGCCCGCCGTCTCGCCTCCCTCGACGGCAGCCCGCTCGGCGGCCCGGTCGGGTTCACGGTGCGGAGCGAGCGGACGGTCGGGAAGAGCACCGCCGTCGAGATGCTCACCCCGGGCGTGCTGCTGCGCCGGCTGCTGGCCGATCCGGAGCTGCCCGGCGTCGCCGCGGTGATGCTCGATGAGGTCCACGAGCGCTCCTTGGAGACGGACCTGCTGCTGGGCATGCTCGCCGAAGCGCGGCAGCTGCGGGAGGACCTGCTGGTCGGGGCGATGTCCGCGACGCTCGACGCGCGGGCGGTCGCGGAGGTGCTGGACGGCGCGGCGATCGTCGAGGTGCCCAGCGCACTCCATCCCCTCACCATCCGCCATGCCCCTTCCCCTGTTCCGCGTCTGGACGTGCGCGGGGTGACCGAGGGCTATCTGGACCATCTCGCGCGCACGGCTGCGAGCGCCCGGCGCGAGGCGGACTGCGATGCGCTCGTGTTCCTGCCCGGGGCGCGGGAGGTCGACGGGGTCGTCGCACGGCTCCAGGGGCTCGTCGGTGGGGAGGTGGAGGTGCTGCCGCTGCACGGCCGCCTGCCCTCCGCTCAGCAGGACCGCGCCACGGGCGGCCGACGTCCCGGCGAGAAGCCCCGGATCGTGGTCTCCACCGCGCTCGCGGAGTCCTCCCTCACCGTGCCCGGGGTGCACCTGGTGGTCGATGCGGGTCTGTCCCGGGAGGTGCGACGGGATCGTGGACGGGACATGTCGGGCCTGGTCACGGTCAGTGCCTCCCGTGCCGCGGCCGAGCAGCGGGCGGGCCGCGCCGCCCGTCAGGGTCCCGGCACGGCGGTGCGGGTCTTCGCGGAGTCGGATCTGGCGGGCATGCCCGCGCAGTCCCCGCCGCAGATCTCCGCGAGCGACCTCACCGATGCGGCGCTGTGGCTCGCCTGCTGGGGCACGCCCCGCGGGGACGGACTGCCGCTGCTGACCCCGCCGCCGGCCGGAGAGATCCGTGCCGCGGAGGAGACGCTGCAGGCGCTGGGCCTCGTCGATGAGGAGGGACGCCCGACGGCGCAGGGCCGGCGCGTGGCCGCGCTGCCGATCGGGGTGCGGGAGGCACGCGCGCTGCTGGACGGCGCCCGACGGCTCCCCGGCACGGACGCAGCACGCACGGCCGCGGAGGTCGTCGCCGCGGTCTCCGATGATCACCGCCCGCCCGGCGCGGACCTCGGCGCCCTGCTGCGCGAGCTGCGCACGGGCCGCGCCCCGGGCGTCGAACGCTGGCGCCGTGAGCGCGACCGGCTCGCGCGCCTCGCCACCCAGGTCCCTGGGACGAAGAAGTCCCCGTCGGCCGCGCAGTCAGCGGGGCAGTCCCCGTCGGCCGACGAGTCCGCGCTGCCGGCGCTGACCGCGAACGACCCCGCCGCGCAGGCCGGGGCGGTCCTCGCCCTCGCTCGGCCGGAGCGGATCGCGCGCCGCACCGCCGAGGGCTCCCGCTCCTACCTCCTCGCCTCCGGCGCTCGGGCCGCGCTGCCGGAAGGCAGCCCCCTGCTGGGCGTCGAATGGCTCACCGCCTGGGAGGTGCAGCGCGCCGACGGCCGGGCGGCCGACGGGACCGGCGCCGTGCTGCGCGCCGCCGCCCCGCTCACCGAGGCGGACGCGTTCCTCGCCGGAGCAGGCCTGCTGACGCAGGAGCGCACCGCCGTGCTCCACGACGGCGCGGTCCGGGCCCGGCAGCGGCGCGCGCTCGGCGCGATCGAGCTCGCCTCCACCCCGGTGCCCGCCCGCGCGGAGGACACGATCCCCGCCGTCCTCGCCGAAGTGCGCTCCCGCGGGCTCGACGCCCTGCCCTGGTCAGAGGCCGCGAGCACGCTGCGGGCCCGCCTCGCCCTGCTCCACCGCGAGCTCGGTGAGCCGTGGCCCGCGATGGATGAGGAGTCTCTGCTCGCGCCCCTGGAGACCTGGCTGACCCCGCAGCTCGGAGCCCGCACCACGCGCCTGGACACGATCGACCTGGTCGCCGGGCTGCGGCTGCTGCTCCCCTGGCCGGAGGCGTCCGAGCTCAACACGCTCGCCCCCGAGCGCCTTGCTGTCCCCTCCGGGAGCAGCGTGCGGCTGGACTATCCCGCCCCGGATGAGGGGGAGGGCCGGCCCGTCGCGGCGGTGAAGCTGCAGGAGCTGTTCGGTCTCGCCCAGACGCCGCGGCTGGTGCGCGGTCGGGTGCCGGTGCTCTTCCACCTGCTCTCCCCCGCCCGCAGACCGCTCGCGATCACCGATGACCTGCGCTCCTTCTGGGACGGGCCATATCAGGAGGTGCGCAAGGAGATGCGCGGGCGCTACCCGAAGCATCCCTGGCCGGAGGATCCGTGGACGGCGCAGGCCACCTCCCGGACCACGCGCCGCACGGGGCACTGAGGGCAGCGCTCCGGGGCGTCGCGCAGCCTCTCAGGCGCCACCGCCGGCACTCGCCGCCGTCGTGGTCGCGATCATCACCGCGGCCATGTCGTCCATGATCCGCCGCACGGCCTGCGCCGCCGGATGGTCGATCTGCAGGTCCTTGATGCGGTGGTCCAGCTCGCGGCGGCTGAGGTCCGGCAGATCGTCCTTGAGGATCCGATGGGCGATCCGCAGAGCCCGCAGCAGGTCCAGCAGGATGCCGTCCTGCAGGCTCGCGGCCGAGGGGTCGTCGATCGCGGCGGCCAGGCGCGCACGCAGGGCCCGCTCGACGGAGTCGTCCTCGGCCGGCCAGGAGGTGAAGAACCAGCCGTCCTTGCGTGTCACGGCCCCCTCGGCGGTGAAGACCTCCCCGATCACCTCGGTGAGGTCCATGCTGCGGCGGCCGATGACGGACTTCAGCGCCTTGCCGTCGAGCTCGGCAATCGCGGCAAGGGCCTGATCCAGCGCGGGCTCCCCGGTGGGCTCGGTGTCGAGGACCGTCACCTTCGGGGAGCGGTCCTCGTTGAGCGCGATCTTCTCGCGCAGGGCGAGCTCGGCCACCGCGGCGGCGGCGAGGGCCTGGCGGCGGTAGGAGGTGGAGTCCTGACGCCCAGCATCGTTGGTCAGCAGGAGGAACAGCTCTGCGGGGATCGTGTGCGTCGTCATGCGGCGAGTCTGCCGAACCTCATCGGTGCGCGGATCCGACGATCGTCGGTTCTCGCCTCCCTCGCCCGGCGGGTGCCCAGCGGAATCTGGGAGGATGAGCGTCATGCGCCTGCTCTCCACTCCCTCTCGCCTCTATCGCGTCCTCGCCTTCGCCGAGGTGGTCACCTGGACCCTCCTGCTGCTGGGCATGCTGCTGAAGTACGTGCTGCAGGTGACCGAGATCGGGGTGCGGATCGGCGGCGGGATCCACGGCTTCGTGTTCCTCTCCTATGTGGTGGTGACCGTGCTGGTCGCGATCGACCAGCGCTGGAAGGTGGGTGATCTGATCATGGGTCTCGGCTCCGCGTTCATCCCGTATCTCACCGTCCCCTTCGAGCGCTCTGCCGAGCGGCGCGGCATGCTCGGGCAGAGCTGGCGCCTGCGCGAGGAGGACGGCCGCACCCTCCCGGAGAAGGTCGCAGGGTTCGCACTGCGCCATCCGCTCCCCTCCGCGCTGGTGACGATCGTGGTGCTCGCGATCGTGTTCACGCTCCTGCTGCAGGCGGGCCCGCCCACCGAGTGGTTCTCCTGAGGTGAGGTGCCACCACTTCGAGTCCGGGGCGTGCCGTTCGTGCACGCTCCTGGACCTGCCAGGTAGTGAGCGGCTCGCGCGCGTGCGCGGCCGGGTCGAGGCGCTGCTCGCCCCGCATCTCGCACCCGGTGCCGCCTTCGGCGACCCGATCCTCTCGCCCGAGTCAGGGTTCCGCGCCCGCGGGAAGATGGCCGTGGGCGGCACCGCCGCTGCGCCGGTCCTCACCCTGCCCGGCCAGTCCGCGGGCACCGACCTGTGCGACTGCCCCCTCTACCCGGACGGGGTCGAGGAGGTCCTCGCCGGGGTGAAGCAGCTGATCCGCCGCGCCCAGGTCCCGCCCTACGATGTGGCGCGCCGCCGCGGCGAGATCAAGAACGTCCTGGTCACCGCCTCGCCCAACGGGGAGCACCTGCTCCGCCTGGTGCTGCGTTCCGAGAGCGCTCTGCCGCGCCTGCGCGAGCATCTGCCGGCGCTGCTCGCCGCCCATCCCTCGATCATCGCGGTGAGCGCGAACATCCACCCCGAGCACACCACCGCTGTCGAGGGCGCTGAGGAGATCCATCTCGCGGGCGCCACCTCGATCCCGGTGCCGACCGGGGAGGTCACCCTGCACACCCGCCCGCAGTCCTTCCTGCAGACGAACACGGACGTGGCCGGGCAGCTGTACCGCCAGGCCGCCGAGTGGGCGCGTGAGATCGCCGCCGAGCGCGGCGCCGCACCGGGCGCCGCCGACGGCGACAGCCTGCGCATCTGGGACCTGTACTGCGGTCTCGGGGGCTTCGCGCTCCACCTCGCCCGTGCCCTGCCCCGCGCCCGCGTCACCGGCGTAGAGGTCTCCGCACAGGCGATCGACGGCGCGCGCGAGGCCGCCCTCGAGGCGGGCATCGCGGCGGACGACGACGCAGACGCCGCGGGCGCTCGCTTCCACGCGGCCGACGCGATCGCCTGGGCCCTCGCCGAAGCGGACGGCCCCGCCGGCCCGCCGGATCTCGCGGTCGTCAACCCGCCCCGGCGCGGGCTCGGCCCCGAGCTCGCCGCCTGGCTCGAGGAGTCCGGCGTCCCCGACGTGCTGTACTCGAGCTGCCATCCCGACTCGCTCGCCGCCGATCTCGCCGTGATGCCCTCGCTGCAGATCACCGCCGGGCGCTTCGTGGACATGTTCCCGCACACCGCGCACGCCGAGGTGATCGTGCGCCTGCGCCGCACCAGGACCCCGACCCCGACCCCGACTCCCGAAGGAGCATCATGACCGCCACCGCGCAGCAGCAGCTCGAGACCGCGACCCGCACCGTCGAGACCTCCCCCGCAGGCCACGTCGTCTCCCTCGCCCGCACCTTCGACGTCCACCCCGAGGAGCTGTGGGCCGCGGTCACCATCGGCGAGCACCTCGAAGCCTGGTTCGGCCGCGCGAGCGGCGAGGCCGTCGAGGGCGGACGCTACACCCTGCCCGACATGGACGTGACCGGCGAGGTGCTCGCCACCGAGGCGCCGCGCCGCCTGCAGCTGTCCTGGAAGGCCGGCCGCAGCCGCTCCGAGCTCGAGCTGCTGCTCACCCCGGCCGAGGACGGCGAAGGGACCCGCCTCGAGCTGCGCCACACCGTGCCCGCGGACGCCTACTGGGAGGCCTTCGGCCCCTCCGCGACGGGCTGCGCCTGGGACGCCGCCTTCCACGGCCTCGCCCTCCACCTCGCGGACCCCGGCGCTGACCAGCTGCCGTCCCTCGCCCGCTTCGCCGGCTCCACCGCAGGTGCCGAGTTCACGCGCGCCTCGGCGGACGCCTGGTACGAGGCGCACGTCGCCGCCGGTGCGGACCGCAAGCCCGCCCGGAAGGCCTCGGTGCGCACCGCCGCCGCGTATCTCGACGAGGAGACCGACCTGTCATGAGCGCGGCCGTCACCGTCCTCTCCCTCGGCGGCACGATCCTCATGTCGCAGGACGCGAGCGGCGCCCGCGCCACGCCCGACGACACCGCTGCGGCGCGACTGCTCGCCACCGTCGCGGGCACCGCGGAGCTCACCTCGCGGGAGCTCGCGAACACCTCCTCCTCCGGTGTGCGGCCCCACCATCTGCGCGCCGTGCTCGACCACGCCCGCGCCGCCGTCGATGACGGCTCCGCCGGCGTGGTCCTCACCCACGGCACGGACACCCTCGAGGAGACAGCCTTCCTGCTCGAGCGCTACTGGGACCGGGAGGCCCCGCTCGTGGTCACCGGCGCGATGCGCCCGGCGAGCGATCCGGGGGCCGACGGACCCGCGAACCTGCGCGATGCGGTCCGCACGGCGCTCGCCCCCGAAGCCCGCGGGCTCGGCGTGCTGGTGGTCTTCGACGGGCACGTCCACCTCGCCGACCGCGTCGTCAAGGCGTCCTCCCGCGAGGTCTCCGCCTTCACCTCGGAGCCCTCGGGGCCGGTCGCGATCGTCGACGGGGAAGAGATGCGACCCCTGTTCCGGCCGTTGCCGCGCCCGCCCCGACTGTTGGGCACCCCGCCGGACCGCTTCCCTGCGGTGCCGCTGCTCACCGCCGGTCTCGATGAGGACTTCGCCCTGCTGGACCACCTGCCGCCCGACCAGCTGCGCGGGCTCTTGCTCGCCGGGGCCGGGATGGGGCACGTCTCCCCCGCCGCGATGCCGCGCCTGCGCCGCGTGCTCGACTCAGGCGTGCCCGTGGTCGTCGCGGCGCGCACCGCGCGCGGCGGCACCTCCACCCACCACTACGCCTATCCGGGCTCGGAGGTGGATCTGCTGGAGGCGGGCGCGGTGATGGCGGGGCTGCTGCCGGGGATCACGGCGCGCCTGCTGCTGCAGGCCCTGCTCGCGGACGGCGCCGGTCCTGCCGCGATCCGCGAGGCCTTCGCCCCCTTCGCCTCATGAACGCTGGCATGCGCCGGGCGTGATGTGAGCCGGGCCCTCTGCCAACTCCGAGGCCGCAGTGACAGACTAGGGGACGTATATCTCCTGGCATCGACCGTCGAAAGGTGCACTGATGACCATTCCCGCTGACCCGACCCCCGCCCTGCAGGAGTACGCCCACCCCGAGAAGCTCGTGACCACGCAGTGGCTCGCGGACCGTCTCGCCTCCGGCGACACCGATGGCCTGGTCGTCGTCGAATCCGATGAGGACGTGCTGCTGTACGAGACCGGCCACATCCCGGGCGCGGTGAAGGTGGACTGGCACCTCGACCTCAACGACCCCGTCACCCGCGACTACGTCGACGGCGAGGGCTTCGCGAAGCTCATGGACGCCTCCGGCATCACCCGCGACACCACCGTCGTGATCTACGGCGACAAGTCGAACTGGTGGGCGGCCTACGCCCTGTGGGTCTTCGAGCTGTTCGGCCACGAGGACGTGCGCCTGCTCGATGGCGGCCGCGCCGCCTGGCAGGCCGAGGGCCGCGAGATGACCACCTCCGATGAGGGCCGTCCCGCCCCCACCACCGGCTACCCCGTCGTCCAGCGCGAGGACGCCCCGCAGCGCGCCTTCCGCGAGGACGTCCTGGACTTCCTGGGCGGCCCGCTCATCGACGTCCGCTCCCCGCAGGAGTACTCCGGCGAGCGCACCCACATGCCCGACTACCCGCAGGAGGGCACCGTCCGCGGCGGTCACATCCCCACCGCGCGCTCCGTGCCGTGGGGCCGCGCCGCGGCGGAGGACGGCCGCTTCCGCCCCCGCGCCGAGCTCGAGGCGATCTACCGCGAGGAGATCGGCCTGGACCCGGCAGAGCCCACGATCGTGTACTGCCGCATCGGCGAGCGCTCCGCGCACACCTGGTTCGTGCTGACCTACCTGCTGGGCTTCGAGTCCGTCCGCAACTACGACGGCTCCTGGACCGAGTGGGGCAACGGCGTGCGCCTGCCCATCACCCACGGTGTCGAGCCGGGGAAGGTCCCTGCCCGATGAGCTCCGCTCCTCTTCCCGGTGCCTTCGCCGAGATCGCGGAGGAGTTCCTGGCCCTGACCGGCCGCGACCGTCTGCAGCTGCTGCTGGAGTTCTCCCACGACCTGCCCGAGCTGCCGGAGCGCTACATCGCGCATCCGGAGCTGCTCGAGCCGGTCCCGGAGTGCCAGTCGCCGATCTTCCTGATCACCGAGGTGGAGGGCACGGGGCGCGAGGCGATCGCGCACCTGTTCTTCTCCGCCCCCGAGGAGGCGCCGACCACGCGCGGCTTCGCCTCGATCCTCGCCGAGGCGCTCGACGGCCGCACCGTCGGCGAGGTGCTGGACACCCCCGAGGAGGTCATCAACTCCCTGGGTCTCGGTGAGGTGGTCAGCCCGCTGCGCCTGAACGGCATGGCCGGGATGCTGGCCCGCATCAAGCGCCAGCTGATCGAGAAGGCCGGCTGACCTCAACCGGCTGGCCCTCACCGGGCACGCCTGACCTGGGGCTCTGCCCCGTCGCACCCCGTCGCGTCTCAGGGACGCGGCGGGGTGCGTCCCGTTCCGTAGCGCTCGAAGGCGCGCTCGGCCCCGCTGCGCAGCGCGCCGAAGGCGGCTCTGCCCGCCTCTGCCTGCGCCGTCTCGAAGGCGGTGCGGGGGCGGAAGGAGCCGGTGGCGGGCTCCTTCCCGTGACGGGCGTGCCGCTCCCGCGCATCCTGCAGCTCGAGCGGCACCCGCACCAGGCGCACGAGCGTTGAGCGCACCTCCTCGCGCAGCGCCGTCTCCTGCCGGGCGAGGTACTCCTCGAGCGTCTCCTGGTCCTGCTCACTGCTGCGCACCCCGTGGGCGAGGCACAGCAGGTAGGAGGCGAGGTCCCCGGCGACCTCGGGCGAGAGCCCGTAGGCGTCGCGTGCCCCGCGCCCCTCGCGCAGCGCGACGGCGTCGTCCCGCTCGAGCGGGCTCGGGGCGATGTCGATCGCGCCGAGGAGGTCCTCGACGAAGGCATGGAACGCCGTATCGCCCGGCACGTCGGCGCGGCGCAGCGCCTCGCGGTCCGTCCCCTCGGGCAGCGGCAGGCGCGTCACGCCCTCGCGCGCGAACTCGTCCTGCGCGGCACGTCGCAGGAGCCGGGACGCGGCGCGCTCGAGGTGGTCGGGGCCGGCCGTGCGGGGGATCTCCGGCGCGATCGCGCGGGCGGCGGACGCGGCGACGAGCCGCTCCCCCGCACCCCCGGCACGCCGACGGACCGTCCCGGGGACGGCGGCGAGCCGTTCGCGGAGGGTGAGGATCTGGACCATGGGTCTCCTTCCGTCGGCCGCTGAACGAGCGGGTGGCGGCCCTGTGCACCCATCGTACGGAGGCGGCTGCGCCGGGACCACGGGGCTGACCCCCGTGCTGGAACGGGGCCGCACCCCGCGCGCATCGGGAGGAAAGCTCCGCAGAAAAGGCCTTTGACCTGGGGTGATGAGAGTGAACGATCCGCAGCGCCACGGGAGCGGACCTCGTGTGACCCGACCACGACCAGGAGAACGCATGACCGACCTCGCGCACACCGCACTCCCTTGCACCGTCCCCGGCCTCGGCCCGGACGACACCCGCCGGCTCGTGGACGCGCTCCAGGATCGCCCAGCTGGGCGGCACCCCCGTCGCCACCCCGGGCCGCCTCGTCGCCGAGCGCGGCTGGAGCGACGATGCGCTGGGCAAGGCCGGCACCCAGGAGCATCTCGCAGCGCTCGACGCCGTCTACGAGGGCCTCATCTCCTCGTACCGCAGGGCGATCTCGTCCGCCGGTGAGATCGACCCGATCAGCGAGGACATCCTCATCGGCCGGTCCGCCGAGCTGGAGAAGTTCCAGTGGTGCGTCCGCGCGCATCTCGTGGGTTCACACACCTGAGGCCTCCCACCCCGGGGCGGGTACCGTGAAGGGACCCGACCCCCGAGGAGGATCCGGCATGGCGATCGCCGCCCCCACCGCCGACGAGCTCGCACTGCTGCAGGACGAGGCCGTCCGCTTCACGCGCGAGCTCATCCGCATCGACACCACGAACTACGGCGGGAACGATCCCGAGACCTGGGGCAAGGGCGAGACCGAGGCGGCGAACCATGTTGTCGCAGCGCTGCGCGAGGTGGGCCTGGAGCCCGCCGTCTACGAATCCCATCCGGGCCGCCCGTCCCTGCTCGTGACGATCCCCGGCCAGGACCGCACCCGCGGCGGGCTCATCCTCCACGGCCACCTCGATGTGGTCCCGGCCCGCGCCGAGGACTGGACGGTGGATCCCTTCGCCGCTGAGATCATCGACGGGATGATCTACGGCCGCGGCGCAGTGGACATGAAGGACATGGTGGGGATGATCCTCGCCGTGGCTCGCCACCTGGCCCGCACCCGGCAGGTCCCGCCCCGCGACCTCATGTTCGCCTTCTTCGCCGACGAGGAGAACGCCTCGGTGTGGGGCGCGCAGTGGCTCGTGGAGAACCACCCGGAACTGTTCGACGGCATGACCGAGGCGATCAGCGAGGTGGGCGGCTACTCGATCACCCTGCCCGAGAAGGAGACCGGCGAGGACGTCCGCGCCTATCTCATCCAGACCGCGGAGAAGGGCCTGGCGTGGGGGCGGCTGCGCGCGCACGGCCGGGCCGGTCACGGCTCCGTCCCCAATGACGAGAACGCGATCGTGCGCCTGGCCAAGGCGATCACCGCGATCGACGCACACGAGTTCCCGCTCGAGGCGATCGCGAGCGTGCGCGCACTGTTCGACGGGATCACCGAGATCACCGGCACCGGCTGGAGCGAGGAGGACCTCGAGGGGATCCTGCCGCTGACCGGCGGGGCCCGGCAATTCGTCGCCGGCACCCTGCGCGACTCCACGAACCTCACCATGCTCGAGAGCGGCTACAAGGTGAACGTCATCCCGCAGACGGCGGAGGCGAGCTTCGACTGCCGCTTCCTGCCCGGCCACCAGGAGCAGGTCCTCGCCCTGCTCGACGAGCTCGCGGGCGAGCACGTCGAGGTGATCGTCGACCATGTGGGCGTCTCCGTGGACTCCCCACGTGAGTCCCCGCTGGTGGACGCGATGACCGCGGCGATCCAGGCGGAGGATCCGGGCTCGCACGTGCTCCCTTACTGCCTCAGCGCCGGCACCGACAACAAGCCGCTCAGCTCCCTGGGCATCCTCGGCTACGGCTTCGCACCACTGCAGCTGCCCGCGGACCTGGACTTCGCTCCACTCTTCCACGGGGTCGACGAGCGCGTGCCGGTGGATGCGGTGCGCTTCGGCGCGCGCGTGCTGCTGCGCCTGGTCAGCGACTGCTGAGCACCCGCCGCTGACTGAGCCCCGCCCCGGTGGTCCCAGGGCGGGGCTCAGTCAGCCACGAGCGGCTCTCAGCCCTTCTCGAGCTGCTCTCCGACGCCCGCCTTTCGGCAGACCTCCATCATCTCCGCCGCGGGGACCTCGTCCTCGGGGCCGATGCCGGTGTACCAGCTCGGGGCGTTGCGCAGGATGGTCTCGAGCAGCGCAGTGCCGTCGAGCTCCTCGCCGGCATGGGCCGTTTCTTCGGTCTCGACGAGCCAGTGGGTCGCCTCGGCGAGTGCGGCGCTCGCGATCATGCGCCCTGTGGTCAGGGCGTCCAGGCCCGTCGGCACCGCGTCCACGACCAACTCGATCGCCTGCGCGTGCATGCCCGCCATCGACTCGACCATGCCCATGTAGGTGCGGTGGGAGAACTTCCACTCGAGCGCGCCGCGCAGGAAGGCGTGGTGCCGCTCGACGTAGCAGGAGAGCACCCCGAAGCCGAAGAGCACCGCGCGGCGGTAGTCGTTGACCTCGCGCTGGTACTCGGCGCCCCGCGTCCACGCGGTCTCGAACATCTCCCGGAGCATCGCAGCCATGAGCTCGTCGAGGCCGGAGAAGTGGCTGTAGAACGCAGCCCGGCTGACACCGGCGCGCTTCGCGAGCGCGTTGACGGTGACCTCGCCGTCATCGGCGGAGAGGTCCCGGGCGGCGGCGAAGATCGCCGCCTTGGTCCGGGCGGGACGTGGGTCCGGAGCACGCTCGTTCCTGGGCATTCCCGCATGATAGCCCTCGGGGTGCGGCCGTGGCCGGGTGCCAGCGGGGAACGACGACTGCGCTGGGCGACGGCCGCACAGGAGGACGACCGCACCGGACAACCACATTGGACGACCGTGCGGCACGATGGAGGCATGGCCCGCCCTTCCCCTCCCGCGTCGTTCCCGAAGCTCCTCGCGCAGCTGCCGGGGCAGACCATCGTGCACACGCGCGTGGCCGCACGCGGGACGTGGACGGTGACCACCCGGGGCTGGGTGCTGCACTCGCGCATCCAGGACCTGCCCGGCGGGCCCGTCGGCCTGCGGGATCCGCGCGCCGTCGGTGCCGCCTTCGAGCAGGTGCGCCTGGAGGAGGACGAGCTCGTGGTCGCACTGCGCCCGACGGGCGAGACGAGCCAGAGAAGCGGGACGAGCCCGAGAGGCGGGGAGATCCTGTCACTGCGCCTGCGGCCGGCCTGGGAGGTGACGGGTCCTCGCCGCGCACGAGCTGGGATCACGGCACGGGGCGAGCGATGGGAGGAGCCGCCGGGCCCGCCCCTCCACGCCTCCCCCGAGCAGCTCGCCGCGCATCGTGCCTCGACGCGCAGCGGCATCGAGGACCGGCTGCTCGCCACCGCCCGGGACCGCTGCGTGCACCCCGGCCACGTGGTCGAGGTGCTCGCCGCCGCCGGCGCGGTGGACGAGGAGGAGTTCGCTCGGCGCGGCCCGCTGCTGCTGGCCCGGATGCTCGCACGCGGCGAGCTGCAGGCCGGGTTCCTCCACGAGGGCCGCTTCCGCGCCTGGGACCTGCCGCTCGAGGAGGTCATCGAGCACATCGGCACCACCTGGACCGCGATCGGTGGCCGCGCGCCAGACCGGGACATGATCGCCTGGTTCGCGCTCACTCCGGCGGGCCGTGCCTCGCTCGGTCCCCGCAGCGCGCAGGCCCTACCGCCCGGCATGGCCGGTTACGACTCCCCGGGCGTGGTGGGCGGAGCACGCTGATTCTCCCGCCCCCGCGGCACGCCACCCCTGACGCGCGCACCATGCTAGTGGTGGCCAGCCCCCGCCTCACGAGCTTTCTGAGCACATGTCAGGCATCTCTCAGGCACGGAGAACAGCGGGTAACGCCCAGGTGCACGGCAGAGTACGGTCTCCCGGACCGCATCAGACGGCACCCGGTCTCCACCACCTGCCCGGCGGCGATACCCTGAAGCTCACACCCGTCGAGAAAGGCGCTCGAGATGCCAGCACGTACCGTGAAGGTCGCGAGCAGCAGCGGCCTCCATGCCCGCCCTGCCGCGATCTTCTCCCAGGCCGCCAGCGAGCAGTCCGCGGCCGTCACGATCGAGACGGCCGATGGCGGCCCGGTCAAGGCCTCCAGCATCCTCATGCTGCTGACTCTGAACGTCGGTCACGGCGACGAGGTGACGCTCCGCGCGGAGGGCGAGGGTGCCGAGGAGGCGCTCGATGTCCTCGCCGCACTGCTGGAGAGGAACCTCGACGAGGAGTTCCAGGACTCCTGAACCGGGATGACTCCTGAGCCGCACTGCTCACCGAGCCGGGCTCCTGCCCACCAGGCACCCCGCATGCGAGAAGGCCCCCACCGGATTCGGTGGGGGCCTTCTCTGTCCCGGGACATCGCCCCAGGTCAAGAGCGGTAGCGGCGGGATTTGAACCCGCGGTGGCTATGAACCACACATCATTTCGAGTGATGCACCTTCGGCCGCTCGGACACGCTACCGCCGGACAGCCTAACGGGCGCGCGGGGTCTGCTCCAAACGTTGCGGGCGAGGACGCGAGTCACATCACTCCCGCGTCCCGTCATGGTCGCGGTCATGTCCGCGCACGACCATCACGTTCCCCGTCGCGTGCAGCACGGTCGCGTGCGCGGTCGAGCCGACGGCGCTGCGGCTGCGGCCGCGGTGGCCGAGGACCAGCAGACGTGCCCCCGTCGCCGCATCAAGCAGGGCCTCTGCGGCGGTGCGTCCCGTCAGCGGCCTCCCGGTGACCTCGAGGCCCTCATGCTGGGCGCGGGCCCGGGCGGTGCTGCGCTCGAGGATCTCGTGGGCGCCTGCGTCTGCGTCCCCGTCGATGCTCACATGGAGGATCCGCAGCTCGACGCCCCAGGCCGCGGCGAGCTCTGCGGCGATGTCGATGGCCTGGGCGGCGGTCGCGGAGCCGTCATCGGCGACGAGCAC
>Ga0079224_100007027_pt1 | contig 15016 bp, 12 predicted proteins | sample Stecom2015_FD_80414 | JGI IMG/M metagenome (GOLD analysis project Ga0079224, IMG submission 80414) | Agricultural soil microbial communities from Utah to study Nitrogen management - Steer compost 2015 | ecosystem: Environmental > Terrestrial > Soil > Agricultural land | place: USA: Utah...
AATGAATGTATAGGGTCAACAATGATAAAATATCAATTTCATTGTGACGCATGACTCCGAAGATTCCATCAGGTACTTGATTTTCAACATAATCAAAATAAAGAATGGGCGCCAAATATCCTGGGACATCATCAATTCGCTTAATGTCCAATATCTCTTTCTCAACATTTGAAAGTCTCACCGAATCCAATTTATTTTTCCATAGTCTCCTAGCAGCATGATATAAATCAAAATGGCCAAAGTCAGGAAGTTTAGGCAAGGAATCTCGTATTAACATATGTCTTGTTTTTACTTGTGGCCAATCAAAGGATTTTCCATTATAAGTAACAAGTGTAGTATAATCAACACTCGTTAAAAAACTTTGGTAGAGGGCAATCTCACTACCCGGATTCGGTAAAAAATGTTGCGTAAGAACAACTCGATCTTCTTGAACCCTGGCATGACCTAGTAGAAAGATCGTGTTACCCACTCCCCCACCGAGGCCAGTTGTTTCAGTGTCAAAGAAAAACAAATCTGAAGGAGAATGTCCCTTTGCTGAAAGCGGATGTTTCAAAGGTGAAGAATTCCACATTTCGATGACATCTTTTAGTTTGGAAAATGAATATAAACCATGCTGATAATCTAATGGGTACTCCACTTTTCGAACCATACAGTATGCCCCATCAAAATAAAATGGCTTCGCTCCAAACTCTTCCCACTTATCAAGAAAAGGGATTTCTTCTTCCACTCTTACAGAAGGTTCGACATTTTTCGATATATCCTCATTTTCTTTCACAATATGATTTTTTAACCGATTTAATTTCCCTTTAATTGACATTTTTTAATACTCCTTAACAGTTTGAACCTTGTTTAAACTTTGAAATTAAGTGAAGTGCATCTAACTTAGCACGTTCATTTAAACTTTCAGTACCGATACATGAAGGACAACCTGATTCACAAGCACAGCGTTGAATTAATTTTTGTGATTCATCGAGAAGAATTTCTAATTTCTCATACACTTTTTCACTTAAGCCAATACCTCCAGGATAGCGATCATACAGAAAGATTGTCGGCTGCTCATTATGCACTGCTTTTACCTGTGGAACAACATGCAAATCAGAAGGGTCGCACATTGTCATCAATGGTGCAACATGACGTAAAACATTCGCAACCCCCACTAATGCTTCCTCAATCCTTTTTTCACTAACACCCTCAAGTTCCGTTTTTTTCAGGCTTATCCATGTGGAGGATGTATGTAGCTCCTCTTCTGGTAAATGAATCGGACCTGAACCGATATTTTCATGTGTTTCAAATTTGATTTTCTTAAATATCGTTGCCATAGCTTGTACAGAAACATCACCATAACCAATTTCAATTGAGTCTTGGTTGCGCTCCTTATCAACCTCTAATACACGAAGATTCACAGCAAGGTTTGCATCTGTGAAATAATCGACATCTACTTCCCTCACAAACGCCTTCTTTTCTTCCCAATCTAGCTTTTCAACCTGATATTGAACACCTTGATGCAAATAAATGGCCTCATCATGAAGCAAGGTCATCGTACTGAAACGATCCATTTCTCCAATAACCTTAACAGCTGCAATATCTGTTTGATCAATAATTACGACATTCTCTTGTGAAGCTGAACGAAGACTAATGTTATGAGCAGGAAAGGAATCATTCATCCAATACCATTTGTCACCGTTTTGATGAAGGACTCTTTCTTCCGTTAAAAACTCTAAAATATCTTCAAGGTCAAGGTCGCCAAATGTCTCACCCGCCTTAAATGGCAATTCATAGGCAGCACATTTAATATGGTCTATTAAAATGACTAGATTATTAGGATTTATTCGAGCTGTTTCAGGATTTCTACTAAAAAAGTATTCTGGGTTTTGAATCATATATTGGTCAAGTGGATTAGAGCTAGCCACCATAAAGATTACAGCTTCTCCTTGACGCCGACCAGCACGGCCAGCTTGCTGCCATGCGCTAGCAATTGTTCCAGGATAGCCAGTCATGATACACACCTGGAGTTGTCCAATATCCACACCTAATTCAAGTGCATTTGTACTAATAACTCCGTAAATTTCCCCATTTCGTAGTCCTTGCTCAATTTCACGCCTTTGTTTAGGCAAATACCCTCCACGGTAGCCACGGATCGCTTTGGGCCCTAATTTATGTTTAACAAGTTCTTGTAAATACGTTAGAATGATTTCCACTCTTACTCTGCTTCGTGCAAAAACGATCGTTTGTATTTTGTTTTTTAAGAATTCACTAGCTAACTTTCTCACCTCGAGTGTAGCGCTTCTACGAATATTAAGAGGCTTGTTCACGATTGGTGGGTTATAAAATACAAAATGTTTTCTTCCAGTAGGTGCACCATTGTTATCTATTAATTCCATTTCTTTACCAGTCAGATTTTCTGCGAGTTCTTTTGGATTTGAAATTGTAGCGGATGTACACATAAAAATTGGATTACTCCCATAAAACTCACAGATTCGTTTTAAACGTCTGATCACATTTGCCACATGACTTCCAAATACACCACGATATGTATGTAGTTCATCAATCACGATATATTTTAGGTTTTCAAATAAAGATACCCACTTTGTATGATGAGGTAGAATGGCAGAATGTAACATATCTGGATTTGTAATCACGATATGTCCTGCTTTTCGAACCTTTTGGCGTATATTTGCAGGTGTGTCGCCATCATATGTATAGCTATTAATCGCAACTCCCATTTCTTCAATTATTTCATTCAATTCACTTTTTTGGTCCTGCGCTAATGCTTTTGTAGGGAACAAATACAAGGCTCGTGATTGGTCATTCTCAACAATTGTTTGTAAAACGGGTAAATTATAGCACAGTGTTTTTCCTGATGCTGTTGGAGTTACGGCTACAAAGCTTCTTCCATCTCGTGATATTTCATACGCAGAATGTTGATGGGTATAGAGCTGATGAATCCCTCTCCTTTGTAACGCATCTCGTAATCTATCATCAATTGATTCTGGCATGTCTAATAATTTGGCAGAAGTCGCCTCCATTGTATGCCAGTGCACAATATTCTCTTTATATTCTGGTTTCTCTTTGATTAGGTCAATTAATTCATTTATATCTTTTCGAAACTTCATCTTGAATCACCTCAGGGATTTCTACTACCTATTGTACAGAATAAACGTTCGTTTTTGAAGTGATTCCTATTGGTATATTTAACATATAAATAGACACACCTAAAAAGGTGTGCCTGCGTACTTAAGTTCCACAAAATGTTTGATAGGGTTCATCCGTTGGTTCGGGTGGTTTTGCATACTCAGCCTGTTCTGGTGAATGTGCAAAAGGATCTTCCAATACCTGGAGAAGTTTATCCATTACACTGTAGTCACCTTCCGTAGCTGCTTCTAGAGCCTCTTCGACACGATGATTTCTCGGTATGATGGCTGGATTCGTTGATTGCATTAATTCTTTTATCTCTTGAGATGATCTCTTTTGTCTACCTTGTCTATCCTTCCACTTTTGCAACCATTTACTAAAATTATCAGCATTACATATTTCAATTTGATCTAACTGGTCAAATGTTAGCGACACAAACGTATTCGTATAATCGAGTTGGGCTGTTTTCATTATTTCTAAGAGTTCTTCGATTAGATCTCTATCTTCTTCCTCTTTGTCGAACAAACCTAGTTTTGCCCTCATTCCATTAAGCCAATTTTCATTGTAAATCCCCATATATTTTGCCATTTCATCCTGTGCAATTTGAAGTGACTTTTCTTCATTTTCATCTAGTAATGGTAGTAGACTCTCGGCAAAACGAGCCAAATTCCATCCACCAATATATGGTTGATTTCCATAAGCATAGCGGCCACCTCGATCGATAGAGCTAAAAACAGTATCTGGGTCATACACATCCATAAATGCACACGGACCATAATCAATGGTTTCCCCACTAATCGTCATATTATCTGTGTTCATGACACCATGGATAAAACCTACGAGCTGCCATTTTGCTATCAAGTCTGCTTGTTGTTTGATTACTTCACGCAATAAAGCTAAATAAGGCTGGTCATGCCCCTTTATTTCTGGATAATGCCGATTTATTGTATAGTCTGCAAGTGCTTTTAGTTCATCGATTTTTCCTAGACCTGTGATAAACTGAAACGTACCGACACGTATATGACTGGTGGCAACACGAGTAAGAATTGCACCAGGCAATACGGTTTCCCGATAGATTGGTTCACCTGTCGTAACAACAGCCAGAGATCTAGTAGTTGGGATTTGAAGCGCATGCATCGCCTCGCTAATGATATATTCCCTGAGCATCGGTCCAATGGCGGCGCGGCCATCTCCACCACGTGAGTATGGTGTCCGTCCAGCACCCTTCAGTTGAATATCAAATCGTGCTTGTTCAGGTGTAATTTGTTCACCAAGCAATACTGCACGGCCGTCCCCAAGCATCGTAAAATGGCCAAATTGATGACCAGCATAGCTTTGGGCAATAGGTTCAGCTCCATCAGGTATCTCGTTTCCAGCAAAAATATTAGCTCCCTCATTAAATAATCTCTGTGGGTCAAGACCAAGAGTTTGTGATAAATCTTTATTTAATATAACCAGCTCAGGGTCCTTTACTGGCGTAGGATTTGTTTTTGTGTAGAAATCCTTGGGTAGTCGAATATAACTGTTATCGAAATTCCAACCAAATTCATTATTTGTAATCCTAAACACCCCTTTTTACTAGTAGTGTACTCTTAAATAATACCAAAGAAGGTTTGTGAAGTTATTTACCTCATGTTCCTTTTCAGTTTGCACGAAAGACTGCTGAAATGGTTTTATCAAAGGCTGAAGAACAACCTTTCGAATTCTCTCCCGCTTTAACTCCGATACAATCGTATCATACAAATCTTGCTGGTCAGTCGTAAATGTAATGTTCTCTTCAAGATCCTTTGCTAAATCCAATAGTTCCTGTAAACTTGGCATTTTCCGTTCGACTCTTGCTTGTAAAAAATGCAGTGATGACGGATCAATTAAGGTAGTCCCCTTTTCGGTCATGATTGGGATGATGACCTCTAGATATGATAAGAGAACCTCCACAATTCGGTGGATGGACTGTGCACTATTCGTTATTTTCATTGTAAATAAGATATAATGCATCATTCCATAAAAAAGAATGGAGAGTTCAAATGCAAAATTTTTTAATTCTTCTCCGTAGACATCTACAAATCGCCCAGCCAACCATTCCATTTCATGAATTCGATGGTTTAATACAAGTTTTTTGAGTTCAACTTCATTTGAATTAAGTATGGCTTCAAAAATAGTTGTGAGATTTCGTTCACGATTTAATCGCGTTAAGATCGAAATCTGCTCGATGAGTACAGTACGGTCTTTTTCGTCTTTACCAACTTGCATCTTCATTCGAATTTGCCTTGCATCCTCACGTAACTCTTCTAATATTTCGGCAATACAATCATTTTTATTCGAGAAATAATTATAAAATGTGCCTTTCGAAATATTGGCTTGCTCAATAATATCTTGTATCGAGGTTTGTTGAAATCCCTTCTCTACAAATAGTTTCAAAGCAATATCCGCGACTTTTCTCCTACGTTTATTCATGCATCCTCCAACCGCCAATCTGTCTATATTCCATGTCATCATTCTCTTATATAATTTTAGCATATTATACCTTAAGTATAAATGTATTGCATAAATTGAACTTGTGGTATAAAATCATCAAGTATCAATTTTAAACAATGAATCGAGGGGATGTTTTATGGATTCAACATTTCAAGAAAAAAAGCCTCCATATCTGATGCTAGCCTTACTTTTTATTGGAGCATTTGTTTCATTTCTAAATAATTCACTGCTAAACGTAGCACTACCTTCTATTATGATGGATTTAAATATTGAAAATTACTCTACCGTTCAATGGCTTGCAACAGGGTATATGTTAGTTAGCGGTGTATTAATACCAGCCTCAGCCTTCCTAATCACAAGGTTTTCGAACCGCAGCCTATTTATTACATCCATGCTTATTTTTACAATAGGTACAGCCATGGCAGCATTCGCTCCTAACTTTGGAGTATTAATTGCTGGACGTATGGTTCAAGCAGCAGGCTCTTCCGTTATGGGTCCCTTATTGATGAACATTATGCTCGTCAGCTTTCCACCTGCGAAACGCGGTACAGCGATGGGTGTTTTCGGGTTAGTTATGATAACGGCACCTGCTATTGGTCCAACATTATCTGGTTATATTGTAGAGCATTACGATTGGCGCGTATTATTCGAAATGATCTTACCTCTAGCCGTCATCAGTTTAGTTCTTGCAATTTGGAAATCTAAAAACGTGATGGAAGTTAATAAAAATGCAACCATTGATTACCTATCTGTTATTTTATCAACGATTGGTTTTGGTGGATTATTATATGGATTTAGTTCTGTAAGTAATGACGGCTGGACTGACACACTTGTCTTGTCTTCATTAGTTATTGGTGGTATTGCTCTTGTATTATTTATTGTACGTCAACTAAAAATTGATGAACCTATTCTTGATTTACGAGCTTATAAATATCCAATGTTCGCACTCGCTTCAATTATAGCTATTGTGAACGCAGTGGCGATGTTCTCTGGGATGATTCTAACGCCAGCATATGTACAAAGCGTTCGTGGAATTTCTCCATTTGAATCTGGTTTAATGATGCTTCCAGGTGCAATTATTATGGGTATTATGTCACCTATCACTGGTAAATTATTTGACAAATTTGGACCACGTTTACTATCAATTTTAGGTCTAGTCATTACAGCCGTATCAACTTATTTATTAACACAGCTACAAATTGATTCATCTTATAGCTATATCATAACGGCCTACACGATTCGTATGTTTGGTATGTCAATGGTCATGATGCCAATTATGACCAACGGATTGAATCAATTACCAGCTCGATTGTATCCACACGGTACAGCAATCAACAATACAGCCCAACAGGTATCAGGTTCAATTGGTACAGCTGTCTTAGTCACTGTTATGAATAGCGTGGCCAAATCCGAGGGTGAAAGCCTATTAGCAAATACAGATCCTACTACGTTGACCGAAACTACTCAAGCATTTATTACCGGGCAAGCATTACTTGCTGGGATTAATTATTCCTTCCTTGTAACCTTAGGAATTAATATCGTTGCTTTAGTATTAGCCTTATTTATAAAACGGGTTGATGTTCGTGAAAAAAATACTCAACCCCCTATAGAAAAACCAGCTAAAGCATTATAATTCGAAACCTCAATAATGGAGGAATTTACTTTCCAATTAGAGGTATAATAAGCATTCCCCCTAATCTTCATAGATTAGGGGGTCTTTTTTTAATACAAACAAAAAACAGACCCTAGAATAGGATCTGTTTTGAACGGTTTATATATGGTTCATTATACTTTTTGAACATTAGCGGCTTGTGGTCCTCGGCTACCCTCTTCAATATCGAATGAAACCTCTTGACCTTCTTCTAACGTTTTGAACCCTTCACCTTGGATTGCCGAGAAGTGTACGAATACGTCGTCTCCACCTTCAACTTCGATAAACCCAAAGCCTTTTTCACTGTTAAACCATTTTACTTTTCCTTGTGCCATATTGTTTCCTCCTATGTAATGCAACAAAAAAATTTGTCGCAAGGTATTGCATGAATTATTATGTCCATAGTCCAACTTTTTATAACCAAACTTTTTTTATTTTTTTTGAAAAAGAAGTAAGATTGGAGGAAACAGCCTGAACGTAAAAGCTAATCTATGCTAAAAAGCTTTTATTATGGTTATTGACAACCTGTAATAATCTTACATTGGTTTCCATTTCTGTTCCACACAATGGACAACTTGGTTCCTGAGCGCTCTTAAAATTATCTCGTACCCATCCATTACATTCCTCCGATGTGCATTCCCACACCTTCGTTTCTTCAGTAACAATTTCTTCGACTGGTCTTCTTCCAAAAGCCATTCAAATCATCTCCTTAGTTTTGGTTGGTACGAAACCATTCATTTAAACAACAGTTACCCAATAAAAAAACTTATTATAAAAAGTCGTTCTTTATGCGCTTATAAAGCGCCACTACGGTTAACCAATTTGTTAACACGAAGCCTTGATTTGAAACTCCTTATAATAAGCATTACTATTATTTTATCTTTTTTCCTAAATATTATAACACTTTCTACCTAATTTTGTAAAACCAATGGATTATTCATCATATAGGTGACAGGCTGTAAAATGAGAAGGCTCGACTTCCTTCCATTGTGGAACTTCAATCGCACATTTTTCCATTGCAAATTTACATCTCGTTCGAAATACACATCCAGAAGGAGGAGACAATGGACTCGGAACTTCTCCTTCAAGGACAACTCGCTCCCGCTTTACTGCTGGGTCTGGAATCGGTACAGCAGATAACAAAGCTTGTGTATAAGGATGTAATGGGTCATTATAAAGGGACTCACTATCAGATAGCTCAACCATATTGCCCAAGTACATCACAAGAATACGATCTGAAATATACTTAACCATCGATAAATCATGGGCAATAAATAAATAGGTTAAATCCATTTTTTCTTGTAAATCCTTTAACAGATTCACGATTTGTGCCTGAATGGACACATCAAGAGCAGAAATTGGTTCATCACAAACGATAAACTTCGGATTAAGTGCCAATGCTCTCGCAATCCCTATTCGTTGCCGCTGTCCTCCACTAAACTCATGTGGAAATCGATTCGCATGCTCAGGACGAAGACCTACCAGCTCTAAAAGCTCTTTCACCCGTTCTTTCCTTTTCTTACCTTTAGCAAGTCCGTGGATATCAAGTGGCTCACCAATAATATCCTCTATTTTCATTCTTGGATTTAAGGAGGCATACGGGTCCTGAAAAATAATTTGAACATCTCTTCGCAGTTCCTTCATTTGCCTAGAGTTAAATCGATATATATTTTTCCCTTCAAAAAGAACTTCACCTGCTGTTGGTTCAAGTAATCGAATGATTGTTTTTCCCGCTGTGGATTTTCCACAACCACTTTCTCCTACGAGTCCAACTGTTTCCCCTTTATTGATGATTAAATTTAACCCATCCACCGCCTTAAGCGGCAATTTTTGGATGGGAAAGTATTTCTTTACATTTTTCACTTCCAGTAGTGCATTTTTATTCGAAGCCACTTTTCGTCATCCTCCTTAGACAAAATTCGCCCGTTTTTTAGCCATTGGATGATTTAACCAACATGAACTAAATTGCGTTGGGGAAACTTCTTCAAACATTGGTTTATATTCCGCACAAAGTTTCATCGCCATTTCACACCTTGGATAGAATGAGCAGCCCCTTGGTGGATCAAGTAAATCTGGAGGAGTTCCGATGATAGTCGATAGTTTTTCATACTTTTCCATATCAAGTCGCGGTACTGATTTCAACAACCCCTTAGTGTATGGATGATTCGGTTTTGCAAAAATTTCTTCTACACTACCCATTTCAACGATTTCACCTGCATACATGACAACCACTTTACTGCACATTTCGGCTACTACGCCAAGGTCATGTGTTATTAAAATAATCGAAGTATTTGTTTTAGCTTGTAATTCCTTCATTAGTTGTAAGATTTGTGCTTGTATGGTTACATCAAGTGCTGTTGTAGGTTCGTCAGCAATGAGGAGTCTTGGCTGACAGGCAAGTGCGATTGCAATCATCACTCTTTGTCTCATCCCACCTGAAAATTCATGGGGATACTGAAGAATTCGCTTTTCTGGCTGAGGAATACCCACCATTTTAAGCATGTTTACCGCATGCTCGAGTGCTTCTTTTTTTGTGATTTTTCGATGACGTAGAATTCCTTCTGCAATTTGAATCCCAATTTTCGTAGTAGGATTTAGCGATGTCATCGGATCCTGAAAAATCATCCCTACTTCATTACCTCTAATTCTTTCCATTGCTTTTTCTGATTTTCGAACAATATCCTCTCCATTTAACAGGATGGATCCCTTTTCTATTTTTGCTTGTGGGGTTGGTAGGAGCCGCATAATTGATTTAGCTGTCACACTTTTACCACACCCAGACTCTCCAACGATCGCAATTGCTTCTCCTTTTTCCACAGAAAATGAAACACCTCTAACCGCCTTGACCTTCCCCACACTCGTATCAAACGAAACATGTAAATCGTCAATTTCTAATATATTTTCCATCACCCTTTTCCCCCTCTCTAATCAAAAGCGTTTAGCACCCTGATTTTGTAGGCTTTCATAACATGATTCATAAAGACGTTAAATTGCATGATGTGGCGTTTTCAGCCTTAACTCTTCAAGTGAAAAGTTGAAAATCTGTGGCACTCTAAAGGTTACCTTTATCTAACAGTGGTTGAACCTTGCTTTATAAAGATCACTTATTTTCTTAATTTCGGATCAAGTGCATCCCTTAAACCATCCCCAAACACATTAAAGGCGAACATGGTTAGCGAGATTAAGAAGGCAGGGAAAAATAACTGATAGAAATTCCCGATTAAAATACTTCCTAGTGCATCGTTTGCCATAGTACCCCAACTTGCCTTTGGAGCTGGAATTCCCAGTCCTAAAAAGCTAAGTGTGGCTTCAGCAAAAATGGCTGTAGGAACTGTCAAGGTGACATTGACTAATATTGGCCCCATTGTATTCGGAATGATATGTCTTCTTAAAATCCATGAAGTTTTTGCTCCCATTGCATTTGCAGCTTGGATATATTCATATTCTTTAAGCTGTAGCACCTGGCCTCTGACCAGCCTAGCCATCGGAATCCAACCTGTTATCGACATTGCGATGATAATTGCCCATAAACCTCTTTCAAGAACGATCATGACTAAGATGACCATTAAGAGATATGGAATTGCATAAAGGACTTCGGCGATTCTCATCATGACATTATCGACTTTACCACCACGAATACCCGAAATGCCTCCGTAGATAATTCCTGCAACAAAATCAATCAATGCAGCCATTAATCCGATAAATAATGAAATTCTCGCACCATACCATGCTCGTGTGAATAACTCTCGTCCAGATGCATCTGTTCCAAACCCATGCTCTGCATTCGGCCTAAGATTCTTTTTTGTAAAATCCTGCTCATAATACGTATAACCGTTTAAATGAGGACCGATAATGGCCATTATTCCAATGATGATAATAAGTATGAGCCCTAACAACGCCAATTTATTTTCCTTTAGCCGATTCCAAACATCTTTCCAATAGGAAATACTAGGCCTAGCTATTTTTTCTGCTTCTTCAAATTTCTGTTCAACTGGTGTGAACATATCTTCCGTAAGATTAGGATGATTCTTCATTTGCTCTCCCCCGTTATCTTAATTCTTGGATCAATCCACGTGTAGGCAATATCAACAATTAAAATGAGAAGGATCAGGATGGCAGAATAAAAAATCGTCGAGCCAAGAATGACGGGGTAATCTCGATTAAAAATGCTCGTTACAAACATTTCTCCCATACCTGGGATACCAAAGATTTTTTCAATAATAAAACTTCCAGTCACAATATTGGCAATTAAGATCCCAACAATGGTGACAACTGGTAAGATTGCATTTCGAATCGCATGTTTTAAAATAATCGTTCCTTTTTTTAGTCCCTTTGCCTTTGCCGTTAAGATATAATCCTGGCTCATTACCTCAAGCATGCTTGACCTCATTAATCGTGCAATAAAGGCCATTGGCATCATTGCAAGAGAAAGGGATGGAAGAACGGTGTGTGACCATGATTTCCAAGTTGCAACAGGGAACCACCTTAATTCAACTGCTAAATAATTTATGAGGAATGTTGCAAGAATAAAGTTTGGTACTGAGATACCAACTATTGCTAGAATCATAGAGGAGTAATCAGGCCATCTATTACGATAAAGGGCCGCAATAATTCCAAAAAGTAAACCGAGTGGAATGGCAATCAATAAAGCTTGCGTTCCTAAATGCAGTGAAACTGGGAAGCCGTTCACAATTAAATCATTCACTGTTAGAGTGGATGATTTATAGGAAGGTCCGAAATCAAATTGTAAAATTGAAAGTAAATAAAGACCATATTGTACATGTAAAGGTTTGTCCAAATTATAATAGCTTTGAAGATTATTGTAGACCGCCTCGGGCATTGTTCCTTCTTGGGCAAACGGGTTTCCTGGAATACTATGCATTAAGATAAAGGTTAGTGTGACAATCACCCAAAGGGTTACAACTGCAAGGACAATTCGTTTTCCTATATACGTAAGCATGTTATCCCCCTTTATATCGGTTTGTTAAGAAAAATCGGGGTATGCTAATTTATAGCATACCTCGATTGATACCTAGTAACTTAGTTTTTAATATCTGCAAATATGAACTGAGGATAACTATTAATAGGTGTATAGATACCTGTTACATGTGGCTTCACAGTAAACGGTTTTGTATAGAAATAGATTGGAATAACTGGCATTTCATCCATTAGGATTTTTTCTGCATCATGCATTGCCTTCATTCTGTCTTCTTGAACCATGGTTGTTTTCGCAAGATTAACCAACTTATCATACTCAGCATTGCTCCAATTTGCGTCATTATATGGTCCATCTGTTACCCATAGATCCATAAATGTCATTGGGTCTACATAGTCACCAACCCAACCCGCTCTAGAAATTTCGTAATCCCCAGCTTTTTCACGATCTAGCTTCACTTGGAATTCAACGTTCTCAAGTGTAATTTCTACACCAAGGTTTTTACGCCACATTTCTTGAACAGCCTCAGCAATCATCTTATGTCCTTCCGAAGTATTATAAGTAAGTGTAACCGCAGGGAATTTATCAAGTCCTTCTTCAGCTAGACCTTCTTCTAATAATTTTTTCGCTTCTTCTATATTTGCCTCAAATAATTTACCAGTATTTTCTTGATAATCTCCTGAAACATCAGGTATTCCTGGTGGTACTATAGAATATGCAGGTAATTGACCACCTTGAGCTACATGCTCTACAATCGTTTCACGATCAACTGCCATTGATAATGCCTTTCTAATTTTCACATTATTAAATGGTTTTTTCTCAGTGTTCAGATTGTAATAATAGACTGCAAGGTCTGATCCTATTTGGAATTCAGGATTATTTTCAGCCTTCAACTGACCGATCACGTCTTGTGGGAGTGGATAGACAAGATCCAATTCATCCGATTGGTACATTTGCCATGATGTATTTTCATCATCGATAATCACAAAATGTACCTCATCCAAATTGATTTTATCTCGATCATAGTAATTTTCATTCTTGGCAAGCTTCATGCTTTCTTTATGCTTCCACTCTGTGAGTTTAAATGCACCGTTAGAAACATATGAATCGGCTTCTTGATACCAATTTGGATCGGCTTCCTGTACTGCCTTATTAATAGGATAATACGTATAGAAAGAAGTTAAGTCTACGAAATATGGTGTCGGTTGAGCAAGTTTTACCTCTAATGTCGTATCATCAACTGCCTTTACACCAACAGCAGCCTCAAGTGCTTCTAAATCAGCCCCAGCCTCTGCCGAGTTATATGCTTCTCCTCCTTCTAAATAATAGAGTTGATAGGCATATGTTGAAGCAGTTTCTGGATTTAAGGCATATTTCCATGCATATTCAAAGTCATGCGCTGTCACTGGGTCACCATTTGACCATTTCGCATCACCACGGAGCTTGAACGTCCAGGTTAACCCGTCCTCACTTGTATCCCATGATTCAGCAATACCTGGGATTATTTCTCCTTCTGGTGTTTTCTTCGTGAGACCCTCAAAAGCATGCTCAAGAATCCATGAATCATGAGTACCTTGTGCTGTACCAGGGTGTAAGGAACCAGGTTCTTCATTATTATTTAGGCGTAAAATCTTTGGTCCAGATGCCTCCTGTTCATTTTCTTTCCCTTCCTCACTTGGAGCCGTTGGTTTTTCTGGTTCATTTTTTGTTTCACCACTAAAACAACCAGATAAAGCTAAAAAGATAAAAAGTAGCAAAACTAGTCCAACTGAAAGCTTCCTTTTCAATCATTTAACCCCCTATACTATTTTTGAAATCTTTTAGATTTCTACATTAAATTTATAGAGAAAGGTATAAAAATATTACAGTTGGCTTAAAATTCTTTTAAATTTATAAGATATGAACAGCTTTTTACTTTTATGCTCTAATACAATGACCTTTTAAATCAATGAAAATTAACTTGTTTTTTTGTACCGTACACACTGTTCCATCCAAAAAACTCCTTATAAAAACTCTAGTTTATCAGCTAGAGTTAATACTTATTTTGCAATATGAAAGTGCTTTACCTGTAATCTAGTCATTTGTTACACTTAAGATAACAGTGATGACTTGGAGTGAATACAATGAATCGTACTGAAATTACGGATGTTTTGCGATCGGTACCCCTTTTTAAGGAATTATCAGGTAATGAATTAAAAGAAATGGTCAATATTGCACAAAACCGTCAATATAAAAAAAATATGCATATTTTTATGCAAGATGACCCTCTAGATTATGTTTATTTTATCTACAAGGGAAAAGTAAAAATTTATAAAAATGATATTAATGGAAAAGAGCAAATTGTAACGGTCCAAAAGGATGGTGATATGTTCCCACATGTTGGTTTCTTCCGAAAAGGAAACTATCCTGCCTACGCATTAGCCCTTGAGGACACGAAGGCAGTGGTGATTTCAATCTCACACTTTGAAAGTATGCTTTTGCAACATCCACAGGTCTGTATCAAGCTTTTCAGGGTCATGGGCGAGAAAATTGTTGACCTCCAAAATCGATTAGAAGCTCAAATTTTAAATAATACATACGAACAAATTATTAAATTAATCATGCGTCTGTGTAATACGGATGGACGTGAATTGTCCGATGGCAAAAAAATGATTACAACACAATTTACAAATAAAGATCTAGCTAATATGATTGGCACCACACGTGAAACAGTAAGTAGAACATTAACAAAATTAAAGAAAAAAGAAATCATAGAAGTCGATGTTAAAGGGTTTATCATCGTAAATTTAGAAAAACTAGAAGATGAGCTATTTATATAGAAT
>Ga0079224_100007028_pt1 | contig 15016 bp, 10 predicted proteins | sample Stecom2015_FD_80414 | JGI IMG/M metagenome (GOLD analysis project Ga0079224, IMG submission 80414) | Agricultural soil microbial communities from Utah to study Nitrogen management - Steer compost 2015 | ecosystem: Environmental > Terrestrial > Soil > Agricultural land | place: USA: Utah...
CGACCTCGGCCTGACCCAGGACCCGGTCAGCGGCACGACCCGCGTCGAGGTCATCACCGCCGAGATCAGCCAGCTCGAGGAGGACGACGTCGGCATCGCCGGCGGCATCCTGTGCGCCGGCGCCGACGTGTTCCTCAAGGGCTTCATCATCGACCAGCTCACCTCGACCGTGAACGACCTGGTGGGCGGCGCGCTGGGCGACCAGATGTGCGACCAGTGCCCGGGCGGCTCGGTCGACGAGTGCAGCGCCACCGCCGACGCCTGCAGCGACGGCGTCTGCATGCGCGGCGACATCTGCGAGCAGGAGCTCGGCCTGGCCGGCCGGCTGGCGGCGAGCGCCCTGCTCGGCTCGATCTCGCGCGGCCAGCTCGGCGCGGTCGACGTCTACGCGGTGGCCGGCGGCTACGCCGAGACCAGCGGCGGCGGGCTGTCGCTCGGCGTCCTGGGCGGCGCCCTGCCGGCGGCGAGCGATCGCGATCGCTGCGGCCCGCCGGCCGAGCCGCCGGCGCCGGTCGCGGTGCCGCGCTCGTCCTACTTCAGCGGCAACACGCGGCCGGACACCGGCGCGCCGTTCGACCTGGCCTTCGGCCTGCACCAGCACCAGGTGGACGTCCTGAGCTGGGCGGCCTACGAGTCCGGGCTCCTGTGCGCCAACATCGGCACGCCGACGGTGTCGCTCTTGACCAGCGACGCGCTCCTGCCGTTCATGCCGTCGCTGGGGAGCCTCCTGCACGGGCGGGTGTCGCCGCTCTACATCGGCCTGCGGCCGCAGAGCCCGCCGGTCATCGCGATCGGCCCCAACACCTTCACCGACGACGGCTCCATCGACCAGCCGCTGCTCGACATCGACATGCCGGGCACCGAGATCGACGTCTACGCGATGGTCGACGACCAGTACATCCGCATCATGACGATCGTCGCCGACGTGCACCTGCCGGTCGGGGTCGACGTCGACGGCGACGGCGCGCTCCTGCCGGTGCTCGGCGACCTCGACAGCGCGCTGTCCAACCTGACGGTGGTGAGCTCCGAGGCGCTGGCGGAGTCGCCGGAGGAGCTGGCCGAGATCCTGCCGGCCATCCTTTCGGTCGCGCTGCCGGCGCTGGGCAACTCGCTCGGCGCGATCGAGCTGCCGGCGACCGGCCCGCTGCAGATCTCGGTGGCGCCGGGCGACATCACCTCGGTCGAGGACAACGCCTTCCTGGCGGTGTTCGGCCAGATCGGGATCGCCTCGGCGGCGCGCGGCGCGGCGGCGGCGCAGCGCGAGCGCGCGGTGATCGACGGTGCGCGCGCGGCGACCGAGGCGCGCCTGGTCGGCCGCTTTGCGCCGGAGGCGGGCGCCCTGCGCGCCGGGGCCCGGCCGTCGGTCGAGCTGGCGCTGGGCGGCCGCGCGTCGCGCGCGGGCGCGCCGCTCGAGTGGCAGCTCCGGGTCGACGGCGGCATGTGGTCGCCGTTCACCCGCTCCTCGCGGGTCGTGCTGTCGCGCCAGGCGCTGCGCCTGCCGGGCGAGCACGTGATCGAGGTGCGCGCGCGCGAGGCCGGAAAGCCGCGCACCGCGGACCGCACGCCGGCGGTGCTGCGCGCGACCCTCTACCGGGCGCACGGCCAGCCGGCGCGGGCCGGTGACGGCGCGGCGGAGCCCGGCGCGGCGCGGGCGATCGCGCTGCAGACCGGCGGCTGCGCGTGCCAGAGCGGCGGCGGCGGCGCGGGCGGCGCGCTGGGCGGCCTCGCGCTCATCGGGCTCGCCTGGCTCGCGCTCGGCGGCGGGCGGCGGCGGCGCGGGCGCGCCGGCGGCGGCGCGGCGGCGCTGGCAATCGCGCTGAGCGGCGGGCTCCTGGGCGGGCCGGGCTGCAGCTGCGGCGGCGATCCGGTCGAGTGCGCCGGCGAGGACGGCGAGTGCCTCGAGGGCGAGGTCGAGCGCGGACCGACCGGGCGCTGGCTGTCGCTGGCGGTGTCGGGCGATCGGCTGGTCGGCGCCGCCTACGAGGAGTCGCTCGGCGATCTCGTCTTCTTCGAGATCGGCGAGGACGGCGAGGCGGCGTACCAGGTGGTGGACGGCGTGCCGGACCAGGCGCCCACCTACGCGCCGGACGGCTACCGCGGCGGCGTCACCCAGGCCGGTCCGGACGTCGGCGCCTACACGTCGATCGCGCTGTCGGACGGCCGCGCGCTCATCGCCTACCAGGACATCGACGCCGGCCGCCTGATGCTGGCGCGCGAGACCGGCGACGGCTGGGTGGTCGGCGAGGTCGACGCCGACGCGTCCGGCGCGGCGCGGGTCGGCGCCTACGCCTCGCTCGCGGTCGGCCCCGACGGCCTGCCGGCGGTCCTCTACATGGCGGTCGGCCTCGACGGCGGCGACGGCGTCAGGCTGTCGCAGCTCCGCTACGCCCGCTCCGCCACCGAGGCGCCGGAGAGCCCGGAGGACTGGGCGGTGACCGTCCTCGACGAGGCGGCGATCTCCTGCGCCGGCCTGTGCGGCGACGGCGAGGCGTGCCTGGCGCTGGACGGCGGCGAGGCGTGCCGCGCGACCACCTCCGACTGTCCGGAGGCGTGCGGCGACGAGGCCGCCTGCGTCGGCGGCACCTGCGTGGCGGCGATCCCGGACCCGCCGGCCTACGACCTGCCGCAGGGGCCGGGCCTGCACGCCTCGCACGTGCTGCTCCCGGACGGCCGGCCGGTGGCGGTCTATCACGACCGCGGGCGCGCCGACCTCGTCCTGCAGGTGCTGCAGGGGAGCTGGGAGCGCCACGAGCTCGACGCCGACGAGGCGACCGACACCGGCATGTGGGCCGACGCGCTGGTCGACGGGGACGGCACCGTGCACGTCGCCTACAAGGACTCGCTCGGCGATCGCCTGCTCTACACCACCTGGCGCGACGGCGCGGCCGGCGCGGTCGAGCTGATCGACGACGGCGTGCGCGCCGGCGAGACGCGGCCGCACCCGGTCGGCGCGTCGGCGTCGCTGTTCATCGACGCCGCCGGCGACGTCGCGGTCGCCTACCAGGACGGCTTCACCAGCGACGTGTCGATCGCGCGGCGCACGGACGGCGCGTGGACGAGGGACGATCTCCTGGTCGGTCCCCTGCTGGACGGTTTTCACGTCAGCGCGGCGACCGGTGAAGGGCGAAGCGTGCTCGGGTCATACCAGTACGACCAGAGCGAGGCCCGCCCCGGCGTCCTGGAAATCCTCGTGAATCCGTAGATCTGCCGGCGCGGACGTGAACGCGCGATCTTCGAATGCGCTTCACGTCCGCGCGCGCGCCGACGCTTTTCGCGCGCGGCGCGAAGAAAAATCCGGCGGTCGAAAAAACTATTTTATTCTCTCGCCAACGCGGATCGGATCGGGCAAGTTCTCGGTCCGCAAGGGGCGCTCAAGGGGGAAGGGAACCAGAGGTTGAGCGCTCGACTTGGCTCACATCCTTTAAGAAGAGGACTGCACACTGCAATGACTCGTCCCGCACTACGTCGCACGATCGACGAAGACAGTGATGGTCTGGTCGCCCTGCCACCGGTGGCCGTCGTCCGGCAAAGGCTGCGCACGACGGTCAAGGAGTTCTCGGTGGCGTCGCCGGGTCGCCGCGCCGCCGCGCTCGCCGCGGTCTGGATCGCCGCCACCGGCTGTGAGGCCGACCTGTCCGGCTACGACGGAGAGGACGCGCTGCGCACCTACCGGCTCGCCGAGTCGGAGCTGCGCGCCGAGCTCCGCCTGACCATGGCGCGCGCGATCAACAACGAGCCGCATCCGGACACCCGCGAGACGATGATCCACATGCTCGAGCGCCTCGAGGAGCTCGAGCAGGCGGCCGTCGCGCCCAAGCCGCAGCGCCGGCGCCGGCGCCGCTAGCGCGGACCACACAACTGCTCACGCGGAGGCCGTCCTGGGGGCAGGACGGCCTTCGTGTTTTCGGGCCGCGCGCGCCCCAGCGGTCAGGCGACGGCGCAGCGGGCCCAGCCGCAGCCGGGGCAGACCGTGCACGCGCCGTCGCCGACGGTCGGCGTGCTGCACTCCGGGCAGGCCTGCGCCCCGCCGGCGGTCGCCTCGCGCGCCCGCTCGCCGAAGGAGAGCACCTGCGCCTCGCGGCTGCCGTCGCGGTAGACCGTGACGCCCTTGCAGCCGAGCTCGTAGGCCAGCCGGTAGATCGCCTCGACGTCCTCCGCGGTCGCCGACTCCGGAAGGTTGACCGTCTTGGACACCGCCGAGTGAGAGTGGCGCTGGAAGGCGGCCTGCATCCGCACGTGCACCTCCGGCTCGATGTCGTGGGCGGTCGGGAACAGCCGCTGCAGGTCCTCCGGCACCCCGTCGAGCCCGCGCGCGCGCCCGCGCTCGGCCAGCGCCTCCTCGAGCCCCGCCGACCACAGCCCGCGCGCCTCCATCGCCTCGCGGAACGGCGCGTGCATCTCGAGCAGCCGCTCGCCGTCGAGCACGCGGCGGACCATCGACAGCCCGAAGAGCGGCTCGATGCCGGAGGAGCAGCCGGCCAGGATGCTGATGGTGCCGGTCGGCGCGACCGTGGTGGTGGTGGCGTTGCGCAGCGGCGGGTGGCCCTGCGCCGCCCACCGGCTGGTCGAAAAGCGCGCGAACGGCCCGCGCCGCGCCGCCAGCGCCGCCGACGCCGCCAGCGACTCGCGCTCGACGAACGCGGCGATCCGCCCGGCCCAGGCGAGCGCCTCGTCGCTGTCGTACGGCACGCCGAGCTGGATGAGCAGGTCGGCGAAGCCCATCACGCCGAGGCCGATCTTCCGGTGCGCCCGGGTCACCGCCTCGATCTGCGGCAGCGGGTAGCTGTTGGCGTCGATGACGTTGTCGAGGAAGTGGACGCCCTCGCGCACCGCCTCGCCCAGCCGCGCCCACTCGACGTCTCCGCCGCGGGCGAAGCGCGCCAGGTTCACGCTGCCCAGCACGCAGGACTCGAACGGCAGCAGCGGCTGCTCGGCGCACGGGTTGGTCGCCTCGATGGCGCCGGCGTCCGGGATGGGGTGGTCGGCGTTGATGCGGTCGATGAACAGGACGCCGGGATCGCCGCTCTTCCAGGCCGAGGCCGACAGGGCGCCGAGGACGCGGCGGGCGTCGATCCGGCGCACCTCCGCGCCGGTCCGCGGGTTGACGAGCGCGTAGCTGTCGCCGCGCCGGGCGGCGTCCATGAAGGTGTCGGTCAGCGCGACCGAGATGTTGAAGTTGGTGAGCCGGCCGGGCGCCAGCTTGGCGGTGAGGAACTCGAGGATGTCCGGGTGGTCCACCCGCAAGACGCCCATGTTGGCGCCGCGCCGCGCGCCGCCCTGCTTGACCGCGTCGGTCGCGGCGTTGAACACGTCCATGAAGGCGAGCGGGCCGGACGCGCTGCCGCCGGTCGAGGCGACCCGGTCGCCCGACGGCCTCAGGCGCGAGAACGAGAAGCCGGTGCCGCCGCCGGTCATCTGGATCGCCGCGGCCCACTTCACGGCGTCGAAGATCTCCGGCATCGAGTCGCCGACCGGGACCACGAAGCAGGCGGCGAGCTGCCCGCCCGGGCGCCCGGCGTTCATCAGCGCCGGCGAGTTGGGCAAGAACTCGAGGGCGGCCATGCGCCGCGCGAAGCGCTCCTCGGTGGCGGCCACCTCGGCCGGGCCGGCGCCGTGCAGGGCGTCGGCCGCGGCCACCGCGGCGGCCACGCGGCGCACCATCTCCTCCGGCGTCTCCACCGGCTGCCCGCGCTCGTCCCGCCGCAGGTAGCGCCGGCGGAGCACCGCCCACGCGCTGTCGGTCAGCCTCACGATGCTCCTCGACGGGGACCGTACCGAGAACAAGTGTTCAGGTCAAGCGCGGCGGCCAGGGGCTGCGATCGCCCCGTGTTCGCGCACATCGGCGGCGGCCCATATACTGGGAGCGGTGGGAGTCGATCAGCGCATCTTTCCGCGCTACGCGGTCGAGGCCCACGTCGAGCTCGTCGCCTCCTCCGGCGACGTGATCTCCGGCGTGTCGCGCAACCTGTCCCGCGGCGGGCTCTGCCTCGAGAGCGGCGAGGAGGTCCCCGCCGGCGAGGAGGTCGACGTCCGCATCACCCTGGTGTTCGACGTCGATCGCACCTCCGAGCCGCTCCGCCTGCCGGCCCGCGTCGTCTGGTGCACGCCGCTCGGCGACGCCCACCAGATCGGGACGCAGTTCCGCCCGCTCACCTTCGAGCAGAGCACCTACCTCGACATGTTCCTGCGCTACCTCGAGGAGCCGGCGCGGATCGCCGCCCGCGAGGCAGAGGAGAAGGACGGCGGGGACGAGGACGATCCGTTCGCCGCGTAGCGCAAGAGCTCGGCGGGCCGGCCCGGGTCGACTGACTGAGGCGGTCTCTGTGATCCGCTGGATCACACCGGGAGTGCGCAATCGCCTTCGCACCATTCCGCGCGATTACGCAGACGAGGTGCGTACGGTGACGGCTCTTGCAGCCACCCCCGTCGATGTTTCGCCCACTTGTGCGTGGCACGGCGGGTGCAGCCGTCCTCGGCGACCGACCCATGCGGGTCGCGAAGGTCCCACCGCGAGCGAGGCGAGCCGAGATCGTGCAGACCGAGAAGACGACAGCGTCCGAGCCGCTCATCCAGCGCAATCGTTCGGTCCGGATCCTGGCCAAGTCCATCTTCCGCGAGCTGAAGGCGCAGGGCTACGACGACCGGCAGGTCGTCGCGCTCGCGACCGAGCTGCTCTCGGAAGTCACCGACCGGATCAAGCCGGCCCCGCGGCGCGCCTGATCGAGCGCGCCAGATCGAGCGCGCCGGATCGAGCGCGCGCGCTCGCGCGCGCCGGAGCCGTTTGGCCGATCGCGCGCGACGGAGCCGTCGGCCGATCGCGCGCCGGGTGAACGCGCCTGATCGAGCGCCCCTGCCCTACCCATACCTGGGCTCATGATCTAACGTCCCGGCGATACGAATCGCCAAGGGAGTTCAGACATGGCCAACGTTCGACTTGGCATCAACGGGTTCGGCCGCATCGGGCGCGGCATCGTGCGGTCGCTGGCGCGCAGCAAGGGCGCGTTCGACCTCGTCCTCATCAACGACCTGACCGACGCGCGGACGCTCGCTCACCTGCTCAAGTACGACTCGGTGCACGGCCGGTTCGGCGGCACCGTGGAGGCCCGCGAGGGCGGGCTCGTCATCGACGGCGACGAGGTGCGCATCTCGGCCGAGCAGGACCCGGCCCGGATCCCGTGGAAGGACCTCGGCGTCGACATCGTGATCGAGTCGACCGGCCGCTTCGTCGACCGCGAGGGCGCCGGCAAGCACATCCAGGGCGGCGCCAAGAAGGTGCTCATCAGCGCGCCGGCCAAGTCGCCGGACGTCACGCTGGCGTGCGGCATCAACCTCGAGGCGTACAAGCCGGCCGAGCACCACATCATCTCCAACGCGTCCTGCACGACCAACTGCCTGGCGCCGGTGGCCAAGGTGCTGCACGAGTCCTTCGGGATCCAGAGCGGCCTGATGACCACCATCCACAGCTACACCAACGACCAGCGCATCCTCGATCTGCCGCACAAGGACCTGCGGCGGGCGCGCGCGGCGGCGCTCTCGATGATCCCGACCTCGACCGGCGCCGCCAAGGCGCTCAAGGAGGTCCTGCCCGCCCTGGCCGGCAAGCTGGACGGCATCTCCATCCGGGTGCCGACCCCGAACGTCTCGCTGGTCGACTTCACCGTCGTCCTCGAGAAGGCGGCCAGCAAGGAGCAGATCAACGACGCCTACCGCAAGGCGGCGGCCGGCCCGCTCAAGGGCATCCTGGCGGTGTCCGACGAGCCGCTGGTGTCGAGCGACTACAACGGCGACCTCCACTCGGCCACGGTCGACGCCGACCAGACCAACGCCATCGGCAACCTGGCCAAGGTGATGGCCTGGTACGACAACGAGGCGGCCTACGCGCAGCGGCTGTTCGACCTGGCGGTGTTCGTCGCCGGCAAGCTGTAGGCGCGGGGGACCAGCGATGAAGATCCGCCACGTCAAGGACCTGCCGATCGAGGGCAAGCGCGTCTTCCTGCGCGTCGACTTCAACGTCCCGCTCAGCAAGGAGGACCGCCGGCGGGTGACCGACGACTCGCGGATCCAGGCGGCGCTGCCGACCGTGCGCCACTGCATCGAGCGCGGCGCGCGGGTCGTGCTCGCCTCGCACCTCGGCCGGCCCAAGGGCAAGGTCGCGCCGGAGTACTCGCTCGAGCCGGTCGCCGCCCACCTGGCGGGGCTGCTCGACGCCGAGGTGCGCCTGGCCGACGAGCCGGTCGGCGACGGCGCCCGCAAGGTGGTGGCCGACCTGCGCGACGGCCAGGTCGCGATGCTGGAGAACCTGCGCTTCAACCCGGGCGAGGAGCAGAACGACGACGCCTTCGCCCGCCAGCTCGCCTCCTACGCCGACGTCTACATAAACGACGCCTTCGGCACCGCCCACCGCGCGCACGCCTCCACCGTCGGGATGATCCCGCACGTGGCGGAGGCGGGCGCCGGCTTCCTCATGTACGAGGAGGTGAAGAACCTCTCGCGCCTGCTCGGCGAGGTGGACCGGCCGTACCTGGCCATCCTCGGCGGCGCCAAGGTGTCTGACAAGATCGAGGTGCTCGAGGCGCTGCTCGACCGGGTCGACGTGATCGCGATCGGCGGCGCGATGGCCAACACCTTCCTGCGGGCGCGCGGCGCCGACCTCGGCGCCAGCCTGGTGGAGGAGGACAAGCTGCCGGTCGCCCGCACGTTCTTGCGCAAGGCGGGCGAGAGCAAGGTGCAGGTCCGCCTGCCGGTCGACCTGGTGGTCGCCTCCGGCCTCGACGCCGCGTCCGGCACGGTGGTGCCGGCCGACGCCGTCCCGGGCGACCAGATGGCGCTCGACATCGGCCCGGCGACGGCGGCGGCCTACGCCGACGACGTCGCCCGCGCCCGCACGGTGTTCTGGAACGGACCGATGGGCGTGTTCGAGAAGCCGCCGTTCGCGGCGGGCACGCTGGCGGTGGCGCGCGCGGTGGCGCAGAACCGGCTCGCCTTCAGCGTGGTCGGCGGCGGCGACAGCGTCGCGGCGGTCAACCAGGCCGGCCTGGCCGACCAGATCTCGCACGTGTCGACCGGCGGCGGCGCGTCCCTCGAGTTCGTCCAGGGGATCCCGCTGCCCGGCATCGAGGCGCTGGAGAAGGCCGCCACCCGCGCTTGAGCCGGCCCGGTCAGCGCGTGCTCCTGATCGACCCGGACGCCGGGCGCGGGATGGAGCTGTACGCCGCGCTGCGCGACCTCCGGGTCGCCGCGGAGCTGGCGGCCGACGGCGAGGAGGGCTGGCAGCTCTTCGCCCGCACGCGGCCGGGCGCGGTCCTCGCCGCGCTCGGCCCGCCCGGCCGCTGCGCCGAGCTGTTCCTGCGCCGGCTGCGCGACGAGTACATGGGGGCGCCGCCGGGCGTGTTCCTCCTGTGCGCGCCGGGCGAGCTGCCGGCCGCCGCCGCCCTCGAGCCGGACGCCTGCCTGGTGCCGCCGGTGTCGCGCGCGGCGCTCGAGGCGATCGCCGGGTACGCGGCCGGCGCCGGCGCCGCCGAGGACGCGCTCCTCGGCGCGCGGCTGCGGGCGCTCTTCGACCTCACCCTGCTCGGCGACGACCTGGTGCGCGCGCTCGACGCGGCCGCCGCCCGCGCCGCGCTCGCCTTCCAGGTGCAGGACTGCGCGGTGTGGGGGTCCGGCCAGGGCGACGACCTCTGGCCGCGCACCGCCCGGCCGCTGCCGCCGGCGGAGCGAGCGCACCTCCTCGAGCGGGTGCGCGCGGCGTCCGGCGCGCGCGGCACCGTGCTCGTCACCGGCCGGCCCGCCGCCGGGCGCGCGGCGGTCACCGGCGATCCCGGCCAGAGCCTGCTGGCGCTGCCGCTCGCCGCCGGCGATCTCCAGCTCGGCGGCGTCTGCCTGGTGAGCGGCGGCGCCCGCCTCTACACCGCCGGCGAGCGCGACGCGCTCGGCCTGCTCGCCCGCCGCATGGCCTCCGAGATGGCGTGGGTGGCGGCCCACGGCCGGCTGCTCGCCGAGCACGAGCGCCTGCGCGAGGCGGCGCTGCTCGATCCGCTGACCGGCGTGTGGAACCGCAGCGCGCTCGAGCAGGCGATCGCGGCGCAGATCCAGGCGGCGGCCCGCACCTCCGTGCCGCTCACGTTGATGGCGATCGACGTCACCCGGCTGGCGGCGATCAACGACCGCCACGGCCACGTGGTCGGCGACGCGGTGCTCGCCCACCTGGCCGGTCTGATCTCGTCTCACCTGCGCGCCCACGACGTGGTCGGCCGCGTCGCCGGCGACGAGTTCGCGGTCCTGCTGGTCGGCTGCGACGCCGACGGCGCGCGCGCCGCCGCCGAGCACCTGCGCGGCGCCATCGCCGACCACCCGTACCGGCGCGGCGACATCGCCATCGAGCTCGCCGTCCGCTTCGGCGTCTCGCAGATCCGCCGCGGCGAGGACAGCGGCGCGCCGGCGCTGGCCCGCGCCGAGGCGGCGCTGAGGCGCGCCCGCCGCCGGTCGTCGGAGATCACCCTGCCGGAGCCGGGCGCGGAGACCGAGCCGTCCGGCGCGCGGCCGCTCGCCGGCGACGGCGACTCCATCCCGGCCGGCGCGACCCTGGGCGGCATGTACCGGGTGCTGCACGAGATCAGCCGCGGCGCCATGGGCGTGGTGTACCGGGCCGAGGACCTCGGCCTCGGCCGGCAGATCGCCCTCAAGGTGCTGCGCCCGGATCTCGCCTCCGACGGCGAGCTGGTCACCCGCTTCCGCGAGGAGGCGGCCATGCTGGCCTCGCTGCACCACCCCAACCTGGTGCAGGTGCACGCGCTCGGCACCGAGGGGGAGCTGGTCTACTTCGTCATGGAGCTGGTCGAGGGCGAGGCGGTGTCCGACGGCCTCGCGCGCGCCGAGCTCATCGGTCAGCCGGTCGAGCTGCAGGTGGTCGCCAAGGTGGTGGACGAGGTCGCCTCGGCGCTCGACGCCATCCACGCGGTCGGCGTCGTCCACCGCGACGTCAAGCCGGACAACGTGCTCATCGATCGGGTGCACGACCGCGCGGTGCTGGTCGACGTCGGCGTGGCCAAGCGGCAGGGCGGCGAGCGCGAGGCGGCCGGCACCCCCGGCTACGCGGCGCCGGAGTCGTTCATGGATCGCGATCCGACGCCGGCGACCGACGTCTACGGCCTGGCGGCGACCGCCTACGCCATGCTGACCGGGCTGCCGCCTTTCGGCGCCGGCGAGCTCTTGCCTGTGTTCGAGCGCCAGATGCACGAGGCGCCGGCGCCGCCGTCGGAGCTGCGCGCCGGGCTGTCGCCGGCGGTGGACGAGTGCCTCCTGCGCGCGCTGTCCGCCGATCCGGCCGCGCGGCACCGGAGCGCCTCTGCGTTCGCCTTCGCGCTCCTGCGCGCGCTCGAGCAGTCGGCCGAGGCGGCGGAGGAGGCGGCCTGGCTCAGCATGAGCGGCATGGCGCCGGTGCCGGTGCTCGACGACGAGGGCGCGCACACGCAGCGCTATCACGTGGTGCGCGTGGCCGCGGGCGGCGGCGCGAGCAGCGCTGCGAGCGACGGCGCGAGCGGCGGCGCCGGCGGCGGCAGAAGCCGCGGCGCGAGCGCCCCGCCCGGACCGCTCGAGTGCCGCAACGTCTTCTTCCGCGCCGCCTACCCGATCTTCGGCCGGCTGCGCGGCACCGGGTGGCTGCTCGAGCTCGGCGCCGAGTGTCCGGAGCTCGGCCCGCTGGTCCGCTCGACGGTGCCGCCGCGCGGCTGGAACCCGGTGCACCTCGTGGTCGACCTTGTGCGCCGGGCGCAGCGAGGCGAGGCGGCGCGGCTGGAGACCGCGCGCCAGCTCGGCCAGGCCGCCTTCGCGGTCGGCTTCGAGACGCTCGGCGAGGGAGAGCGGCCGGCCGACGGCGGCGCGGTCCTGGCGGCCGCCGGCGCGCTGTGGCGCCGCTACTGGCGCGGGGCGCAGCTCACCGTCGAGCAGGTCGCCCCCGGCGAGCTCTCGGCCGTCGTGGATCCGGGAGCCGGCTCGCGCCTGGCCTGCGCGGTGATCGAGGGCTGGCTGGAGCGGCTGGTGGAGCTGTCGGGCGGCTCGGCGGTCTCGGTGCGCCACCCGGGCCACGCCGAGGACGGCGGCGCGGCCTGTCTGTTCCAGGTCGGCTGGACGGCCCTCGCGATCGCGTGACCGGGAGGATAGAGTCCCGGCCATGTCGCGAACGCCGATCGTGGTGGGGAACTGGAAGCTGAACAAGACGCTGGCCGAGTCGCTCGCGCTGGTCACCGAGCTCAAGAACCAGCTCGCCTCGGTGCGCGATGTGGACATCGGCGTCGCGCCGGTGTTCACCGCGCTGCACGCGGTGGCCCGCCGGCTCGAGGACTCGAACCTGGCCGTCTACGGGCAGAACTGCCACGTCGAGGAGCGGGGCGCGTTCACCGGCGAGGTGGCCGCGACGCTCCTCGCCGACGCCGGCGCGCGCGGGGTCATCGTCGGCCACAGCGAGCGGCGCACCCTCTTCGGCGAGACCGACGAGGTGGTGGCGCGCAAGGTCAAGGCGGTCCTGGCGGCGGGCCTGCAGGTCATCGCCTGCGTGGGCGAGACCGAGGCGGAGCGGGACGGCGGGCGGACGGCCGAGCGGGTCACGACCCAGATGACCGCGGTGCTCGGGGCGGTGGACCCCGGCGCCGCCGACCGGCTCGTCGTCGCCTACGAGCCGGTCTGGGCCATCGGGACCGGGCGCACCGCCACTCCCGCCCAGGCCCAGGAAGTGCACGCCCTGATCCGGTCCATGTTGCGGGATCGACTGGGCTCGGCGGGAGACGGGGTGCGCATCCAGTACGGCGGCTCGGTGAAGCCGGACAACGCCGCGGAGCTTCTGCGCCAGGGGGACATCGACGGCGCCCTGGTGGGCGGGGCCAGCCTGAAAGCGGACGATTTCGCGGCGATCGTGAAGGCGGCCAGGCCGCGGTCCTGATAGACATTCCGGCGAGCGACTGCTAGAAAACGCGAGATCATGGAAACGCTGGTGAAGATTATTCACGTGATGGTCTGCATCTTCTTGATGCTGACCGTCCTGCTCCAGGCCGGCAAGGGCGGCGGGATGGGCGCTGCCTTCGGCGGCGGGTCGAGCTCCGGCACGGTGTTCGGAGGCTCCGGGGCGGGTAACTTCCTCCGCCGGCTGACCGTGATCGCGGCGGCGATCTTCATGCTGACGTCGATGACGCTCGCGTGGATGTCCACGCCGTCGACCGATCCGCTCGAGCAGTACTGGGCGCAGCAGCAGAAGGCCGCGCTCGAGCGGGAGCGCGTGCACCAGGAGGCGCTCGAGGCGTCCGATGACGGCGAGGCCACCGAGGAAGGCGCCACCGAGGAAGGCGCCACCGAGGAAGGCGCCACCGAGGAAGGCGCCACCGACGAGAGCGCGCTCGAGGAGGGCGCGATCGATCTGATGGACGACGGAGCGGCCCCAGGCGGAGCGGCCCCAGACGGAGCGGAAGGCGCCGCCGCGGAGGAGCCGCCCGAGCCGAGCGCCGCCGAGGGCAGCGCCGCCGAGCCGGCGCCCGCCGGCGAGGGCGAGACCGGCGCCGCGCCGGCCTCTCCGCCCGCCGGCGAGTCGGGCGGCGCGGCCGAGCCCGCACCGGAGGAGCCGGACACACCGTAGGTGTCCCTCCCCGCCATGCACATCGCCAAGTACCAGGGGCTCGGCAACGACTTCGTGGTGGTCGATCTGCGCGGCGGCGAGCCGGCCGGCGCGCCGTCGATCCAGGATCCCGCCGTGGTCCGCGCGGTGTGCGACCGCCACGTCGGCGTCGGCGCCGACGGCGTCCTGGCCGTCCTGCCGCCGCGAAGCGGCGGGGCCGACGCCACCATGCGGGTCCTGAACTCCGACGGCAGCGAGGCCGAGATGTGCGGCAACGGCATCCGCTGCGTCGTCAAGCACCTCTGGGAGCGGGACGCCGCGCTGCGCCGGGATCGCCTCACCCTCGACACCGGGGCCGGCCCGCTCGCCTGCGACGTGCACGCACGGGGCGGCGCGGTCGAGCAGGTCTCGGTCGACATGGGCCGCCCTGCCCTCACCCGTGCCGAGATCCCGATGTCGGCGGCCGCCGGTCCACCCGGCGAGCGCTGCGTCGCCGCGCCGCTGTCCATCGGTGGCCGCGAGCTCGCGATCACCGCGGTCTCGATGGGCAACCCGCACGCGGTGTGCTTCGTGCCGGAGCGCGGGGCCGACCTCATGGCCCTGGCCCGCTCGGCCGGGCCAACGGTCGAGGTCCACGAGTGGTTCCCGCGCAAGACCAACGTGGAGCTCGCCCACGTCCACGCGCCGGACCGCATCGAGCTCGTGGTCTGGGAGCGCGGCTGCGGCATCACCCTGGCGTGCGGCACCGGCGCCTGCGCCACGGTGGTCGCCGCCTGTCTGCGCGGTCTGTCGGAGCCGGGCACCGACGTCGCCGTCCAGCTCCCCGGCGGCACCCTGTCCATCAAGGTCGCTTCAGACCTGTCGCGGGTCGTCATGACCGGGCCGGCGCGGCACGTGTTCGACACGGACCTCGATCTGGCCGCCCTGCTCGGCTGAGGTGCGCGGGCGCGCGGCGCCCACCCCATGTTCCTCTCGATCCTCCTCGTCATCCTGTTCCTCGTCGCGGTCTCGGCGCTCTACGTGGCGGCCGAGCTGGGCATGGTGGCGGTGCGGCGCAGCCGGGTGCGCCAGCTGGTCGACGACGGCAACTGGATGGCCGCGCGGCTGTGGCCGATCATCGACAGCCCGGCCGAGCTCGACCGGGCGATCGCCGCCTGCCAGATCGGCATCACCCTGTCGAGCCTTCTGCTCGGCGCCTACGGCCAGGCGACCCTGGCGCCCCTCCTGGCGCCCGCCTTCGCCTCCCTGGGCGGCTGGAGCGCGGCGGCCGCCCAGTCGGCCGCCGCGATCACGGTGCTGATCGGTCTGACCGTGATCCACATGGTGCTCGGCCAGCGCCTGCCGCAGTCGACCGCCCTCGCGTTCCCGACCCAGACCTCGCTCTCCACCATCGCGCCGCTCTGCTGGTCGCTGCGC
>Ga0079224_100007029_pt1 | contig 15015 bp, 12 predicted proteins | sample Stecom2015_FD_80414 | JGI IMG/M metagenome (GOLD analysis project Ga0079224, IMG submission 80414) | Agricultural soil microbial communities from Utah to study Nitrogen management - Steer compost 2015 | ecosystem: Environmental > Terrestrial > Soil > Agricultural land | place: USA: Utah...
AAGCGCGCGCCGGGCACGAGCTCACCGCGGTGCTGGGCGCGGCCTCGACCCGGCTCCTGCTCGACGCCGCCCGCCAGGGCAGCGGCGCGCGGCTGGAGCAGGTGGCCAGCATCGTCGGCGAGGCGGCGCAGGCGGTGCGCTTCTCGCAGCAGGTGCTGGAAGCGGCGCTCGAGAACATGAGCCAGGGCATCAGCGTGGTGGACCGCGAACTGCGGCTGGTGGCCTGGAACCGGCGCTACGCGGCGCTGTTCGACTATCCCGAGTCGCTGCTGCGGGTCGGCATGCCGGTGGAGGCGCTGCTGCGCCACAACGCCGCGCGCGGGCTGGCCGGCAGCGGCGACGCCGGGCAACAGGTCGAGCGCCGGCTCGCGCACATGCGCGCCGGCACGCCCTACGTCACCGAGCGGCTGTTTCCCGGCCGCGACGGCGAGGCCCCGGCGGTGGTGGAGATCCGCGGCAACCCGATGCCGGGCGGCGGCTTCGTCGCCACCTTCACCGACGTCACCGCCTTCCGCCGCACCGAGCAGGAACTGAAGCGCATCGCCGAGACCCTGGAGCAACGGGTGGCCGAGCGCACCGCCGAGCTCGACCATGCCCGCCGCGAGGCCGAGCGCGCCAACCAGGCCAAGAGCCGCTTCCTGGCCGCGGTCAGCCACGACCTGGCGCAACCGCTCAACGCCGCGCACCTGTTCACCCACGCGCTGGCGCAGCAGCTCAGGCATGCGCAGTACCGCGAAGCCGTGGCCAACATCGACGGTGCGCTGACCTCCGCGGAAGGCCTGCTCTCGGGCCTGCTCGACATCTCGCGGCTCGAGTCCGGCGGCATGGGCGCGCGCGTGCAACGCTTCTGCGTGGACGAGTTGCTGCAGCACCTCGCGGCCGAGTTCCGCGTGCTGGCGCGCGAGCGCGGGCTGGAACTGCGGCTGGTGCCCTCGCGCGCCTGGGTGGAGAGCGACCCGCAACTGCTGCGCCGGGTGCTGCAGAACTTCCTCGCCAACGCGGTGCGCTACACCGAGCGCGGCCGCCTGCTGTTCGGCTGCCGGCACCGCGGCGACCAGTTGGCGATCGAGGTCTGGGACACCGGCCCCGGCATCGCCGAGGCCGACCAGCGGCTGATCTTCGAGGAGTTCCGCCGGCTCGGGAACGGCGGCCAGGGGCTCGGGCTCGGCCTCGCCATCGCCGAGCGCATCGCGCGGCTGCTGGGGCACCGGCTGACGCTGCGCTCGACGCCGGGGCGCGGCACCTGCTTCGCCATCAGGGTGCCGCTGGCGGCACCGGCCGGGCGCACCGCGGAAGCGGCGCCGCGCACGCCGCGCGCACCGCGCGCGCGGGTGCTGGTGGTGGACAACGACCCGGCCGTGCTGCGCGCCATGCAGGCGCTGCTCGAAGGCTGGCAATGCGAGGTGCTGGCGGCGCGCAGCCCCGGGGAAGCGGCGATCGCCGCCGCCGCCGCAGCGCCGCAGCTGCTGGTGCTCGACTACCATCTCGACGGCGAAGCCACCGGGCTCGACGTGCAGCGCGCGCTGGCGAAGCGCCTGGGTCCGGTACCGACCGTGATCGTCACCGCCGACCACGGCCCCGCGGTGCGCCAGGCGGTCGCCGACGCCGGCGCGCAGCTGTTGCACAAGCCGCTCAAGCCGCTGGCGCTGAAGAGCCTGATGGCGCGCCTGCTCGGCCCGCGCTCCCGCCCGCTGGCGGCGTCCTGAGCCGCGGCGCGGTTTGGATCGCGGGCGCGGATCGGCGACACTCACGGGCCCGCGCCGCCGTCGTTCCCGCCATGCCCCAGTGGCCCGCTTCCGATCCCGTCGATACACCGCTGTCCGATGCCGAGCTCGATCGCCTGAGCGAGCTGCTCGAGCGTTACGCGGTGCCGCACGGCGGCATGAGCCTGGAGATGCTCGACGGCTTCCTGAGCGCACTGGTGGTGGGGCCGGAGCCGGTTCCGCCAGGCGAGTACGAACCGGAAGTCTGGGGCCACGGCGCGCCCTCGCTGCCGCCCGGCGATGACGGCCGCGACGCCGAACTGCTGCTGATGCGGCTGGCCGGTAGCGTGGCGCGGCGCGTGCGCATCCCGCCCGAGGACCAGCAGAGCGTGCACATGCCGGTGCTGGCGCACCCGCCCTACGAGCCGGAGGACAGCGACACCAGCTTCGAGCTCGGCAAGGAATGGGCGATCGGCTTCATCGAGGGCGTGGCGCTGCGCGAATCGGCCTGGGAGGCGTGGCGGGCCGGGCTCGAGTGGATCGACGAGGACCTGGCCGAGCTGGCGGTGCTGGCCGGCTACGAGATCGATCCGCCGGAACCGCTGACCTGGGTGGAACGCAATGCCATGGTGGCGGAGATCCCCGACATGCTGCACGCGCTGCACGAGCAGCGGCTGGCCGCGCTCCAGCCGGCGCCGGCGCGCGCCGAGCCGCGCCCCGGGCGCAACGAGCCCTGTCCCTGCGGCAGCGGGCAGAAGTACAAGAAGTGCTGCGGCGCCACGCCGACGGTGCACTGAGGAGGGGCGGCCGCATGGCGAACCGGACAGCGCATCGTCTCGCAGGCACCGCGTTCCGCGCGCTGGCACTGTTGCTGCTGCCGGCGCTGGCGCTGGCGCAGGCGCCGCCGGCGGTGGAGGACGCCGTGGCGGAAGCGGAGCCGGGCGTGCCGGCCGATCCCGCCGGCGAGCCCCCCGTTGGCCCGCCCGCCGCCGGCGAGCGCGCCCGCCGGGATGCCGAGCTCGCCGCCTTCGCCGACGGCCTGGTGCGCGGCGTGCTGGCGCGCGACCGCATCCCGGGCATGGTGGTCGCGGTGGTGGACCGCGACGGCAGCCGGCTGGTGCAGGGCTACGGCTTCGCCCGGCTCGACCCGCCGCTGCCGGCCGATGGCGAGCGCTCGCTGTTCCGCATCGGCTCGGTGTCCAAGACCTTCACCTACGTGCTGGCGATGCAGCTGGTGGAGCAGGGCCGCATCCACCTCGACGACCCGATCGACCTGCACCTGCCGCCACCGCTGCGGGTGCCCGACGACGGTTTCGCCCAGCCCCTGCGCGTGCGCCACCTGCTCACCCACACCGCCGGCCTCGAGGATATCGCCCTCGGCCACCTGTTCGACCGCGACCCCGCCGCGGCGCTGCCGCTGGACGAGCACCTGCAGCGCTGGCGGCCACGGCGGGTACGGGCGCCGGCTACCGCGGTGGTGTACTCGAACTACGGCGTCGCCCTGCTCGGCGCGCTGGTCGCGCACGTGTCCGGCCAGCCATTCGAGGCGCTGGTCGAGCAGCGCATCACCGGGCCGCTCGGCATGGCCCACGCCAGCTTCCGCGAGCCCGGCGTCGGCCAGGGCCGGGCGCTCGATCCGGCGCTGGCCGCGCAGATCGCCACCGGCTACCGGCGCGTGGACGGTGCCTACCTCGCCGGTGAGTTCGAGCACATCGCCCATGGCGCGCCCGCCGGCAGCGCCTCGGCCAGCGCCGCCGACATGGCGCGCTGGATGCGGCTGCACCTCAACGACGGCATGCTGGACGGCGTCCGCCTGCTGTCCGCCGACACCGCGCGGCGCATGCGCGAGGTGCTGTTCGCCAACGCCGAGGGCGTCTCCGGCGTGGCGCACGGCTTCCTCACCGAACAGGTCGCGGGCCAGTTCGTGTACGGCCACGGCGGCGCGACGCTGCTGTTCCACACCGCCATGGTGCTGGCGCCGGAGCAGGGCGTCGGCGTGTTCGTCTCCGCCAACGCCGCGCATGCGCGGCGTCCGGTGCGGGAAGTGGCGCGACAGCTCCTGCTGCGCTTGCTGCCGGAACCGCCGCCACCGCCGGCCGCGGTGGCGCTGTCGCCGGCCGAACTGGCGCGCTACGCCGGCACCTACGCCAGCAACCGCCGCCCCTATGCCAGGGTCGAGAAGCTGCTGCTCGGCGCCACCGGCACCATCGCCGTGCGCGCCGGCGAGGATGGCGCGCTGCGGGTGGACTGGGGCAGCGAGACCACGCGCTTCCTGCCCACCGGCCCGGCCAGCTTCCGCTCCGCCGACGACGACCAGCGGCTGGTGTTCCGCACCGCCGCCGACGGCGAGGTGACCGGTTTCGTCGCCGATCCCGGCATCGCGGTGATGGAACGGCTGTCGCCGCTTGGGCGACCCGGCACGCTGGCACTGCTGCTGGGCCTGGTGGCAATGGTCTCGGCGCTGCGCCTGCTGGCACCGCTGCTGCGCCGCCGCCGCGGCGGCCCGACCCATGCGCAGCGCCGGCCCGGCCTCGGCGCGGTCAAGGCGCTGGCGGTGGTGAGCGCGCTGTGCTGGCTCGGCTTCGTCGTTGCCGCCGTGGTCGCGCTGCTGGCGATGCTGGCGCAGGGCAGCGCGTTGATCTACACCTATCCCTCGCAGTCGCTGCTGGTGGCGCTGGCGTTCGCCACCGCCGCGGCCGCGGCAACGCTGCTCGAGCTGCTGGCGCTGGTGCCGGTATGGGGCTCGCGCTGGGCGGCCTGGCCGAAGCTGCGCTACACGCTGGCAGTGCTGCTGGGCGTGGCGACGGTGCTGCTGATGTGGCACTGGAACCTCGTCGGCATGCGCGTGTGAGCCCCCATCCGCTGGCGCAGCTGCCGCGCCTGCTGCCGGGCGTGGCACTGGCCGCGCTGCTCGGCGGCGCGGCCTGGTGGGTGGCGGAGCGCGGCCTGCCGCAGTGGGGCCTGTCGGCGCTGACGGTGGCGATCGTGCTCGGCATGCTGCTCGGCAACCTGGCGCATGCGCGCCTGCCAACGACGCTGGTGCCGGGCATCCACGCGGCCCAGCGCACGCTGCTGCGCGCCGGCGTGGTGCTGTACGGCCTGCGCCTGAGCTTCCAGGACGTGGCCGCGATCGGCCCGAGCGGCCTCATGGTGGACGTGGTGATCGTCGGCGGCACGCTGCTGCTGGGCGTCGCCGCCGGGCAGCGGCTGTTCCGGCTCGACCGCCATACCGCGCTGCTCACCGCTGCCGGCAGCGCCATCTGCGGCGCCGCCGCGGTGCTGGCGGTGGAACGCATCCTGCGCGCCGATCCGGCCAAGGTGGCGGTGGCGGTGGCGAGCGTGGTGCTGTTCGGCACCCTCGACATCTTCCTGTACCCGGCGCTGTTCCCCTACCTCGGCCTCGACCGGGCCGCGTTCGGCCTGTTCACCGGCGCCACCGTGCACGAGGTGGCGCAGGTGGTGGCGGTGGGCAGCGCGATCGCGCCGGAGGTGGCCGACAGTGCGGTGGTGGTGAAGCTGACCCGGGTGCTGCTGCTGGTGCCGGTGCTGTTCCTGCTGTCCTGGCGCGAAGCGCGCGCCGGTGGCGAACGGGTGATGGTGGTGCCCTGGTTCGCGCTCGGCTTCCTCGCCGTGGTCGCGTTCAACTCGGTGCTGGCGCTGCCGCCGGCCTGGCGCGGGGCACTGCTGTGGCTCGACACCTTGCTGCTCGCCACGGCGATGGCGGCGCTCGGCATCGACACGCGCATCGCCCGGCTGCGGGCGCTCGGCCCGCGGCCGCTGCTGCTGGCGCTGTTCCTGTTCGGGTGGCTGTTCGCGGCGGGCTACCTGCTGGTGCGCTGGGTGGCGTAAGCGCGCCGCGAACCCGAGCAACCTAGCCGGGCGGCAGCAAGCGCAGCAGCCGGCCGCCCTGGCCGTCCTCGATCAGGTACAGCCTGCCGTCCGGCGCCTGCGCCACGCCGCGGATGCGTTGGCCCATGTCGTAGCGTGCCGCTTCGCGTGCGCCGTCGCCATCGAACTCCACCCGCACCAGCGCGCGGCTGGACAGCCCGCCGATCAGCGCATCGCCCTGCCAGTCGGGGAAGTCCGTGCCGCTGTAGAACAGCAGCGAGGAAGGCGAGATCACCGGCGTCCAGCTGATCGCCGGCGCGATGAAGCCGGTGTCGGCGGCGCTGCCGTGGTCCGGGATCACGGTGCCGTCGTAATGGTCGCCGTTGGAGACCACCGGATAGCCGTAGTTGCCGCCGCGCACGACGCGGTTGAGCTCATCGCCGCCGGCCGGGCCCATCTCCACGTTCCAGAGCTGGCCGTTGTCGTCGAAGGCGATGCCGAGCGGATTGCGGTGGCCGAGCGACCACACCTGGGCCGCCACGCCGCCCTGCTCGGCGAACGGATTGTCGGCCGGCACGCTGCCGTCGTCGTTCAGGCGCACGATCTTGCCCAGGTTCGCCCCCATGTCCTGCGCCGGATCGAAGTGCTGGCGCTCGCCGTTGCTGATCCACAGGTGGCCGTCGGGCCCGAACAGCAACCGGTGCGCGTAATGCCCGCGCCCGGTGGTCTTGGGCACCTGGCGGTAGATGACCTCGAGGTCCGACAGGCGCCCGCCGTCGCCATCCAGCACGAGCCCCGCGCGCGCCACGGCCGCGCCGCGGGTGTCGCCCTCGCCCGCTTCGGCGTAGCTCAGGTAGACGGTGGCGTTGTCGGCGAAGCGCGGATGCAGCGCGACGTCGCCGAAGCCGCCCTGGCCGCCATAGTCCACGTCGGGCACGCCCTCGACGCTGCCGACGCCGCCGCTGGCCGGATCCACCAGCCGGAGCCGGCCGCGCTTCTCGGTGACCAGCAGCCGGCCGTCGGGCAGGAAGGCCATGGCCCAGGGCTCGTCGAGCTGGGCCACCGGTTCGACCCGGAACGGATGCCCGTCGGCGGGCTGGTCGGCGCGACCGGTGGCGGCCTGCATCGCTGCTTCGGTCGCGACCGCGGCGTCGCCGGTGGCCCCGGCGCGCGCCGCGGGCTCGGTATCGCCGTCGGCGGCGCCGGCGCAGGCGCCGAGCAGCAAGGCGGACAGCAGGGCAGGCAGGGAACGCGTCATGGCAGTGTCCTCCTGGAAGCAGCCGGGGCCGCTACTCTGCCATGCCCCGGCCACGGCCGCGCGCCGCGGAACGAATCGGCCCGCCCGCGCATCCAAGCAACAGGACCCCGCGGAGCGGCGCCATGGCCGAACTGGACGATTTCCTCAGCGACGAGCGGCTGGTGGCGCGGCGTCCGCCGCCGCCGCGCCGCACGGGCCCCGGACGCTGGATCGCCGCGCTGCTGCTGGTGGCCGCGGCGGTGGCGACCGGCCTCTGGGTGGCGCGCCAGCAGCAGTCCGGTGGCCCGGCGCCGACGCCGGTGGAACCGCTGCCGGAGGCGCTCGAGGCGCCCGCTCCCGAAGCGGAGCGCCATCCCATCGCCGCCGTGCCCGCGGACGCGTTGCCCGCGCCGGCCGAACCCTTGCCAGCGCTGGACGCGAGCGACGCCAGAGTGCTGGCGGCGCTGGCGGCCTTGCTGGGGCTCGACGATCCAACCGAGTTGCTGGTGTCGGAGCACGTCGTCCCGCGCATCGTCGCCACCGTGGATGCGCTGCCGGAACGCCGGCTGGCGCGCCGCATCCTGCCGTTCCGTCCGCTGGATGGCCGCTTCCTGGTCGAGCAGCAGGACGGCCGTACCGTGGTGGCGGCCGCCAACAGCGAACGCTACGCGCGCCACGTCGCCCTGTTCACCGCGGTGGATGTCGACGCGGCGGTGGCCGCATACGTGCACCACTATCCGTTGTTCCAGCAGGCCTACCGCGAGCTCGGCTACCCGGAGGCGCACTTCAACGATCGCCTGGTGGCGGTGATCGACCACCTGCTGGCGGCGCCCGATCCGGCGCCGGCGCAGCCGCTGGTTGCGCAGAAGGGCGGCTGGGCCTACGCCGACCCGGCGCTGGAGCAGGCCTCGGTCGGCCACCGGCTGCTGTTCCGGCTTTCGCCGGCGCAGCGCGACGCGGTCAAGGCGCGACTGCGCGTGTTCCGCGCCGCGATCGCCGGGCAGGACGCTCCCTGAGGCAGGTTCCGCGACGGCTGCCGGATCGCGCCGCTGCGACGTCGCCACTGCGGCCAGGCCGAGCGCCTAGAATGGGGCGATGACCATCGCCCATTCCCCGCTCGGCAAGCCCACCGACTACCCGACCCGCTATGACCCCTCGCTGCTGCATCCGATCCCGCGCGCGGAGGGGCGCGCCGCACTCGGGCTGGCGCCGGACGCAGCGCTGCCGTTCGGGGGCTGCGACGTCTGGAACGCCTGGGAGCTCGGCTGGCTCGACAGCCGTGGCAAGCCGCGGGTGGCGCTGGGCGAATTCCGGGTGCCGTCGGATTCGCCCAGGCTGGTCGAATCGAAAAGCCTCAAGCTCTACCTCAACGGCTTCGCGCAGACCCGGCTGTCCGGCACCGACGCGTTGCGCGCCACGCTGGCGCGCGACCTCTCCGCCGCCACCGGCGCCAACGTCAGCGTGGCGCTGACCGCGCTCGCCCACAACGGCCATGGCATCGACACCCTCGCCGGCGAGTGCATCGACGACCTGCCGGTCGCCATCGACCGCTACGGCCCGCCCGACCCCGGCCTGCTCGCCGCCGATCCGCAGACGCCGGCGGAAGAGACGCTGGTCTCGCACCTGTTCCGCTCCAACTGCCCGGTCACCGGCCAGCCGGACTGGGGCAGCGTGCAACTGCGCTACCGCGGCCCGCGCATCGACCGCGGCGCGCTGCTGCGCTACCTGGTGAGCTTCCGCGAACACTGCGGCTTCCACGAGCAATGCGTGGAGCAGGTGTTCCTCGACGTTTTGGCGCGCTGCGCACCGACGCGGCTGTCGGTGTACGGCCGCTACACCCGCCGCGGCGGCATCGACATCAATCCTTTCCGCAGCACCGTGCCGGGCGAATCGCCCGGCAATCCGCGCACGGTGCGCCAGTAGCGCGGCGGCGTACTAGCCGACGTCCTGCCACAGCGCGCCGGCGTCGTCCTGGCGCTCGCGCATGGCGCGGCGCAGGCGCTGCTGGGCGCGCTGCAGGCTGAGCTCGTCGAGGCGCACGTGGCGCAGGGTGTCGGCGTCGAGGCCGAAGAAGCGGCCGATGGCGTCCAGCTTGGCGGCGCTCGGCACCCGGTCGCCCACCAGGTAGGCCACGAACTCGGCGCCGCCGATGCCGAGCTCGCGCACGAACAGGCGTCGTCCTTCCAGCCCCAGCAGGTCGTTCAGGGCTCGCAGGTTGTGGCGCAGGGCGGGATGTTCCATCGGAACCCTTCCGTGGGATGGGTGGCGCCGGGCAGCATGCCCGATCGAGGCTGAACACGACGCGAAAGCTGCGCTACCCTGTGCCGGCCCGCGGGGGTGGGCAGGGAGGGCGACCGCGGCCGGGGCGGGCGCCCGCGGCGTTCCGGTGCCGCCGGCCGGCGGCGATTGCCATCGAGGGGTCCCATGCAGCCATCCGCTCCCGCCGCTCGCGGCGATGCCATCCCGCCGTTCTGGACCCGCCTGCGCGACTTCGCGCTCTATCCATTGCGGGGCGCGGCGCTCGCAAGCATCGTCGCGCTGTCGCTGTTCTCGCTGCTCACCGGGCTGCCCGGCGTCGGCTGGGTGCTGGCGATCGTGCTCTGGGTCGGCGCCTACAAGTACGCCTTCGAGATCCTGCGCGCCAGCGCCGACGGCCGCGACGACGCGCCCGAGGTGGTCGCCACCGCCGAAACCGGCACCGTGCTGCGCTTCCTGGCCATGCAGCTGGTGTTCGTGTTCGCGCTGCTGGCGGCACTGGTGCTGCTCGGGCCCGCGGCCTTCGTCGCGCTGCTGGTGCTGCTGGCGATCGCGCAGCCCGGCGCCACCATTTCGCTGGCGATCGACGGCAGCCTGCCGCACGCGCTCAATCCCGCCACCTGGTTCTCGATCATGGGCCGCATCGGTTGGCCCTACTTCGCCGTGGTGGCGCTGCTGATCGTGTTCCAGGCCAGCGCCGCCAACGCCGAGGCGCTCCTGGCCCGCGTACTGCCGGGCCCGCTGGCCGGCATCCTGTCGCTGGCGGTGACGCTGTGGGGCCTGTTCGCCACCTTCCGGCTGATGGGCTACATGGTGCTGCAGTACCACGAGGCGCTGGGCTGGGACCCGCAGTACCTGTCGCTCGAGCGCGAACGCCAGGATCCCGACCAGGACCTGCTCGAGCGCGCCTCGGCGCTGGTACAGGACGGCCAGACCGGGGACGCCCGCGCATTGCTGGCGGAGGAGCTGCGCACCCGCGCCGTGACGCCGGCGGTGCACGAGCTCTACCGCAAGCTGCTGCGCCTGGCCAATGATCGTCCGGCGCTACTCGAGCACAGCCGCCTCTACATCAACCTGCTGATGGTCTCGGGCGGCGAGCGCAAGGCACTGGACCTGGTGCGCGAGGCGCTGCTGCTGGACCGCGGCTTCGTGCCGCTGCAGCAGGAGCACGGCGAGGCGCTGGTGGCCGCCGCCGACCGCCGCGGCGATTCGCAGCTGGCGCTCGACCTGCGCCTGGCCATGCATGCGGCGCACCCGCGGCACCCGCGGGCGGCGCGCTGGGCCACCGACGCGGCGCGCCTGCTGGTGGACAAGTTCGGTCGCGAGCAGGACGCGCTGCGCCTGCTGGACCGCTCCGACGCCCAGGTGCCCGAGGACGACGCGGCGCAACGCGAGGAACGCGAGCGCCTGCGCACCCTGGTCACGGCGCTGAGCTCCGGCCCGGGAGGCTGATGCGCCGGCATCGCCGGCGTGCTGCGCGCTACGCGGGCGTGGCGTGCTGCGCAAGCAGGAAGCGCGCCTTGCCCGCCTGCGGCGTGGCGGCGAAGCGTTCCGCCACCAGCGTCCAGGCGCGCCGCGCGCCGGCGGCGTCGCCGCGGTCGTGCAGCGCCACGCCGAGCTCCAGCCAGGCCTGTGCCAGCGGGCCGGGTGCAGCGGCGCCCGGATCCGCCAGCGTCGGCTCGAGCAGCACCGCCGCCGGTTCGCCGGCCGCGAGCAGGCGCCGCACCAGCGCCAGCCGCGCCGGCAGCGGCACCGCGATCCCGGCAGCATCGAGCTCCGCCAGCGCATCGGCCTGCTGGCGGCGCTCCTCGCGGCTGCGGGGCGCACAGGCGAGCAGTGCCGCGGCGCGCTCCGCAACCGTCGCCGCCGGTGCCGCGCCCAGCCGCGCGCTGCGGAAGCGCGCCAGGCACACGGCCAGTCCGGGCGGCTGCCGCGACGCCAAGCCATCCAGCAACGCCTCGGCCTCGCGCAGTTCCATCCGGCCGAGGTGCTGCTGGGCGCGGCGCAGCGCGGCATCGTCGCCGTTGCCTGCCGCCGCCTCCTCGTCCAGCGCCGCAGGGTTCCACCAGCCGGCGCGGCGCAACGCGAAGGCCAGCGCGGCGCCGGTGAGCAGGCCGCCCGCGTGCGCCTCGAACGCGACCCCGGCACCATGGCCGTAGGCCGCGAGCTGCAGCAGCTCCCAGCCGAGCCAGAGCGGCAGCAGCACCAGCGCCGGTACCCGCACGTAATCGAACAGGACGAAGAACCAGTAGAACACCCGCACCCGGCGTCCGGCCCAGAGCACGCTGGTGGCACCCATCAGCGCGGCGATGGCGCCGGAAGCACCGAGCACCGCGCCCGGTTCGCCCCAGTTCCAGGCCCAGCCGGCCGCGGCCGCGCCGAGCGCGCCGCCCAGGTACAGTCCGAGCAGGCGCAGCGCGCCCAGCACCGGCTCCACCATCAGTCCGAGCGGCGCCAGGAACAGCAGGTTGCCGACCAGGTGCCCGGCGCTGCCGTGCAGGAAGGCGGCGGTGAGCGCGGCCACCGGGTCGACGCGGTCGTAGCGCTGCACGTGGCGGTCGGTGAACACGCGCGCGCGGAGCACTTCGTACTCGGCGCGCCGGCCGCGCCAGTCGTCGTCGTAGCCCTCCACCTCGCCTTGCCCGAGCGCGGCGAGGAAGGCAGGATCGGCGGCGACGCGTTCCGCCACCAGCAGCGGCCGCAGCGGTTCGGCGGCCTGCTCGGGTTCCGCGGCGAAGGCCGAGCGTTCCGGTTCCGGCAGCCGCGCCAGGTAGGCCGCCTGCTCGCGCGCGGCGAGACCCGATTCGGCGTAGTAGGCGATGGCGCGCGCCCGGGCGGCGTCGTCGCCCGCCTGCAGCAGCACGAACACCGCCAGGTTGGCCAGCACCAGCAGCGCGGTCAGCAGCGGGAAGCCGGCCAGCGTCAGCGGGCGGTGCAGCGGCACGATCAGCATCGCCATCCCCCGGACCGCGGCCTGCAGGGCGGTTGCCCGCTGTTCCCGATCCGCGTGGCATTGTAGCTGCGACGGAACCGCGGCCTGCCGCGTCGGTCCAATCCGGACGCCAGGGAACAGCTCGCCATGCAACGACCGCTCCTCGCCGCCCTCGCCCTGCTGCTGTTGCCGCTGGCCGCGGCGGCGCAATCCAGCCTGCGCTGCGACGGCCGCCTGGCGCAGCGCGGCGACTGGGACTTCCAGTTGCGCAGCGTCTGTGGCGAGCCCTATTTCGTCGACCGCTGGCAGTCGGTGGCGAGCAGGGCGGTGGCGCCGGACGTGGCGCTGCAGGCGCCGATCGACTGGGAGGAGTGGTACTACGACCAGGGCCCCAACCGCTTCCTGCAGCGGGTGCTGCTGCGCGACGGCCGCATCGTCGAGGTCGAGTCGCTGGCGACCTACGGCCGCCAGCGCCCGCTGAAGGAATGCCGTGGCGCCGCCGTGCGCACCGGCATGCGGATCGGCGAGCTGGTGGACCTGTGCGGCCCGCCGGCGCAACGGCGGCGGCTGGGCGATGCGGTGGTGGTCGGGCAGTCGCCGGCGGAAAACGTGCTGCCGGAGCGACGCGAACGCTGGCTGTATGCGCTGGACGACGGCCGGCGCTGGCTGGTGGTGGAGCTCCTTCACGGGCGGGTCGCCGCGATCGACACCACGCCCTCCTGAGCGCGCATCGCGATCAGTTGGCGGCGATCGCCGCCTCGGCGCGCAACTCCGGATCCGGCCCGCAGCAGCCCGGATCCTTCGGCCGCAGCTGGACCAGCTGCTCCAGCTCGAGCCGCTCGATCAGGAAGTCCACGAACACCCGCACCTTCGGCGACAGCACCGTGCCGCGCGGGAATACCGCGTTCAATTCCACCAGCGGTCCCGACCAGCCGCCGAGCACGCGCTGCACGCAGCCCGCCGCTTCCTCGGCGCCGAGCACCACCGGGCTCGCCAGCATCAGCGCTTCGCCGGCCAGCAACGCCGGCTTCAGCGCAAACGGGTCGTTGGCCACCATCACCGGGCGGATCGCGAACTCCTCCTCGCGGCTGCCGTCGGTGAGCAGCCAGCAGAAGCGGCCGTTGCGACGCGCCATCGGCATCGCCAGCGCGTGGTGGTGTTCCAGGTCCTCCGGCGCCATCGGCTCGCCGTGGCGGGCGAGGTAGGCCGGGCTCGCGTACACGTACGAACGCAAGGCCGCCAGCCGGCGCGCCACCAGGGTCGAGTCGGGCAGTGCGCCGAAGCGTAGCGCCAGGTCGATCTCGTTGCCGATCAGGTCGAGCCGGTCGTTGCTCAGCAGCAGGTCCAGCCGGACCTCGGGGTGGCGGGAGCGGAACTCCGGCAGTAGCGGTGCCAGTGCGATCAGCCCCAGCGACACCGGCATGGTCACGCGCAGCCAGCCGCGCGGGCCGCCCTGCAGCTGGTTGACCGCACTTTCGGCTTCCTCCAGTTCGCGGGCGATGCGCCGGCAATGCTCGTAGTAGACGGTGCCGGCCTCGGTAAGGCCGATGCGCCGCGTGGTGCGCATCAACAGCTGCGCGCCAAGCCGTTCCTCCAGCTCCGACACCTTGCGGCTGACCGTGGTCTTGGGCACGCCCAGCTGCTTCGCGGCCGCGGTGAAGCTGCCCTGCTCCACCACTTTCACGAACATCAGCGTCTCGTTGAGGTCGCGCGACATGCTTCGGCTCAGTCTCCCGCCGGCCGCGCGCGCCCACCCTTGGCGGAGCCGCGCGCCGGCTCGCGTATTGACCCGGACGCGATCCATTGTCGCACCGATCCCGATCGCGATTGTCCCGACGGAAGGACAATGATTCCCGCGCAGGCCGGCTAATCATGCGCGGCTGCGGGGCCTAGCATGCCGTTCCCCGGATCCCCGCATGTACAAGCCGCACATGACCCCGCCGCGTCCCCATCCCAGCCTGCCCCCGGTCGTCGTGATCGGCGCCACCGGCGGCGTCGGCCGCGGCGTGGTGGCCGCACTGCTCGAGGCTGGCACCCCGGTACTGGCCGTGGCCCGCGACGCCGGGCGACTGGCGGCGCTGCGTCGCGCCGCTGGCGCGTCGGCGCCGCTGGGCGTGGTGCCGGGCTCCGTCGCCGGCGATGCCGATGGCGCGCAGCTGGCCGCGGTGCTGAAGGCATTGCGCCGGCCGCTGGCGGGCGTGGTGGTCTGCGTGTCCGGGGAGCGCGAACGCGCACGCTTGTTCGAGCGTCCGGCGCAGTTCCTCGGCGCCAGCCTGGAGGCCAACGTGCTGCCGGTGCTGGTGGCCGCGCGCCACCTGGTGCCGCTGCTCGCCGCCAGCCAGCGACGGCTGCCGTTCCTGGTGCTGGGCGGTCCGGCCGCCGACGTGCCCTGGGCCGGTTACGGCCAGCTCTCGGTTGCCGCCAGCGCGCAACGCATGCTGGTGCGGGTGCTGCGGGAGGAGCTGGCCGACGAGTCGGTGCGCGTGCAGCAGCTGGTGGTCGGTGCGCCGGTACGCACCGAAGAGCGCGGGACCTGCGTCTGCGCGCACTGGCCGAGCGCGCTCGACGTCGGCCGCGCCGTGCGCGGCGTGCTCGCCGACAACCAGTCCCGCGAGGCGGTCGTCCGCCTCGCCCCGCCGCCGGGCGCGAGGTCCGCGCCGCGCGGCGGCCACCCGATTCCAGTGAACGAGGTCTTGCCATGAACGCCATTCCCCGGCGGACGCCTGCCTTTCCCGTCCGACGCCGCGCCGGCCGCATCGCGCTGGCGCTGCTGTCCCTGTTCGGCAGCGGGCTGCTGGCCGGCTGCAACAGTCAGGCCGCCCCGGAGCAGGGGCCGCCGCCCCCCGCGGTCAGCGTGGCCGAGGTGGTGGCCCGCGAAGTGCGGCAATGGGACGAGTTCACCGGCCACATCGAGGCGGTGGAGTCGGTGGAGCTCAGGCCGCGCGTGTCGGGCTACATCGAGAGCATCCGCTACGAGGAAGGCCAGGAGGTGCAGGAAGGCGACGTGCTGTTCGTGATCGACCAGCGCCGCTACCGCGCCGCACTGGCCCAGGCCGAGG
>Ga0079224_100007030_pt1 | contig 15015 bp, 14 predicted proteins | sample Stecom2015_FD_80414 | JGI IMG/M metagenome (GOLD analysis project Ga0079224, IMG submission 80414) | Agricultural soil microbial communities from Utah to study Nitrogen management - Steer compost 2015 | ecosystem: Environmental > Terrestrial > Soil > Agricultural land | place: USA: Utah...
GAGCACATTACGTCGCGTGCTTCGCCTATCAAACAGCAGTTCGTGGTGGGGCAGCAGTTCTGGTACAGCCCGAATTTGCGGGTGTCGTTGAGCGCCAGGCGCGAACACCTCAGTGGTGACTATGGTCTTGGCCTGCAGCTTTCCGTGCCTCTTCGTTAGCCGGCAGGGCGGCCAGGTTTCAACGGGCTAAAATGCCTGCTCGACCCGCGCGCCGGTCCGTCCGGTTCACTCTTTGTTCATCAGCTTCCTGATCCTGAAACATCGTCATCCCATCGCATGTCCTCTCTTATTTCCGGTTCCCTGGATGTTCTTCAGCAAGTTTTCGGCTATGACTCGTTCCGGGGGGATCAACAGGCGATTATCGAGCATGTTCAAGAAGGTGGCGATGCGTTGGTATTGATGCCCACCGGGGGCGGCAAGTCGCTGTGTTACCAGATACCGGCGTTGCTGCGTCCCGGTGTGGGCGTCGTGATTTCCCCCCTGATCGCACTGATGCAGAACCAGGTTGACGCCTTGATCGAGCTTGGCGTAAAAGCTGCATTCTTGAACTCCACCCAGGACTGGCGCGAGGCTCGCGAGGTGGAACAAGCGTTTCTGGCGGGCGAGCTGGACCTTCTGTATGTGGCGCCCGAGCGCTTGTTGACGGATCGCTGTCTGGACATGTTGTCGCAAAGCCGGGTCGCCTTGTTCGCCATCGACGAGGCGCACTGCGTCTCGCAATGGGGACACGATTTTCGGCCCGAATACCTGCAACTGTCGATATTGGCAGACCGTTGGCCGGACGTCCCCCGCATTGCACTGACCGCCACGGCCACCAGCGAAACGCGTCGCGAGATTGCCCAACGTCTGCAACTGACCGAAGCGCGGCATTTCGTTTCGAGCTTTGACCGACCCAATATTCGCTACCGCATCGTTGAGAAAAACGAGGTCCGTCGGCAGTTGCTTGATTTCATTCAGTCAGAGCACCCGGGCGACTGTGGCATTGTCTATTGCCTGTCGCGTGCCCGTGTCGAGGAAACTGCTGCGTTCCTGTGCAAGAACGGTATCGAGGCGCTGCCTTATCACGCCGGTCTGAGTGCAACGGTGCGTGCCGAGAACCAGTCACGTTTTTTACGTGAAGATGGAATCGTAATGGTTGCCACAATTGCCTTCGGCATGGGGATCGACAAGCCGGACGTGCGTTTCGTCGCCCACATCGATCTGCCGAAGTCTGTCGAGGGCTACTATCAGGAAACTGGCCGGGCAGGCCGCGACGGCCAGCCGGCGACCGCCTGGCTGGCTTATGGACTGCAGGACGTCGTTCAGCAACGACGCATGATCGACGACTCCCCCGGAGAAGATGTGTTCCGTCGGCGTCTGGGCGCCCAACTCGATGCCATGCTTGGTCTTTGCGAAACCGTTTCCTGCCGGCGACAACGGCTGCTGGCGTACTTTGATCAGCAGATCGAACCTTGCGGAAACTGCGATACCTGTCTTGAACCGCCGGAGGCGTGGGACGGAACGGTTGCGGCCCAGAAAATCATGTCGGCGGTATATCGGCTTTGGCGTGAACGGGGACAACGTTTTGGGGCGGGACACCTGATTGATATCCTGCGTGGCAAACAGACCGAACGGGTTCAGCAGTACGATCACCAGAGCCTGTCCGTATTTGGCGTAGGTGCCGACTTGTCGGAGCAGGCGTGGCGGGGAGTGTTGCGACAATTGCTGGCCCAGAGCCTGCTGTCCGTCGATCACGAAGGATACGGAACCCTGGCCCTGACGGATGGAAGCAGGGCGGTGCTAAAAGGTGAGAAAACGCTGATGTTCCGGCGCGAGTCGGAAAAGAAGCGTGCGGCCCGTGCCAAGACCGGTTCCAGCCGCAGCAAGCCGGAGATCGTGCTTCCACCCGAGGCGCAGCGTCGCTTTGAAGCGCTGCGCGCGTGGCGCGCAGAGGTGGCACGAAGTCATGGCGTACCTGCCTACGTCATATTTCATGACGCCACCCTGCGCGAAGTTGCCTTAAACTGCCCACAGACCCTGGAGGAGCTGGGGCGGATCAGTGGTGTGGGATCGCGCAAACGCGAGGCATATGGCGACGAGCTGCTTCGCTGTGTAAGGGCCGTCTGACGCGTTCGCGCAGCGGGAATTCGCCAGGTTTTACCGGGTCTGTTGCATTGGTGATGGGATCAACAATACCGACACAGGGGGAGACATGGCTTTTGATGCGATTGTCATTGGTGCGGGGCATCACGGTCTGATACTGGCAACCTATATGGCGAAAGCCGGCCTGAAGACGCTGCTTACCGAACGACGTCTGACATACGGCGGTGGTCTCAGTACCGAAGAAGTGACACTGCCCGGCTTCTATCACAACCTTCATTCCATCAACCACTTCCATATCGAGCATACGCCTTGGTACCGCGACCTGCAGCTTGGCGAGAAAGTGCCGTACATCACACCGCGCTATGAATTCGGGCAGGCGCATCGCGACGGCTCTGCCCTGGTATTTGGGCGCGACCTGGAAGAGACGGTCGCCAATATCGCCCGCTTTTCCAGGAAAGATGCCGAGACTTTCCGGGAATGGAATATCAAGGCCGAAAAAATCACGACTGATGTGTTTCTTCCAGAGCGCTACGCCGAACCCTTGCCGGCCGAAGAGCGAGCCCAGTTGCTGGGTCGGCACCCCCTGGGAAGGGAGTTTCTGGATATCTGCAATCGACAGCCTCTCGAAGTGGTCGAAGAGCTTTTTGAAAACGAACACGTTCGCTTGCTCTTTCTTTTCAAGGTGTCCCTGTTCGGCACCTGGCTGACAGATACCCTGAACAAGACGTCTCCGATGGGTTCGGTGATTCGCGCGTTTGATCTCACGACCGGGTATCAATTGTGTAAAGGTGGAAGCTTCAACCTGGCGCGGGGCCTCATGGAACGGTACATCGAGGCAGGCGGCACCTATTGGAATCAGTGCGAGATCGAGCGCATAGTCATTGAAAACGGCCGGGCGACAGGCATCGAATGTGCCGATGGTCGAACCGCAAAGGCCTCCAGTTTCGTGGCGTCTACGGTTGATGTCCACCAGACTTTCGAGAACTTTATCGGACGAGACCAGCTTCCTGAAGGCTTGCGGCGCAAGCTGGACGACTTCAAATATACGACCTGGTCCCTGTTTGGCCTGCACCTGGCGCTCAAGGAGATGCCGCGTTTTGTGGCGGAAAGCTTCGACCCCAATATACGTCTGACCCAGAAGTGGAGCATCGGTGCCGACACCATGGACGAACTCAATTCGGCGCACGAGGACGTAAAGAAGAACAAGGTACCTGAAATCATCCAGTTTGGCTCCGGACCGCTTAGCGTGCTCGATCCTTCGCTGGCGCCCAAAGGCAAGCACGTAACCTATGCATGGCACGTCATGCCGCACAGTCCCGATCTGGACGGGCAGAGCTTCGAGGAATTCAAGGCCGAGTTCGCACAAAAGATGATCGACCGATGGTCCCAGTACTGCCCCAATATGACTCGCGACAACATACTTGGTATGTATGTGTACACCTCGCAGGAATACGTGCATCACTTGCCCAACATGCGTAACGGCGACATTTTCATGGGTGCGTTGTCGGCCGATCAGGTCATGGACCGTCATTTCGGCTATCGTACGCCCATACAAGGCTTGTATATGGCGGGTTCCGCAACCCATCCAGGGGGCGCCATATCCGGAGGAGCGGGATATATCGTTGCCGGGCTGATCGCCGACGAACTTGGAATCAGGAAGTGGTGGAAAACCGAAGACCTGCGGGCGCGGCTTGCATCGCTGCGGAACTGAACATGCAATCGGATACCACTATGCTGCACGGAAAGACTGTACTGATTACTGGCGGAGGCCAGGGCATAGGCAAGACGCTGGTGGAAGCGTTTGCACAAGCGGGGGCCCGCGTCATTGCTGCCGATATACAAGGACCTGTCGTCACGTCCATGGCCAGGCAGTTGTCTGATCAGGGGCTGCAAGTGACGGGTGCCGCGCTCGACGTTACTGACGAAGCGCAGGTCGCAGAGCTTGCGCGATCGCTCTGGAATTCAAAGGGCGGGGTCGACGTGCTGATCAATAATGCGGCCTTGTTTTCCACGCTCAAGATGCAGCCGTTTCACGAAATCGAGCTGGACGTCTGGGAGCGCGTGCTCAAGGTGAATCTGACCGGTCCGTTCTTATGCGCAAAGCACTTCGCGCCGATCATGTGCAAAAAGGGGGGCGGGCGAATCATTAACGTGGCCTCGGGAGCCGTTACACTGGGACGGCCCAATTACCTGCACTACATCGCGTCCAAGGCGGGACTGGAAGGGATGACGCGTTCCATGGCGCGAGAGCTCGGGCCTCACGGAGTGACAGTCAACGCGGTCTTGCCGGGCTCGGTGGATACGGGGATTGCGCGGGAAACCGTTACACCCGAATCCAAAGCCAGAATCGTGGCGATGCAGTGCATACCGCGTGGACAGCGACCCGAGGATCTTGTCGGGATAATGTTGTTCCTGGCTTCGGATTCATCCAGTTTCATTACCGGTCAGTCCATCACGGTAGATGGCGGCGCAACCCATTCCTGACGCGCAGTGCCAAGGGTTGATCTTGTACCGGTCTGTAGCCGTTACCACAGATCAGTGACGCATCTGCAAAAAGGAACCTTTGCACCATGGACGCGTTAATGACCTATCATCATGAGCAGGACTCTTCGCTTCGCAAAATGGCTATCGATGGTCGGCCCTGGGGCCTAGCTGCAGTACAGGGCTCAGGTGCAGAGCGTGCCACAGGATTGGTTTGGCGCGCACTGTAATTGATTTGGATGCGGCTGGTGTTCGGGTCGCCTGCGACGAAGTGCTGGATAAACGTCAATTAAGTTGTTGGAGCATACACGCCTTAAGAATGTAAATATCAAGCTGGTTTGGAAGTGGGGCGTGGTTGGTAGAAGTGTGGGTAAACCCGGCATACAGCGGTGGTTTTCTGCAAGAAGTCAGTCCGTGTGCATGCCGCCTTATAAAAACAGGAGACATCTATGCAACACTTCAGTAAGTTGGGAGCCGCCTTGGCTTTGGCGACAGCGGCGGCGATGGTTCATGCTCAAGAGCCGGTTGATATCGGCTTCATCACCACCTTGTCCACGCCTGCCGGATACATTGGCGAGGATGAACGCGACGGATTCAGTCTGGCGGTCAAGCAGGAAGGGGGCAAACTTGGCGGTGTGCCGGTTCGCCTGATTATCGAAGATGACGGACTAAAGCCTGCCACGGGCAAGCAGTCGGCCGAGAAGATGCTGCAAGACGGGGTACGTCTGTTTACGGGCGTCAATTTTTCGAACGTATTGATTGCGGTCGTGCCGGCAGTCCTTAAAGAAGACGGCTTTTACGTCAGCCTGAATGCCGGGCCTTCAAACTTTGCCGGCAAGGCCTGTCATCCCAACTTTTTCTCCGTGGCCATGCAGAACGATGCTTTCGGAGACGCCGCAGCGTTGGCAGCCAATAATATGGACGTAAAAAAGGTCGTGATCCTTGCGCCGGCCTATCAGGCAGGTCGCGACGCTCTCACCGCCTTCAAGCGTTCGTACAAAGGTGAAATTCTTGCCGAAATCTACACCAAGCTGGATCAGTCTGATTTCTCGGTAGAGCTGGCCCGAATCCGGTCATTGGAACCGGACGCAATTTTTGAGTTCATGCCGGGCGGCGCAGGCATCAACTTTGCCAAACAGCTGCATAACTCGGGGCTTAAAAAGAATATCAAGATGGTCACAACGCTGTACTCGATGGATGACCGCATGCTGGCTGCCACGGGGGACGCAGGCGAAGGGTTTTATCTGAGTACCCAGTGGACTGCCCAACAGGACAATGAGGCAAGTCGCGCGTTTGTCAAGGCCTTCGAGCAGGAATACGGCAGGCGTCCCACCGTGTACGCGGCGACGTCATACGACACGGCTCGCCTGATTGCATCGGCACTCAAGGCCGTCAATGGCGACATCAAGGGGAAACCCGACGCGTTCCGGGAGGCGCTGCGCAAGGCTGATTTTGAAAGCGTGCGGGGCAAGTTCAAGTTTGCACCCAACCAATACCCCATCCAGGACTGGTATCTGGTCAAGGTTGAGCCTGACGCAGCGGGCAAGCTCGACTATGCGCCGGTCGGAAAAATCGTAGAAGACCTGACCGACCCATACCAGACGGAGTGCGAGATGAGCTGAAGCCTGTAAATGTAGTTAGCGGCAGCTGCGGCCCGATGTTAAGTCGGGCCGCTTGCCTGTGGTCTGGCCGAATGCTCAGTCAAAGAGATCGGGGGTGCCCGGGTTTTTGGTTGAAGCTGGAATCGTCAGACCCAGATGCCGCCACGTTGTCTGTGTTGCCATACGTCCGCGCGGCGTGCGCTGCAGATAACCGTGCTGAATCAGGTAAGGTTCGATGACGTCCTCGATCGTATCGCGCTCTTCCCCGATCGCCGCCGCGAGGCTGTCGACGCCGACCGGACCGCCGTCAAACTTGTGCACGATGGCCTCCAGCAGTTTTCTGTCCATGACATCCAGCCCTTGCGGATCGACCTCAAGCATGGCCAGTGCGGCGCTTGCCGTGGTGGCGTCGATTCGACCGTCGGCCTTGACCTCGGCATAATCGCGAACCCGGCGTAACAGGCGGTTGGCGATCCGGGGCGTGCCACGCGAGCGACGGGCAATTTCCTGCGCTCCGTCCGGGCTGATGCTGACGTTGAGCAAATGAGCGCTGCGGGTGACGATGCGCGCCAGTTCATCCGTTGTATAGAACTCCAAACGGGACACAATGCCGAAGCGGTCGCGCAGAGGATTCGTAAGCATCCCGGCACGGGTGGTGGCGCCGACCAGGGTAAAGGGCTGCAGGTCGAGCTTGACGCTGCGTGCGGCCGGGCCTTCGCCGATCAGGATATCGATCTGGAAATCTTCAAGCGCTGGGTAAAGGATTTCTTCCACTACGGGCGACAGGCGATGAATCTCGTCGATGAATAGAACATCATTTCGTTCCAGGTTGGTGAGCAGGGCAGCCAGATCACCCGGACGCTCCAGCACGGGTCCGGACGTTTGGCGCAACTGCACGCCCATTTCGTGAGCCACGATATGCGCCAGTGTGGTCTTGCCCAAACCCGGAGGTCCAAACAACAGCACATGATCCAGCGATTCGTTTCGTTTTTTTGACGCTGCGATAAAGATCTCGAGCTGTTCGCGGACGCGTTGCTGCCCAACGTATTCCTGCAGCAGCTTTGGCCGCAGGGCGCGCTCAATGGATTCTTCATTGGGCGAAGCGCTGCGTGGCGTGACGACGCGCTCTAAAGGGGCGTCGCTGGAAAGCGAGTCAGAATGAATGGCCATGAGCTTGAAGAATGTTTAGCAATGTCAAAGGCAATCGTACACCAGCCTGTATGGCCGGAAGCCTGAGGCGCGCCTTGTGCGCATATCAGCGCGACAATGATTTCAATGCGAGCCTGATGCCTTCCGCCACGTCTACATCGTCGGGCAGCGACTTGAGCGCGGCCTGCGACTCACTGCTTGAATAACCAAGTGATAACAGTGCGTTCAGTATGTCATCGCGTCCAGACGAAGGACGGGACACATCGGACTCGAGGTCAGCGCCCAGCTTGCCGCGCAGCTCTAGCAGCAGGCGTTCGGCGGTTTTTTTGCCGATGCCTGGCACCCGGGTGAGCAGGCCGGTTTCCTGTCGTGTGATGGCGTTGGCCAGATCTTGCACCGACATGCCCGACAGCACCGCCAACGCCGTTCGCGCACCGATGCCGGTAACCTTGATCAAAGAGCGAAAGGCGGAACGTTCCTGAGCGGTCAGAAAACCATACAGCGTGTGCGCGTCTTCGCGTACGGCCAAGTGTGTGTATAGCGTTACTCGCGCCCCGGTTTCGGGCATGTCGTAAAGTGTGCTCATGGGAACGTCGATTTCATACCCGAGGCCGCCGACATCTATACACACTGTGGGAGGGGTTTTTTCCAGCAACGTGCCGGTGATGCGTCCTATCATTGATACATCCTTGCAGAGCCGCCTGGCGGCGGCCAACTGTTGATTGCTTGTCAGGTAAGCCTGCCTGCACGCAGTCGCAGTCCTCGCCTGCCGGGAGTGACCGTAGTCTGTGCCAGCCGGTCAGCCAGCGGGCCGATGTGGGCGTGACAGATTGCGCAGGCCAGCGCGTCCGCAGAGTCAGGTGATGGTACACCGTTCAGCCGCAACAGGTGCTGCACCATGACCTGGACTTGTTCCTTGGCAGCGTGACCGTTGCCGACAACCGATTTTTTTATTTGCAGAGCCGTATATTCGTGTACCAGAAGGCCGTGGTCGGCCAGCGCACATAAGGCGGCACCGCGAGCCTGGCCCAGCAGGAGGGTGGAGGTGGGGTTCGTATTGACGAACACCTTCTCAAGCGCCGAGACGGTGGGAGCCGTGTCGCGAATGACTTCGCGGATGTTGTCCAGGATCACTTTAAGGCGTTGTGCCAGCGGCTCGTCCTTGGGGACGATGATGGTGCCGCTGGCTACGTAGTTCAGTTGCGAGCCCAGCACATCGATGACTCCGAAACCAGTACGTCGCAGACCGGGGTCGATGCCAAGGATGCGCATGGCTTGGGACGGCCTAATGGCGGAAATGCCGCAGGCCGGTAAGAACCATGGCGATGCCGCGTTCGTCGGCGGCAGCGATCACTTCGTCGTCACGGACACTGCCTCCGGGCTGAATGACACATGTCGCCCCGGCGTCAGCCACTACGTCGAGGCCGTCGCGGAAAGGAAAGAATGCATCGGATGCCACAGCCGATCCGGCAAGGCTGAGGCCGGCATTCTGCGCCTTGATCGATGCAATGCGCGCTGAGTCGATGCGGCTCATTTGTCCGGCCCCTACACCTACTGTCATGCCCTGCGATGCGAACACGATGGCGTTGGATTTGACATATTTGGCGACGTGCCAGGCGAACAGCAGATCTTGCATCTGTTGATCGGTGGGTGCTTTTTTCGTGACGACCTTCAGGCCGTCGGCAGTGAGGTGATGGTTGTCCGGAGTTTGCACCAGCCATCCTCCGCCAACCCGCTTGACGTCGAATGTGTTGCTTGCCGTGCCGGGCGGGATCTGAAGGACCCGCACATTCTTTTTGGCGGCAAATACTTCGAGTGCCTCAGCGTCGTAAGCAGGGGCCAGCAGTACCTCTACAAACTGTTGCGAAGTGATGGCTTGTGCCGTGGCCACGTCTACGGGGCGGTTGAAGGCAATGATGCCGCCAAAGGCGGAGGTGGAATCGGTTTTGTACGCCTTTTGATACGCCTGTTCGGGTGTATCGGCAACCGCAACTCCGCACGGGTTGGCATGCTTGACAATGACGCAGCCGCAGTCCGGCAAGTTGCGCACACATTCCCAGGCGGCGTCTGCATCGGCAATATTGTTGTACGAGAGTTCTTTGCCCTGTAGCTGACGCATGCTGCCCAACAGGCCCGCGCCAACGGGTTCGTCCACATAAAAGGCCGCCGACTGATGAGGATTCTCTCCGTAGCGCAATGATTGCTCCTGGCGCACTTGCAAGGTAAGCACACGAGGCCATTCCTGGCGCGCGGGGCTGGCTTGCTGGGCGGGCTCAGCCTCGGTCAGGCTGCTCAGGTAGGCCGCGATTGCGCCGTCGTAGGCGGCAGTATGTGCGTAGACCTTCGCAGCCAATTCGAGCCGCAGCGCGTACGATGGCTGGCTGGCAGGTCCGTCGATGTCGGCCAGAACCCGTGGGTAATCGAGGGGGTCGATCACGACTGTAACGCCGCCTTCAGCGGTGCCATGGTTCTTAGCTGCAGCACGAAGCATGGCCGGACCGCCGATATCGATGTTTTCGACAGCATCGGCGAAGCTGCAATCAGGCCTGGCGATGGTTTCGCGGAAGGGATACAGGTTCACAACCAGCAAGTCGATACGGTCGATGCCGTGTTCTTCGATCGTCTTCAGGTGCTCGGCGTTGTCCCGACGCGCCAGAAGGCCGCCATGAATCTTTGGGTGCAGGGTCTTGACCCGGCCATCCAGAATCTCGGGAGACCCGGTATGCTGGGCCACTTCGGTGACCGCCAGGCCGGATTGAGCCAGCAACTTGGCCGTGCCTCCGGTAGAGAGCAGCCTGACGCCTCGTTGGGCGAGTGCCTGGGCGAATTCAACAATGCCGGTCTTATCTGAAACCGAAAGCAGGGCGGTCTGGATCTTCATGCGAAAAATGAGAAAGGAAAGAAAAAAATCAGGGTTGTATGTCGTGCAGCTGCAGCTTCTTTCGCAAAGTGCTGCGGGTGATGCCCAGCATTTCGGCGGCGCGCGACTGGTTGCCGTTGGCTTTTTCGAGAGCCACTTCAAGCACGGGGCGTTCGACACAACGCACGACCATTGCCAGCATGTCGTGGGGTTCTGAATCACCCAGGTCCGAGAAATAGCGCTCAAGGCTTTCGCGCACGCATTGCTCTAAGGGATTATTGACGCTCATAGTAGTTAAAGAATGTTCTTGACGCTGCTTAGGCCGCCAGCGCTGTAGGCCCAATGCTGATCGGCTCGTGGGACGGCTGATTATCAAACCATTGTTCGAGCGCCCGTATCTGATCAGCAGTCTGTTCTGCCTGGTTGATGCAGGTTATCAAAGATTCGGCTTCCGGCATATCGGCGAGATACCAGCCGATGTGCTTGCGGGCCGAGCGGACTCCAGTGTACTGGCCGTAAAAACGGTAGTGGTGTTCGAGGTGCTCGAGCAGACAGTCGCGCAGCTCGCCATACGTGGGCGGCGGAAGATGGTTTCCGGTTTCGAGGAAATGCGCGATCTCGCGGAATATCCAGGGACGCCCCTGTGCTGCCCGGCCGATCATCACGGCATCGGCACCCGTATACTGTAATACGTATTGCGCTTTCTCGGGCGAATCGATGTCACCGTTGGCGATGAGCGGTATCTCGAGCGCCTGCTTTACTTCCCGGATGGTGTCGTATTCGGCCCGGCCCTTGTACATGTCGGCACGTGTGCGTCCGTGCAAGGTCAGCGCGGCAATGCCCAGGTCTTGTGCGAGCGTCGCGATTCGCAATGCGTTCTTCGAGGCTGCATCCCAGCCGGTTCGCGTCTTGAGCGTAACGGGCACGTCATGGGGCCGGCATGCCTCGACCACGCTTTTTACGATGTCGGCGACCAGGGGCTCGTTGCGCAGCAATGCCGAGCCCGAGGCCACATTGCAGACCTTCTTGACCGGACACCCCATGTTGATGTCGATAATGTGCGCGCCTTTTCTGATATTGAACAGCGCGGCCTCAGCCATCATGTCAGGGTCGGATCCGGCAATCTGCACTGCGACGGGATCCGATTCGCCTTCATGGTCAAGCCGTCGAGATGACTTGACGCTGTTCCACAGGCGCGGGTTGCTGGCTGCCATTTCGGACACGGCATAACCTGCCCCCAGCCGCTTGCATAATTGGCGGTAGGGGCGATCTGTGACTCCCGCCATGGGAGCCACGAAGACGGGGTTGGGAAGTTGCCAGGGGCCGATGCGCATAGGGCGATTTTACCCTACCGCTTTTCGAGGACGAGCTTTTGAATCAAGTTCGCAGGCCTTCGAGCAGATGGCGGGCCAGGGGCATGCGTAGCGGCCGACAAGCGTCCATGGCCAGCAGACCAAGGCCGCAGGCGTGTTCGACAAGCGGAACGCCGGTAGCGAAAACACGGGGGAGAAAATCGGTAATTGCAGAGGTGAGCCAACGATCTGGACGGCGGTGTCTGGCGAACTCCTGCAAAAGTGGCGCGGGGTCGCTGGCCGGGTCATTCAGCCAGCCGCGGAGCTCGTGTGCAAGTTGCGCAGCATCTCGAAGACCCAGATTCAAGCCTTGACCGGCGACCGGGTGGAGCGTCTGGGCTGCGTTGCCCACTGCTACGGTGCGAGCGTCGAGCAGTAGGGGGCCGGCATTCAGAACCAGGGGAAACACGTGCCTGTCGCTGGCCAGCTGAAGGCGGCCCAGCCTGTCGCCGAATGCCTGCTGTAGCTCGTGGGCAAAGGAAACCTCATCGATCTGTTGCAGGCTCGATGCGCGCTCGGGGCCGCAACACCAGACAAGCGCATAGTGGGGAGCGCCGGAGGGGTGCGGCAACACGGCCAAGGGGCCCTGCCTGGTAAACCGCTCATAAGCCCAGCCCGCACGAGGTCTTTCGACCCGGATCGTGGCCAATACGGCGTGCTGACCGTAAACGCGCCTGACCCCTGTGGGTGGCGACCCGTCCGAGCGCACGCGCAGGCGGCCTTGCACAGGTTGATTGCTGGCGCTGCGCCATTGCTGGTCGGAACCGCCTGGCTCTTGTGCTTTGGCTTCAAGCAGCGAGATGCCGCTTTGTTCAAGCGCCTGTTGCAAGGTCTCTTGCAAACTGGAATAGGCCACCACACTGCCCAGACGCGGAACGCCGAGCTCATTATGCGTGATCAGCGTTCTGCCCAGGCGTCTGTGTTGCGACACGTGCACCGTGGTGATGTCTGCAGATTGACGCGGCCAGGCCCCAAGCGGTTCGAGCAGGGCGCGACTGCCGTGGTTCATTGCCAGGGTTCGCGGATCGGTCCGGGTGTCGGTGTCGCCGGTTCTTTGCTTTTGCAGCAGGGCAATTCGCTCGGGCCGGCGCGCATAACGCGCCAGCATCAGGGCGAGTGCAGAGCCGACAGGGCCGGCTCCGGATATGACGACATCGTATTCTGGAGTTTCCATGGCGAGGGTGGCGTTGACTACAATGCTGGCCGTTAAGGTGATTGCGGGGCGTGCGCCCCAGAGAAACAGAGGTCAATATGGAACAAAACCACGCCGCCCATGCAGAGGGGCGGAATCGGGCCGGTCACCGAAGCAAGATCATTGTAGCCTTGCTGGCAGCGGTGCTGGGGGTATTTGGAGCGCATTGGTGGTATCTGGGTCGCCGTTTTGCCTGGCTGGTGACCTTGCTCGCTGTGCTGTTGCTGATTCTGGCCCAGCTATATCCGGTGTGGTGGGATAGTCCGCCATTTCTGCTGCTGATCATCCCGGTCACGGCGGGCTTCATTGAGTCGCTGGTCTTCGCATTAAAACCGGACGAATGGTTTGACGCACGATACAACCCCGGATCGGGACGTTCGACCCGAACAGGATGGGGGCCGGTGATTATCGCCATAGTATCGACGCTGGTGGGAAGCTCCGTACTGTTGTTTGGCATTGCGCTGATCGTCATGCACGTATATCGGGCGCTGGGCTGGCTCGACGGGTACGTGCTTTAAGCTGCGAAACAAGCGCCGTGGTCCACTGTTTCCTCGAGCCAACAGTTGTGCGAAAAGCTTGTTCGGTTGGCGTGCACACGCTAGAATATTGGACTGTCGAATTTTATGGAGCTAGAAGCGGTGAATTCCGATTCAGGCGATGGCAATAGTCGATTGTGCATGCAGCACTACGACACAGCCACAGACTGAAACCAGGCGCAGATACATGGCACGGTAAGCCCGGCAATATTGCCCGGCTTGAAAATTCGCTTTTAGCCACGTTGTCCACGCCCTGGTGAATCAGTCACTAATCTGGGCGTGGGCGGCAATACATGGCAAAGTCCTTTTGCCATCAAGTCTCCCACATGCAAATCAATCAGGGCAGTCCGCAATATCTGCGGCCTGCTTGTGCCGCGCGGCTGTACGCACGGCACCATGTTTATGGGAGGTCCAACATGCGTCTATTCAACCTCTTCCTGCGTCGCGCTGGTGTGCGTCCTGCTGCCATGCCGGCTCGCAAATCGCTTTCGCGTCTTACCATTCTGTGCCCGCGGTCCGATCTGGCCCGCCTGCGCAAACAGATCTACTCTGATTTTGGTGCTGCCGGACTTTCGGTAGCCGGTATGCAGATCGACCACGGTAAACATTCCGATCTGGCCACCGCCTGTGTAACTGTCAACTGCCCGCCCGAGCTTCGAAGTGTGCTCATGGACCGCGCCCGCCAATTGCGGTCCAACCCGTCGGTCCGTGGCCTTCAGTGGGGCGATCATCGGCATATTGCTTTAAACTAGGGCTGGTTATTCAGGTGGCAGGGTATAGACGCGTACCTTGCCGCCGTCACGTCCGCTACCCTTAGTTGCTATGGCTAAACCGTGGTGCGCGCGCCAAACCGGACGCGCCCGCAAGGTGGCTTGAATCTGGATCGTTCATGGATCTCGGCTGGCTCATACCCTGGGAATTTTCCCCAGCCCTCATCATTGCCTTTATTGTTTCGGGTGCCCTGTACATACGGGGTACGCGTGTGCATCACGTGGGTGCTGCCCGGCAGGTCCTGTTCTGGTGCGGCTTTGTCCTGCTGTATCTGTCATTGCACACGCGCATCGATTATTACGCCGAGCGCCTGTTCTTCGCACATCGCTTGCAGCATCTGGTGCTCCACCACCTGGGGCCGCTTCTGATCATGGGTGCATATTCGGGGCAGGTAATACGTGCCGGCTTGCCCATGCGTGCCCGGATCTGGCTTCGAGACTTCCGGCAGACAGCGGCTGGTCGCGTGGTAAAGGCGGCCTTCACCAATAAGTACTGGGTGCCGTTTCTGTTTGTCTTCCTGGTGGTGATCTGGCTTATTCCCACCATCCAGTTCTACTCGATGCTCGACTGGCGCCTGTACCGTTTCATGAACTGGTCTGTGGTCATCAGCGGTTTCATGTACTGGAACCTGATCCTCGATCGACGCCCCAGCCCGCCGGCTGTCATGTCGCCCGGCGCGCGTATCCTGTCACCCGTCATAACAATGGTGCCGCAGATGATTGTCGGCGCGGTGATCACCTTTACCGAATACGATCTGTACCCGGTTTTTGACCTCTGTGGCCGCGCCATACCTGGCATGTCGGCTGTCACCGATCAGGCGATAGGTGGTCTTACCATGTGGGTTCTGGCCGGATTCATCGAGGTTTTCGGGTTGTTGTTCGCATTGGCGACGCTGATGCGCTTGTCGGCCAAGAACCGCTTGCCGGACAAGCGTAAGCAGCGATTGATGAAAGGCGGGCGGGCCGCTGTCATTGGCGCATGATGGGGCGTA
>Ga0079224_100007031_pt1 | contig 15014 bp, 13 predicted proteins | sample Stecom2015_FD_80414 | JGI IMG/M metagenome (GOLD analysis project Ga0079224, IMG submission 80414) | Agricultural soil microbial communities from Utah to study Nitrogen management - Steer compost 2015 | ecosystem: Environmental > Terrestrial > Soil > Agricultural land | place: USA: Utah...
ACGACAGGGCGAGCTGCGTCATGTTGAGGGCTTCCTCGCCCCCATACCGACGCAGGATCGCCGGATCGACATACCCGTTCAGCACCCGCGCCACGAGCTCGTACGGGAACTTGTCGTGTCCCGCCTCCACCGGTGTGTGCGTGGTGAAGATGCACGCATTGCGGATCTTTCCGAGATCGGCAGACCCGTCGGACTCGCCGGTGTCCTGGTAGCGACGCATCAGCTCGAGCGTCAGCAGGGCGGCGTGTCCCTCGTTCATGTGGAAGTGCTCGATCTCGAAGCCGAGGGCACGAAGCATGCGCACACCGCCGATCCCGAGGATCGCTTCCTGCTTCAGGCGGTAGAGCTCATCGCCGCCATAGAGGGAGTCGGTCAGGCGACGATCGTCGGGGTGATTCTCCTCCAGATCGGTATCGAGGAGGATGACCGGGGTCGCATGGCCGGTGATGCCCTTGATCCGGTACAACCATGGCCGCACCCACACATCGCGATCTTCCAGGCGCACCGCGACTTTGGCTGAGACCGGCATTGCCCAATCCGATGGATCCCACGGGTTCGGCAGCTCGACCTGGCGCCCTTCCCGTATTTCCTGGCCGATATATCCGCTCTTGGACACGAGGCTGACGAAGGCCACCGGAAGCGCCAGGTCGGCAGCGCTCCGCGCCGTATCCCCCGCGAGCACGCCGAGGCCGCCACTGTAGGTGTGGATCTCGGGCCGAAGGGCGATTTCCATCGTGAAATAGGCGATGAATGTGTTACGCGCGTGTTCGAGAACGGCGTTCATCAGCGAAATCCCATAGATCGGGGCACGAAGTCATCTTTGCCCGGGAAGGTGACAGGGTAGTTAATGGCGACGCAAGGCGCGTGCCGCCATGGGCGGCGAGGTTCCGGGATATGTACCCAAACCCGAATTCAGTCAAACCGGTAACGCCTCATGACAGATGACACCTCCCGCCACGAGCTATTCCCCACCGCCGGCGAGGATGCGCGGGAAGCGGAGCGGCACGCCGATACCCCGCAATCGCTTTCCCCGAGCTACCGGCTCGCCTACCGCGACGTCGATTTCCTGCTTCGCGACGAGCTGCGCCCGGTCCGTCTCCAGCTCGAGCTGCTGAAGCCGGAATTGATCCTGAAAGAGCAGGCGATCGAAACGACGATCGTGGTCTTCGGCAGCGCCCGAACCGCCGCGCCCGAAGTGGCGGCGGCGCGACTGGAGAGCGCGCGCGGCGAACTCACCCGGAACCCGGCAGATCCGGAAGCACGGCGCCGCGTGCACCTCGCGGAACGCGCCTACGAACGATCCCGCTATTATGCGGAAGCCCGCCGGTTCGCGCGCCTGGTCTCCCAACGGTGCCAGACACCCGAGCGCCGCGACTTCGTCGTTATCACCGGCGGCGGACCGGGCATCATGGAGGCCGCAAACCGGGGTGCGCACGACGTCGGGGCGGTCAGCATCGGCCTCAACATCGTGCTACCGAGGGAGGAGGCGCCGAACGTCTACACCACGCCGGAGCTCTGCTTCCAGTTTCACTATTTCGCGCTGCGCAAGATGCATTTCCTGATGCGTGCGCGGGCACTCGTCCTTTTCCCCGGCGGCTTCGGCACTCTCGACGAGCTGTTCGACGCGCTAACCCTGATCCAGACCGGCAAGATCAAGCCGATGCCGGTGCTCCTGTTCGGGCGCGACTACTGGAAACGGATCATCGACTTCGAGGCAATGGCCGACGAAGGCGTGATCTCCGAAGCGGACGTGGACCTGGTCCAGTTCGTGGAGACCGCCGAAGAGGCCTGGCAGCACATCCGAGACCATTACGGGATCACCGACAATCCGTGCGCCTGACCGGCCGACGCCTCGTGGAGCATCATGCGGTAGAGACCGGCCACGATGTCCGCCACCATTCTCTCGTCGAAGCAGGCTTCCGCCAGCCGGCGGCTCTCCTGCCCCATCGTTCGACGTAGAGCGGGATCTCGCGCGAGGCGGTCGATTGCGCCGGCGAGGGCAGCGACATCGTTGGGCGCAACGAGGAGGCCGTTGAGGCCGTCCCGCACCACCTCGCGGCAACCGTCGGTATCGGTCGTCACGATCGGCTTTCCGCAGGCAGCGGCCTCGAGCAGCGCCTTCGGCAGGCCATCGCCGCCGAGCGACGGCAAGATCGCGATATCGGCCTCCCGCCAGACCGCCGGGATGTCTTCCCGCCAGCCCCGCCACCGGATCGCGGGATGTCGTGACCACCGCGCGAGCGCCGCCTCGGAAAGCGCTCCCTTGTGATCCCTGTCAGGCTCGCCGACGAGATCGAGCCGGATGTCCCTGCCGTGGTCGGCGAGACACCTCACCGCTCGCACCGCAACCTCGACTCCCTTGATCGGGATCATGCGGGCCACCAGCGTCACCACGACCGGGCCGGAGCTTTCCGGCCGGTCTGCGGGGCGATACCGATCCAGATCGACGCCGGCACCCGGTACGCGGTGAACGCGATCGGCCGGAGCGACATCGGTTCGGACGAAAGCTCGTTCGTGATCCCGGTTCTCCACCAGCAGCCGGGCATTCCCGTCGCACACGATCAGCCGAAGCGTGTGCCCCACCAGAGCCTTGAGCGTCCGGTCCCGGCTGCCGTCGGATACCCAGGTTCGCCCGAGCCCGGTGATGGCGCAGACTGTCGCCGGGCGGCGGGCGAGCTTTGCCGCCAATCCGCCGAAGATGACCGGCTTCAAAGCTATGCAATGGAGGATGTCGGGCCCTTGGCAGCGGAGCAGCCGCAGCACGGCCAGGAACGATCGGGCTGTGCCGAGCGGGCCCTCGCCGGAGCGCCGCCAGGGCAAAGAGACGGTTTGGAAGCCCTCGCGCTCGATCGCGGCGCGATGCTTCGAGAACCTGGCCGCGACCACGACCTCGAACCCGTCCGCGCGAGCGGCGCGCGCCATCGGCAGGAAGTGCGAATGGAAGAACCAATCCTCGGTAACGAGGTAGAGCAGCCGCGGGCGTGCTTTCATTGCCGACCGCGTGCGGCGCCGGGCGGACCTCCGCTCATATACGTGCCTTTAACTCGGTTCCGGCAGCATCCGGAGCGAGCGGCCCGGCGGCCGCCCCGCATGAAGGATAACTGCAGACGATGAGAATCGGCGATATCCTTGTTGCTTCCGGCATCATCACGCAATCCGGAATCGAGCGCGCGCTCGACCGCCAGAAGGAGGAGGGCGGCCGCCTCGGCGACAACCTTATCGCCCTGGGGCTGATCACCGAGCAGCAGCTGGAATCGATCCTGCACGAGCTGCCGCAGCCGCCGCGAACCCTCGCCGAGACCGGTATCTCCGAGAGCGAGCTGATGGCGCTGCTGATCAAGCTGATCTATACGCGCAATCTGGACACGCCCTCGCGCATCGCCGACGAGATGATGCTCTCGCCCCGTCTGGTCAACGCGCTTCTCGCCGAAGCGGAGAAGCGCCAGCTGGTGGAGGTCCTCGGCGCCAGCGACACCGGTTCGATGCTGTCGGAGCTCCGCTATTCGCTCAGTCAGGCTGGCCGCCGCCGGGCGGCGGAGGCGCTGGAGATGAACCAATATGTCGGACCGGCGCCGGTCTCCTTGCCCGCCTATCACAGCCGCATCCTGCGTCAGCGTATCACCAACGAACGGATCGGTCGGGAAGTGGTCGAGGAGGCCTTCGCCGACCTTTCGATACCGCCAGACTTCGTGCAGCGGCTGGGGCCGGGCATCAACTCCGGCCGGGCGATCCTGCTCTACGGTCCGCCGGGAAACGGCAAGACCTCGATCGCCGAGCGGATCGGCCGCATCTTCAACGACATCATCTACATCCCCTACTGCGTCGAGGTCGAGGGCCAGCTGATCAAGGTGTTCGACCCCAATCTGCACGAGATCGTGCCGAAGATGCAGAGCGAACGCTCCGGCGCCATCCGGCGCGAGGAGATCGACCGGCGCTGGGTGCCCTGCCAACGGCCGATCGTCATCACCGGCGGCGAGCTGACGCTGGAAATGCTCGACCTGCAGTTCAATCCGCAGGCCCGGTTCTACGAGGCGCCGCTGCATGTGAAGGCGCTGGGCGGCACCTTCATCATCGACGATTTCGGACGTCAGCTCGTCCAGCCGGAGCAGTTGCTGAACCGCTGGATCGTGCCGATGCAGAGCCGCGTCGACTTCCTCAAGCTTCACACCGGCAAGAGTTTCTCGCTGCCGTTCGACGAGTTGCTGATCTTCTCGACGAACATGGACCCGCAGGACCTGATGGACCCGGCGTTCCTGCGCCGCATCCCCTACAAGCTCGAGACGACGGCGCCCTCGACCGAGCTCTATTACGAGATCTTCCGCGGGGTCGCGGAGAGCGAGAAGCTCGAGTTGACGGACGACGTGTTCCGCTACGTGCTCGACCGCCTCGGCACTGACGGCGAGCGCACCCTCGCCTGCTACCAGCCCCGGTTCATCGTCGATCAGGTGATCGCCGCCTGCAAGTACGAGAACGTCCCCCCCGAGTTCAGCATTGAACGCGTCGGCATCGCCCTCGACAACCTCTACACCAAGCGCAGCCGGAGCACCCATCCTTCGCCGCATAAAGTGGCCGGCCGATCTGCATAAACACCGCCGCGGCAGCAGCGCGCGACGACTAGGGCGAAGCGCACGTCCCGTCGAGGCCTCCCACTTTTTGAAGTTCATGACATTATATATTATTCAATTCTGAAGCCCCGGAGCCCGACTCTCCGGGCCAGCGAGATCGACCGAGAGAGGGAAGAGGCCCATGACGCTGACTGTGGTACCGACAGGAGAAACGCTGGGAGCCACCGTAAAGGACATTGACCTATCGGCTCCCCTCGCGCAGGAGGACTTTGGTGAAATCCTCTTGGCTCTCGGCCATTTCGGTGTCTTGCGCTTCCCTGATCAGAACCTCGACGCACGAGCCCTGAAGCAATTTTCGGAGCGATTCGGCGGGTTACAGGTCTCTTTGAGCGGGATGTACACCGACCCCGAGGTTCGCGAGGTCATGATCCTGTCGAACATCGTTGAGGACGGAAAGCCGATAGGTCTCGCGGACGCCGGTCAGGATTGGCACACCGACATGTCCTACAATGCAGTGATCGGCTTCGTGAACGTCCTCCATGGTGTGAAGGTGCCGCGGCGGAACGGCGAGCCATTAGGCGCCACCGAATTCGCCAACATGCGGGCTGCCTACGAAGATCTGCCATCGGATCTGAAGGAGCGGCTCGCAGGCATGACCGTAACGCACGACTTCAACAAGTTCTGGGAGAACATGCGAAGCCGCGAGGGCAGCAGGCGACCGCCGCTCACCGAAGAGCAGCGCCGTCGTCGTCCGCCGGCGGTTCATCCGATCTTCCTCACGCATCCGATCACGGGCGAGAAGGTCCTGTACGCGAACCCGGGATATGCGGAACGGATCAATGAGCTCGACGAGGAGGAAAGCCGGGAGACACTGGCCTTTCTGTTCGAGCACCAGCTGAAGCCGAAATACCGCTACACTCACCGCTGGACCGAGGGAGATGTTCTGGTCTGGGACCACATCGGCACATTGCACAACGCGGTGGCCGATTACGGGCCGGACGAACACCGGCTGATGAAGCGGTGCCAGGTCTATGCCGACCGGATCTTCGACCCCGCTTTCGTCAAGGCGGCGCTCTCGGCGAGCGCCGCGCACCCGTAGGCTGACGCTACGCCCGGCCGGCAGCCGCGCCGGCCGGGAGCGGTTCGGCGGCATCCATGTCGTTCAGATGACAGGCACTCCGGTGGCCCGCGGCGATCTCCCGTAGGACCGGTCTTTCCACGCTGCAGCGGGGCATCGCGTGAGGACAGCGCGGATGAAAGTGGCAGCCTGATGGCGGGTTGAGGGGGCTCGGGATCTCTCCTTTGATTGCCGAAAAGCGCCGCTTACGCAGATCGAGGCGCGGGATTTCGGCGAGCAGCCCTTGGGTGTATGGATGATTCGGCCGCGAGAAGATCTCGCCGCTCGGGGCCTCCTCGACCACCCGGCCCGTGTACATGATCACCACCCGGTCGGAGAGGTGCTGGACCACGCCCAGATCGTGGCTGATGAACAGGTAAGTGAGATCGAGCTGTTCTCGCAGATCCAGAAACAGGTTGAGGATCTGCGCCTGGATCGAGACGTCCAGAGCCGCCACGGCCTCGTCGCAGACGAGGAATTCGGGCTGCACTGCAAGGGCGCGAGCGATCCCGATGCGCTGCCGTTGACCGCCACTGAACTGATGGGGGAACCGCCGCCTGTAGGAAGGATCGAGCCCCGCGCGGTGAAGTTGCTCGCTCACGTAGGCTTCGACATCGTTGCTGACCACCCGATGAACACGAGGCGCCTCTCCGACGATCTCCGAGACCCGCATGCGAGGGTTCAAGCTTGCGAACGGGTCCTGGAAAATCATCTGCGTCTTGAGTTTTGCCCGCCTCCGTTCTCGGGTTGGCAACTGCGCCACATCCTTGCCTCTGTAGAGGACAGTCCCGCTCGAGGCGGGGAGAATGCCGGCGACAATCCGGCCGAGGGTGGACTTTCCGCAGCCGGACTCCCCGACGAGGCCCACCACCTCGCCCGGCATGATCCGAAGACTCACCTCGTCGACGGCATGCACCACGGGCGGCTGCTTGGCCAGACCGAGGCGGGTCGCGAGCCGCCCCACGACATCCTGGGTGCTGGAGAAACGCTTGCTGATATTACGAAGCTCGATGATCGGTTCGCTCACACTGCTCACGCCGCGTACTCCCGCTGCGGGTGGAAACAGCGCAGAGCATGGTTGGGCTCCGGTGTCGTGATCGGCGGATCCTGCTCGCAGGCCATATCGGCGTGCGCACACCGGCTACGAAACGCGCAACCCGGCGGGAGATCGAGCAGGTTCGGCGTCATGCCCGGGATCTGCACCAGTCGTTTGCGCGCCCGGTTCTGGCTGGGAACGCTGCCGATGAGCCCGTGCGTGTAGGGGTGCAGAGAACGGTCCAGCACGGAATCCACGTTACCTTGCTCGACGATCCGGCCCGCATACATCACGGCCACCTCGTCGGCGAGGCCTGCTACGACCGACAGATCATGGGTAATCCAGATCAGCGCCGTGCCGTGATCCCGCGCGAGTTTCTGAACTTCCGCCAGGATCTGCGCCTGGATCGTGACATCGAGCGCGGTCGTCGGCTCATCGGCGATGATCAGGTCGGGCTGGTGAAGCATCGAAATGGCAATCGCGACCCGCTGCCGCATGCCTCCCGAGAGCTGGTGAGGATAGGCCGAAAGCCGCTCCTCGGGCGACGGAATACCGACCATTCCCAAAGCGTCGCGCGCGCGTGCACGTGCTTCCTGCTTGCTGATCTTATCGTGTGCGAGAACCGCCTCCACCATCTGAGTGTCGATGCGCAGAACCGGATTCAGCGTCATCATGGGGTCCTGGAAGATCATGGCGATGCGGTTGCCGCGCAGCTGCCGCATCTCCTTCTCAGAAAGCTTCGACAGGTCCCGGTCCCGAAATAGAATGCGGCCGCTCGTGATGCGGCCCGGTGGGTCGATGAGGCCGATGATCGAGAAGCCCGTGATGGATTTGCCCGAGCCAGATTCGCCGACCAGTCCCAAAATCTTTCCGCGCCCGACAGTGAAGGATACGCCGTCGACGGCGCGCAGCACGCCGCCCTTGAGGAAGAAATGCGTCTTCAGATCCTGAACCTCCAGCGTCGGCGAGTTCCGATCCGTAACGCTCGTTACCGTCATCGCTGATTTCTCGGATTGAGTATGTCGCGCAGATGGTCGCCGACGAGATTGATCGACACGATGGTGATCAGGAGGGCGACACCGGGATAGAAGCTGATCCAGTATCTGCCGGACAGCATGTACTGATAGCCGTTCGCGATGAGCAGGCCGAGCGAAGGCTCTGTGATCGGCACGCCGAGGCCGAGGAACGACAAGGTCGCTTCCAGCGAGATGGCGCGGGCGACCTGCATCGTCGCGATTACGATCAGCGGCGGCAGGCAATTCGGCATCAGATGACGAAACAGGATTCGCCGAGGCGGCAGGACGAGACACTCAGCCGCCTCGATATACTCGCGCTGCCGCTCGACCAGAGCGGTACCTCGTACGGCGCGGGAATAATAGGCCCACTCGACGACGATGATCGCCAGAACGACATTCATCACACCGTTGCCCAGGAAGGCGAGGATCATCAGCGCGACCAAGATCGCGGGGAACGAGAGGAACAGGTCCACGATGCGCATGATCAGGCTTTCGACCCATCCGCCCACGTAACCGGCGAAGAGACCGAGGCAGGAGCCGAAAATGCACGCCAGCACCGCGGAGCCGACGCCGACCAGCAATGAAATGCGCAGTCCGTACAGCATGGCCGAGACCATGTCCCGACCCTGGTCGTCGGTGCCGAGCCAATAGGTGTAACCGTCCATCGACGTTTCGCCGGGAGCCAGGCGGCTGTCCATGATGCTGATCTGCGTGAGATCGTAAGGGTTCTGCGGCGCAATCCAGGGCGCGAGCACAGCCGCGACTGCGATCATGCCGAAGACGACGAGGCCCGTGAGCGCGAGCTTGGAGCTTGCAAATTGCTGCCAGAATGCTCGAAGGGCGGATTCTTCGTGCCGCTTCGAAACAGAAGGGGGAATGACGGGAGCAGAAAGCTCGGTATCGGCGCCGATGCTCATGTGCGTGACTCCAGTCGCACGCGCGGATCCAGCACGGAGTAGAGAATGTCTACGATCAGATTGAGGGTGACGAAGAGAAGGACGATCATCATCAGGTACGCGACGATAACCGGCCGGTCGAGCACGTAGATGCTGTCCACGATCAGCTTGCCCATTCCCGGCCAGTCGAAGATCGTCTCGGTAACGACCGCGAATGCAATCAGGGAACCGAGCTCGAGCCCGAGAACCGTCACGATCGGGATCATGATGTTTTTCAGAACATGGACTCCGATGACGCGCGCCGGCTTCAACCCCTTGGCCCGGGCGAACTTCACGAAGTCCATGGAAAGCGTCTCTCGCGTGCCGGCCCTCGTCAGGCGAAGCACCATTGAAAGCTTGAACAACGCGAGATTTACCGCCGGCAGCAGCATGTGCTGCAAGCCGTCGGCGGTCAGGAAGGACCAGCGTACCCCGAAGACTTCGACCGTCTGGCCTCGCCCGCTGCTCGGCAGCCAGCCGAGCTGCACGGCGAACACCATGATCATGACGAGCCCGACCCAGAAAGTCGGAAGCGAGAACCCGAGAATGCTGCCGGCCATGATAGTCTTGGATGCTTTGCTGTCCGGGTTCAGCCCGGCGTAGAGACCAAGGGGAATACCGACCAGGATCGCAATCAGCAGCGCAAGAACGGCAAGCTCCAGCGTCGCGGGCAGCCGGCTGAAGACGAGCCCCAGCGCCGGCTCGTTATAGACAAAGCTGTTACCGAGACTGCCCCGCAGCGCGTCCGAAACGAAGTTCAGATACTGCTTCCACAGAGGCTGGTCCAAGCCGAGACTGGCGATGAGGCGAGCCCGTTCTTCTTGGGTGGCTTCCGGGGAGATCAATACCTCCACGGGATCTCCGATGACGTTGACCGCCACGAAGACCGTCACCGACATGGCACCGACGATGAGCAGCGCCTGCAGAATTCGACGCAACAACCATGTCGTCATTGTTGCCCCCTTCCCTCAACTCCTGACGGGCACCATGCGGCGGGCCCCAATGGCTCCGTCGAGCTCGGCACCTCCGTACAGTTCCCGGTTGCTGTTCAGGCAGCGGCAGTGTCGTCCAGCAACCAGGCGGCGCCGGACTCCTGGGCGATGGCCTTCAACTTCCCGGCGAGGTTTCGGGCGACTGGGATGCCCTCCCGACCGCGCTGGGCCGCCTTCCGCCGTTCGGGATCGCCGGCGACCATCACGGGCTGATCGGGATCGATCGGCCGCGTCGCCCGCAAAGCGTCGCAGAAGGTCGCGACGTCATCCCGGAAGTCGGCCGTGTCGCGGAACAGGCCCGGATCGATCGCCATGAAGAAGTGACCGATGTCCATCCCGGTCGGCTTCTTCGTGTGCATCGGATCGGTGATCAGAGTGGCGCCGGACATGCACGACCCGAGGATGTTCACCATCGCGGCGAGCCCATAGCCCTTGTGGCTGCTGCCCTCGGGCGTTCCGCCGAGAGGCGTCAGGAACCCGCCCTTCTCGCGTGCCTCGAGCGGGTCGGTGCTCGGGAGGCCGTCCTTGGTGACGACCCACCCGGGCGGGCAGGGCAACCCCTCATTGGCCTTGTTACGAATCTTGCCGGCTGCCACGGTCGTGGTTGCCATGTCGAGCAGGAACGGCTCGCCGTCGCGTCCGGGCGCCGCAAAGGCAAGCGGATCGGTGCCCAGCTTCGCCTCGGCGCCGCCGGTCGGTGCCACTTGAATGCCCGATGCGCTTGTCGCGACGAAACCGACCAACCCGGCTTCGGCCGCCATGTTCGCATAGAAGCCGCAAGCGCCGAAGTGCGCTGAGTTCCGCACTGTGACGATGCCTACGCCCGACGTGCGAGCCTTGGCGATCGCGGTGCCCATCGCCAAGCGCGACGGCACATGACCCAGCCCTCCATCGCCATCTACCGCGGCAGAAACCGGGCTTTCCCGGCCGACCGAAGGTTTGGCGTCCGTGCGGATCCGGCCCTCGCGCACGCGCTCGTTGTAGACAGTAAGCATGGAAATGCCATGACTGTCGATCCCGTGCAGATCGGCCCAAGCCATGACCTCGGCAGTCTTCGAGGCGTTCTCGGCCGGCATGCCCCATGCGGCCAGAATGGTCTCTATCTGGCGCCGATGTGTCTCGTAAGGTACGGGCATTTCGCTGTCTCTCTCTTAATCGATCTCTTTCTCGTCAAAACGGTTCTTCGGCCACGAACTTGTTGCGCAATAGACCGATTCCGGAGATCTCGATTTCGACGACATCTCCCGCCTTCAGGTCCGGAGAATCGCCGTCGGTGCCCATCCAGATCACATCGCCGGGATAGAGCGTCAGATACCTGGTCATCGTGCTGATGAAGGTCGCGACGCCGAACAGCATCTCGTTCGTGCGGAACTCGGTCGTTGTCTCACCATTCAGGCGGACAGTGGTCTGGAGGGCATCCAGATCCACGTCCGTCTCGATCCACGGCCCCATAGGCTTGAACGTGTCGGTGTTCTTGGAGCGCCAGAAGGTCCGATCCGATCGCTGCCAGGTGCGCTCGGAGACGTCATTGCCAATCGTGTATCCGAGGATGCAGGAAAGCGCGTCCGCCTCGCTCAGGTGCTTGGCCTTCTTCCCGATGACAGCGACGAGTTCCCCCTCGTAGTGCACCTTCTCGGTCGCGTCACTCGGGATTACGACATTCTCTTCGTGCGCGATGAGAGCGTTCACGGCACGGTAGCCGACTTCCGGACGATCCGGCAGAATTGCCGTTTCTCCGCGTTTCGCCGCCCGCTCCAATATGTGGGCGGCATAGTTGCGCCCGACGCAATAGAAGGTCCGCGGAATTACGGGAACCTCGATCTTGACGTCGCCGAGCGCGTGTGTACGTCGGCTGCGCTCGAACCCGGTGAAGGGATCTCCCGAAACCTCCTCGATATGATCTCCTTCGAGAATCCCGTATACGGGCCCGTTTCCGTTCGAAAATCTCACCCAGCGCATCGTTCCTCCTTCACCCGCGCGGCTCGCGCCTTCTCGACTGACAGAACTATCAAGCGTCCACGCGGGCGAAGCTCGGCGGGTCGCTCCGCAACTCTTCTATGCGCCAACCGTCGGCCGTGTCGCGGAGGCGCGCACGGATGGTGCGGATGTTTTCGATGCCTTCGAGGGGAGAAGGGCCTTCCGGAACGGTTCCGGAATCGTGACGCACGACAAGCATGTAGCCGATCACCTCGGCGGTGCCTTCGTCCTCTCCGAGACGTGCGAACATATTGGTCAGAAGATGATGGATTCGCCGTGTCGGCGAACGCTGCGACATCGCCTCCAGGAGCGCCCGACGGTCGCGAAGCTCCTTTCCTTGCCGATGCCAGACCCCGTTCGGGTGCATCAGGCCCGCCATCGTTTCGTAATCAGATTCGTCGAGACACCTGAAGAAGCTCGTGACGAGGTGCACGGCTTCACAGCGCCGCTCGCGTGACGTGACACTTTGCGACATTTGCTGATTCCTCGGATGGATCGGTCAGGCCGTCGCGAGATGCTGCATCGCCGGCTCCGCGAAGCCGGGCTCGAATACCCGTGTGGCCAGAACTTGGCACCGGATCATGTGACGATGTTCATCCGGGCGATAATCGGCGATGGCTCGATGGATCGTACCGAGATTGTCCCAGATCAGCAGGTCCTTCTCGGTCCAGGAATGCACGTAGCGATACTCGGGACGCAGTTGATGCTGGAACAGAAACTCGAGCATTTCGTCGCTCTCCCGTTCCGGCAATTCGTTGATCCGAGTCGTGTAGCCGGGGTTGGCATACAGGATCTTCCGTCCGGTGATCGGATGCGTGAGAAACAGCGGATGCGTGACCGGCGGCCGTCGCCGTCGCTGCTCTTCGGTCATCGGCGGCCGCGGGCTGTTTTTGTCGCGACGCATGTGTTCCCAAAACTTGCTGAAGTCGTGGGTCGCCGTCGCCGTGGCCAATCGCGTTTTGATGTCTGCCGGCAGACCCTCATAAGCCGCATGCATGCTGGAGAATTCGGTGCCGCCGAGGACCTTCCCGTCCCGACGCGGCACCGTGATCCCGTACAGCACGTTGACGAAGCCCATCACGTCCCGATACGACATGTCCGTGTGCCAATCCTGGCCGGCGTCGGGCGAGCCGATATACGCGCCATCCCGCTTGATGTTGGAGAGCGTGCTCACCCCGGGATGCTCAGTCTTGTCGCCCCGGCTCGAGGTCTGGACTTCGCCGAACCGTTCCGAAAAGGCCTTGAGCGACACCGGATCGAGCCGCTGATCCGGCAAGCGCAGAACGCCGTATCGACCGAGCGCCGCCAGCACCTGCCCGAACGTGTCATCGTCCATCGGCACAGACACATCGAGCTGCTCTATGGTCGCCCCGAGCGGGCCGTCTACAGGCTTCACGATCATCTTGGTTTCCTTGCCTTCTATTCTGGTTGTTCGAAACAGTGGCCACCCGCGGCTTTCGCCGCGCCGACGCATTCCGACCACCGATCATGACTTCCGGTCGCCGTCGCGCGGGACGGCCGAGACCCATGAATTTCGCGTAGCTTCTGGCTGCGCCGCCCTTACCCGCTTGGTTCGTTTACGCGGTTCGCGCATCGTTTCGAAGGCAGCCGCACTGGAGCGCACCACCAGGTCCACGTTGAACCGATAGCGCGCCGGGTGGTACCGAATGACCAGATAATGAAGCCGCTCGCCGCTGGTCGTGAAATAGACTCGCCGAGCCCGTATAATCGGTGTGCCTTCTGGGATCTCCAGGTAGCTGGCGGCAACTTCGTCGGCCGCCACTGCGTCGAGCTGTTGTTCGGCGCGCTCTATCCTCCGGCCGATACGCATACCCATGGCGTGCACCGATGGCACCTGGGCGTGGAAATCTTCTTCGGACATGCGTCGATCGGGCGCGTCGAGCGAGTAGGCATCGACGACGGTCAACGCTTCTCCGTTTCGTCGCACCACGCTGCGAATATGGTTGATCCCGACACCCACCTCTACCTTCAGCGCCGAAGCGACCCGCTCGTCGGCCACCTCCGTTTCGTTGAGAACAGGCGTGCTGGTGAATGCGCGGGAGTCATCGAGAAATCCGACCAGATTGAATTCACGCGCGCTCGCGCGGTCGCGGCCGGTAACGAACGTGCCCACCCCTCGCTTCCGCACCAGCAACCCGCGGTCGACGAGACGCAATATCGCGTTCCGGATGGTGATCCGGCTCACCCCGTACTGACTGCAGAGGGCACTTTCCGGCGGAAGCATGTCGCCGGCTTCAAACTGGCCACCCGTAATCCTCTGCAGCAGGTCGTCCGCGACCTGCTGATAAAGACTCTTCGGCTCAATATGACGCACAAGGTCGTCCATACGCCTGCGCCGATCTCCACGAGGGCAGTTATCGATGAGTGCAGGCGCTCGTCACCCGCAGAATGGGATGTCCTTCACCTGACACGAGCACCTTGAGGCGGCTCTTTCCTTTAGCCGTTCATTCTGCATAATGTCCTGACAAATGCAATCGCGCCTGCGCTGTGGGGAGGGGGCTCCCGGGAAGCGCGGCATAATCGGACATCCTTATTACTTGTATTCGCTCATGACGGCGAAGGCTGAATGGCCAGACCCACCGGAAGGGAGGTTGCGAACGTGAGACGGTTTTGGTGTGCATCGGCATTGGCCGGTGTGATGGCGCTCGCTGCGGGAGCCACCGGCGCTCAAGAGCTCAAGATGGCGGTGGGATCGGAAGTCACTTCGATCGACCCTCACTACCATAACATTTCCCCCAACAACGCCCTCGCGGCAGGCATCTTCGCGACCCTGGTCGATCGCGATCCGCAAGGTCGGCTGCAGCCCAGCCTGGCCCTTAGCTGGAAGCCGATCAGCGATACGGTCTGGGAGTTCGAGCTTCGCCCGGATGTGGTGTTTCACAACGGCTCGAAGTTCACCGCCGAGGACGTCGCCTTCACGATCGAGCGTATCCCGCAAGTCGTGAACAGCCCCGGCTCATTCTCCACTTACATCTATTCGATAGAGCGGGTGGAGATCATCGATCCGTTGACCGTGCGGCTGCACACCAAGGCGCCGGACCCACTGCTGCCGGTCAGCATGTCGACCGTGTGGATCCTCGACGACGAAACGCACCAAGGCCTCGGCACGGCGGATTTTAATTCGGGCAAAGGTGCAATTGGCACCGGGCCGTACCGCTTCGTGTCCTACCGTCCGGGCGAGGTGATCGAGCTGGAGCGGAACGACGACTATTGGGGCGAGGCTCCGGACTGGGAGCGGGTCAACTATCGGATGATCACCAACGACGCGGCACGTGTCGCGGCGCTTCTGTCCGGGGACGTCGATTTCATCAACCAGCCGCCGACCAGCGATATCCAGCGCCTCAAGAACGAGCCC
>Ga0079224_100007032_pt1 | contig 15013 bp, 12 predicted proteins | sample Stecom2015_FD_80414 | JGI IMG/M metagenome (GOLD analysis project Ga0079224, IMG submission 80414) | Agricultural soil microbial communities from Utah to study Nitrogen management - Steer compost 2015 | ecosystem: Environmental > Terrestrial > Soil > Agricultural land | place: USA: Utah...
ATTTTTTGCTAATTTTATATCGAATTCGATATAAATAATGACTGAACTTGTAAAACTAATTTCTGCATGGGAAGAATATGTACAGAAGAATGCGAATATTTCAGCAACGGAATTCTGTATGTACTATTTAGCAACCGAAAGTAATAGCCAACTGTTTGACGGACTTACTCCGCCAGATTTAGATACAACATTTGCGAAGCTAATTGGGAGACTCGCTGGTATGCAGACAGCCTATTCAAAAATGGCTCTTCAGAGTATGCCGGGATTTGAGCTTGAATGGTTCTATTTTTTAAGTTCTATTTACCATTTAAAGGAAGTTAAGAAGACCCATATCATTCAATATAATTTTGCAGAACAGACAACTGGAATTGATACGCTCAATAAATTAAGAAAGCATGGCTATATAGCAGAGCGAATTGATCCGGAAGACAAGAGGGCGAAGTTAGTAAAGCTTACTACCGAAGGGGAAAAAATGTTGTTTCATCTTTACCAATTACTATATAAGCCTACCCTGCTGATGTACAGTGATATAGATCCCAAGGACAAACAAGTCGTCATCAATATCTTGAAGAATGCCGAACAAAAACATCAACATATTTTAGCCAATTCAAAAAGCAAATCGATCGACGCATTACTCGTAGATCAACTCGGCGAAGACCAGCTGAAATCGATACAGGAAGATTTAAAGAAACAGATTGCGCAATTTGATAGAGAAAAATCTCAATTGTGAAAATCCCGATCTTACTTGCGTCCAGGAACCCCGTTGCAACAATCTTATATTAAAACTTATTCCTGCTTCAGTTTTTCTTTAAACACCTTTCTGAATTTTTCCAGCTTGGGTTTAATGACCATTTGGCAATAAGGTTCGTTCATATTATTGACATAGTAATCTTGATGGTAATCTTCCGCGACGTAAAATTTGTCATAGGGACTTACCTCCGTTACTATCTTTTCGTCGTATGCTTCCTCATCATCCAGTTGCTTGATATAAAAGTCGGCTAGTTTTTTCTGCTCGTCATTGTGGTAAAAAATTGCCGAACGATACTGTGTGCCGACATCCGCACCCTGGCGGTTCAGTTGCGTGGGATCATGTGCTACAAAGAATGCGGCGAGCAGTTCATCATAAGAAATTTCGGCAGGATTGTATATAATATTACACGCCTCGGCATGCCCTGTTCTGCCCGTAGTGACATGCCGATAAGTGGGATTGCGAACATGACCGCCTGTATAGCCGGATATCACAGCGGTTACACCGTTCAATTGCTTGAATTGTTCTTCCACACACCAGAAGCAGCCTGCTGCAAATGTAGCGGTATCGGTTGCCAGATTCCCAATCTTATGATCATCCACGGCGTTTGAGTTATGGTCGGATTTCGTCTGCGCACAGGAAATTGACAGGATAAATAGTAGAAAGAAAGTCAATCTACTGCTATAGGGTATAATATGCTTAAGTTTCATGACAGTATCTTATTATTTCCTTTAAAGTTACGGAATTCTGGGCAAGTATATTTTTGATTAGTAGGCAAGAATACCGATTGGTTTTAGAAAAAAATATAAAATGTCCTATTTTTATGTGCTACATTTGAACAAAATTTATGAACTATGGGACTTGAATCGTACCGGATTGAAAAAGTAGAGAGCTTGACGATGGCAGATATTGTGGAAAAAAGACTGCTTGATTATTTTAAAAAAAATGCATTTAAACCTGGAGATGCGATACCAAAGGAATTAGAACTCGCGGAAGCATTAGAGGTTAGCCGCAATGTGGTCCGGGAAGCATTGAGTAGATTGAAGATGCTCGGCATGATTGAATCAAAAAAGAAGAGAGGAATGGTGCTTTCGGAACCCGATATATTTGGCGGTTTTGAGCGTGTGCTGGATCCGCTGATTCTGGAACAACGAACTTTACAGGACTTGTTTGAACTGAGAATGGTCTTGGAAATGGGGCTGGCTGATTTGATTTTCCTAAGGAAAACAGAGGAGGATGTGGCAGAATTGGAGAAAATTGTACAAAAGAGTGCTAACCAGAATAAAGCTTCCTTTAAAGTCAAGCATGAAATTGCTTTTCATGGTAAGCTTTACGCGATGACCGGCAACACTACCATTATGCGGTTTCAAAATCTACTCCTACCTATATTTGAATATGTCGTTTCCGAAGAAGAGAAACTGCACGGTATACCACCAATAAGTAATATTGGACACGTTGATTTGGTGGAGATAATTAAAAACGGTACCCCCCAAGAGTTTAAAGAAGCTATGCGAATCCATCTAAGTCCGCATTTTGACCGACTAAGCTAGCATGCCGGGAGGAGAGGACTCCTCCTTTTTTAATGCGTTCCCCGTCCATTACCTACCTAAGTTACCTTAACAAAACAAATTTCTTACAAAAAAGTAATCTGAAAATTTGCAAGTGTTCATTTTATTACTTTATATTTGTAGATATGTTCTACATAAGCATTAAATAACTCAATTTTAAATCATTAAAAATCTGATTATGAGGGAATCAGTTTTAAAGAAATTATTTTCTTTTTTATTTTTTTCGGTTTGTTGCATACCACTATTTGGACAGACTCGAGACGTATCCGGACAAGTTAAGGACAACGAAGGGACGCCACTGGAAGGGGTTACCGTAGTAGGTGCCGGCTTATCGGTAACAACATCTGCAACGGGGATATTTGTATTGAAAGCACAACCGGTGGGGGATGAACTGGTGTTTTCTGCAATAGGTTATCACAAACAATCGTTACGCGTGCCTGCTGAAGGACAATTAGATGTAATCTTGTTGAAGGAACAGACTGATCTGGAAGAGGTCGTTGTTATCGGTTACGGCGAGCAGAGTCGTGCGACGGTGACTACCTCTGTCAGTAAGGTAGATGTTAAAGAGTTCGCAAATGCGCCAGGCCAGAACCCGCTATTACAGATGCAGGGTAAGGTCGCCGGTGTTTCGCTGCAGGTTTCGAACGGTCAGCCCGGAGCTAATCCGCAGATTTTTATTCGAGGTGGTAGCTCCACATCACCCGAAGGTGACGCTCCTTTAATGATTGTCGACGGTGTCGTCGGAACGATGCGGAATGTCTCTGATCTAAATCCAGATGACATAGAATCTATGCAGGTGCTGAAGGATGCTGCATCTACAGCTATATATGGTGCCCGCGCGGCAAACGGTGTTATTATTATCAAAACAAAATCGGGTGGACAGGGAAAGCCGACCATCAATTTTAAGATAACACCTGCGCTAGAACAGCTCGGAAAACGATATGAATTCGCCAGTGCAAGGGACTATATTTACATCAGCCGGCTCAACACACAAAAATTCAATAAGACTAATCCAGAGATGTTCTTATCAAGCGGGGCTTATGGTATGTCCATAGGTAATCCACGCAATAGTAGGAACACCTTGGCTTTTTTGGATACCTATCTTCAGGAATATGGACAGGATTACGTAGCAGACCTTATGGAAAACCAAGGATGGGAAACTATGATAGATCCTGTAACTCAAAGGCATCTGATTTTTAAAGAAACTGATTACCAAGATATGACTTTTCAGAATGGCCGTTCCACACAGTATGATCTGAACGTAAGCGGAGGAGGAGATTTGGGTACTTATTATCTTGGGCTGGGGCATAACAACCAGGCAGGGACGGTAGTCGGTACCGAATATAAAAACTATAGTGCGCTTTTCAATGGAGAATACAACCTAAATGAAAAAATGAAAGTACGCTCAAACTTTTCCTACCAGATGAGAAGCTCCAACGCTCCCTGGAACTATCAAAATGTATTATCTCGATCCATTACGATGCCATTTACGTATCGCGATTATTATGAGGATGGATTGCCTGCTCCCGGTGAGGGACCGGCGAATTTCCGAAGTCGTCATTACGAGGTTTATTACAAAGAAAAATATAATGATGTAAAGGTATATCGTACAACTATCGGATTAGGCCTCGATTATAACATACTCCCTGGTCTCAAGTTTGCACCTGCCGTTTATTACAATACGACAGAAGGTATCGAAAACTATTTCGAAGCGTCCAATGAAACAAACCGTAATCGGAATGCGAGCGCCGTACATGAACAGTTCCGCAAGATTCAGGCTGATGCCCTGCTGACATATGATAAACGTTTTAATGATCGGCACCACATGAACGTTCTACTAGGTTCTAGCTATATAAACGATCATACCTATCATATGAGTGGTAGCGGGTACAATGCTCCAACCGATTATATTCCAACATTAAATGCAACCGAGCCCGAAACACAGCGTATCACAACCACCAAAGCGACAGATGTTATTATGAGTTATTTTGGCCGAGCTGACTATGATTATCAGGCGAAGTACATGCTGTCTGCTAGTTTTCGGGTAGACGGATCTTCGAGATTTGCGGAAAATAACCGATGGGGATTTTTTCCGGGCTTCTCTGCGGGGTGGAACATACATCGGGAAAGTTTTTGGCAGAATATTTCACCTTACGTGAATCAGATGAAGCTTCGTAGCAGTTGGGGACAGACGGGCAATAATGAATTATCGATAGCGGACGCCCAAGGACAATATGCGGCTGGTTTTGCTTATAACGGTGCCGTAGGTATTAGTAATACCGTATTAGCCAATCATAATCTGATCTGGGAAACAACAACGTCATTTGATATTGGAGCCGACTGGGGATTCTTAAACAATAGAGTACAGTTGACAGCAGAGTACTATAACAAGGTAACGAGCGACCGCCTGTTTATGCGACCATTGTGGGCGTCGACGGGTTTTGCGTCCATCCGTAGCAATTTTGGTTCGATTAGAAATCGCGGGGTTGATCTACAACTTAGCGGCCAGCCGATTAGATCCCAGCATTTTAACTGGGATCTTGGATTCACTTTTTCGTTTAATAGAGGGACGGTAGTGAAGATGCCGGAAAACCAGGAGGATAAAAATAGAAGTGGTGGTAATTTTGTATGGGATACACAAAAACAGGAATACGTGAAGGTGGGTGGATTGGCGGAAGGCGAACGGTTCGGCGTGCGATATGCTTATCAGATGATTGGAGTTTATCAGACAGATGAGGACGCACTGTATGCGGAAGAAGATGTGGAAGCCAACGGCAGACAGAAAGTAGGTGGGGATGCGATATGGTATGATAAAGACCGAAATGGTATCATCGATTATCGGGATATGGTGTTCATGGGTTATATACGTCCGGATAAACAAGGAGGGATGGTGAATACATTGCAATATAAATCGCTCACTTTGAGGTTTGTGGTGGATTATGCTATCGGTCATGTAATTGATAACTCGTGGAAAGCAAGAGTTATGGGCAGTGCACGGAATAACAATATGATTATCAAGGACGTGATGGGTGATAATGTATGGAATGAACAGGGGGACGTAGCAGAAATTCCGCGCTATACGGTACAAAGTGATGCAGATTACAATTTTCGTAACCACCTTCGTAATGCGAATGGCATCGGGACATCCTCAGGTTATGGCAGCAATAACTCACTGTATTTTTCTAAAGGGGATTTTCTTGCCTTTAGGGAGCTTTCTTTGTCTTATCAATTCCAGGGACACTGGTTAAAGAAAGCTAAACTGAAGGGGTTAAATGTCACTGCAGCTGCTTTTAATCTAGGGTATTGGACATTCTATGACGGCCTTTTCCCAGAAATATATAAGGGAAACGACCAAGGCGAGTATCCTAGGCCGCGACAATTTAACCTCTCGATTTCTACTACATTTTAATTAAGGGCATCAAAACAGATTTATTATGCGTTTTAAAAATATTTTGACTTTATTTTGTTCCATCTGTTTAATATCCGGTTGCGACAGCATATTGGACGTGGATCAAGAATCGGCCATCATCGGTAGCGGCTTTTGGAATGCCCCGGACGATGTGAATGGCTATTTAACGGGCATTTACAATAAGTTCCGTGGTGGTAGCGGTACAGGAACAAACGGTGTAATGAATACCACCTACTGGTTGGAGGATCGGGGTGACGCTTTTGAACAGGGTTTAGAATCTGGCGTAACATCTGCCTGGCAACAAAACCTAAACAATGCTAATGCACCAAACTGGCTGGAGCTGTACGAAGTAATCCAACAATGTAATATGTTGCTTAAATATGCGCCTACTATTCATTATGTGAATGAGGACGATAGGAGTAGGGCAATGGCGGAAACGTTGTTCATCCGATCGTATGTGTATTTTATTTTGATTCGGACATTCGGAGATGTACCGTTGGAATTGGAACCTACGGAAAGTGACGATAAAGAGCCTTTGCCACGAATGGCCGCTGCTCAGGTCGCTGAACAGGTGTTAGCGGATCTCGATAGGGCTATAGCACTCTTTCCAAACGAGGGTGTGCTGGATAAATCAAGAGTTTCGAAACCCGCAACGCATGCGCTTAAAGCGGAATTGTGCTTATGGAAGGCGAAAGTATTGCAAGGGGGGCAACCTGATTTACAAAAGGCTTTAGAATCCGTCCGTATAGCATTGGCCGCTGTCTCACCTATGGCGGAGTTTGCGGATATTTTTGCGACAGACAGCAAAAAGAATACAGAAATACTGTTTTCCTTACATTTTGAACGTGACGAAAAATCCGATCATTACAGCAGCAGGTTAAAACCGCGCAATATATTTGTACAGAACGCTGTCAATGCTGCCCAAATCCCTTATGCTTTGAACGGTGCACGCAGTGTGTATGCTCCTAGTCAGAAATTAAAGGAGCGCTTTGCACAGTACCCGCAGGATAAAAGGACAAATGCTTCGATTATCACCGCTGTAGCAGCAAATGGAAGTACAATAGGGGTTTTCGATAATAAATTTCGTGGAACGAGCTTTAGTGATGACCGGCACTACGATAACGATCTTATCATTTATCGGTGGGGTGGACTGCAATTATTATATGCAGAAACACTGGCGGGACTCGAACAACTGAGCGAATCCATAACAGCGCTAGATGCGGTACGTCAACGTGCCGGTATTGGGGCGTATGCCGGTTCACAGACCAAAAGAAGTATCGAAGAGGCGATTCTGGATGAATCTTTTAAAGAATCCTATTTCGAACTAAAACGTTGGCCGGATTTAGTCCGCTTTCATTTTGGAGGCACGATAGATGTGTATGAAGAGGTACCTAATCTGCGAGATAAAAGCATACCCTTGTTTTTCCCTATACCGCAAGCGCAGATAGATTTGAATCCTTTACTTGAACAAACGGACGGATATTGATTTTAATTTGATAACGATGAGAACGAAAAATTATAAACAATTATTAACGGGGTTGATCATCATGTGTTTTACATTTTCTTCCTGCGATGGTGAGCTGGGAGAGCGGATTCCGGATGATTATTTTGATCGGGATAATAGCGAGTTGGATGCTCCTTATATCTTTCAAAAAGGATACAAAGGTTATACTTGTTATAGAATCCCAGCACTGGTTAAAACCAAAGAAGGTAATTTGTTGGCATTTGCAGAAGCGAGAAAGGATAATTGTGCAGACGACGGAAACATAGATCTTGTGCTTCGACGATCGATGGATAATGGCGAAACGTGGGATGATATGGTCATTATCTGGGATGCAGGAGAAAACACGACCGGAAACCCAGCACCTGTGGTTGATGAGATAACCGGAGAAATCCATTTACTGATGTGCTTGAACAATGATCAAGTGTATGTTACACGTTCGGCGGATGATGGTGTCACTTGGTCTGAACCAAAGGATATCACCGCGTCTGTAAAAAGGGACAATTGGACCTGGTATGCGACAGGGCCTGTTCATGGCATACAGATTAAGAAGGGAGAACATGCCGGTCGTTTGGTTATTCCTTGTGACCATACCGGAAATGCACATGCCATCTATTCTGATGATCACGGAGAAACCTGGAAACTTGGCGGTATAACCTCACATCCCGTATTTAAGCCTAACGAGTGCACGGTAGCCGAGCTTTCAAATGGAGATCTTTTGCTGAATATGCGTTGTCCAAACAGTGATAAACGTCGTCTGCTTTCACGCAGTACCGACGGCGGGCTGTCCTGGAGTACGCCGGAGGTACACCAGACATTGATTGACCCTGTTTGCCAAGGAAGCATGCTTACCTTTACAGATACCGATGACAGATCTATATTATTGTTCGCAAATCCTGCCCATGAAACACGACGCAGAAATATGACCTTGCGTGTGAGCTATGACGATGGAGAAACCTATCCGAAGGAACAACTATTATACGGAGAATTTGCAGCGTATTCCGATATGGCATTATTGGACACTGATAATTTAGCGATGTTATACGAACGCGGTGTCTCCGATGCGAATGAAGGAATAGCATTTGAAGTCATATCGTTGGACAACCTAAAATAATAAACCTAATAAAGATGAAAACAATTCTGAGTGTATGTATGCTATCGCTCCTCATGGTAATTTCCTGTAACAAAAAGGATACGGGTTTGGAGCCTTTACAAGCAGATTTTAAAGTGGATAGAAATGAAATCGCTGCGGGTGATACGGTAATGTTTACAGACCTTTCTAAAGGTATGCCGTCTCGATTGCAATGGATATTCGAAGGTGCTTCTCCCGATACCTCGATACTTGCTAACCCTACAGTCGTTTATGAACTCCCTGGTATATATAAAGTCACCCTTCTTGCAACGCGGGGAAGCGCCTCTGACCAAGTGATCCGGGAGGAATATATAGAAGTGGGCTATGGCCCATTAATAGCAGATTTTGCGACAGCAAACACCACGGTGTATACGCAAGAGGAAATTTCTTTCGAGAATCTGACAAAAGGAGTTGCAACATCTTGGGAATGGGTGTTCAAAAGTGAAAGCGATGAAATAAAATATACCGGTGACGAACCGAAAGTGATCTTTGAAAATCCGGGAGTTTACAGCGTAACGCTAACCACTTCAAATCCAGAATACAGTAACAGCAGGGAGAAGGTAGCGTATTTAACGGTTTTAGATCCTAGGGATCTGAAAGCGGATTTCGAATCAGAATATAGTACTATTCCGACCGGGTTTGAGGTAAACTTTTTTGATACATCTATCGGGTTAGCTGAAAATTGGCAATGGGAATTTGAAGGAGCTTCGCCAAGTGCTACGGATGAAAAGGAGCCAATAGTAAGTTACGCCAAACCGGGTATATACCGTGTTAAGTTAACGGTCTCTAACGAATATACGACCAAAACGGTAATAAAAGATAAAGCTGTCCGTGTTGTTGACAATAGGGATCTGGCACTCTTAATTCCTTTCGACAACAAGTTAATAGATTTGTCCATTAATGTATTGCCCCTACAGGTACAAGGGGATGCACCGACGTTTAATGGTACCGATAGATCAGGGATAGCAAGAAAGGTAGCCACCTTCAGTGGAACAGGGGGGGTGATCATTCCTGATCATGACGCGCTTAATTTTTCAAGCCAAAATTATACGATATCGGTATGGATCAAATCGGCGAATACTTCCCGAATGATGGTGTGGCAGGAAAGTGGAAAGAATGGAACCGGCGATAACCAAACATGGCTTCGATTGGGAGATAATACGACTGATCGCAAGATGCGGTTCAACACCGAAGATGCCACGGGCGGTTTTATTCTAAATAGCGAACGTTCCGTTACGGATGGAAAGTGGAACCATGTCGTTTGTGTACGACAAGGTAATAAATCGTCACTTTATGTAAATGGCAACCTCGTTAGGGAAGGAACCACAAATTCGGTGAAAGTCGTTTCCAACACGGCTCCTTTCAAAATTGCATTGCAGGAAATTGTCGCCGGATTTGAAAATTATTTTAAGGGTGATTTGGATGATCTTATCGTTTACAAGAAAGCCCTAGATGAAACAGAAATTAAATCATTATTTGAGTTTTAAGCATGAATAAATTGTATGTACAGTTAGTTGTTTGTCTTTCGATGCTCCTGCTTGGTTCGTGTTCTGGTGGGGCGGTATTGGCAAAAGGAGAAATATCGGGATATACGGAATCCCAACGACAAGTGCCTGTAGTAATTGCACAAGAGACGATTGTCTCCAAAATAAAAATTAACGGACAAAAAGGGAGACGTTTGCAAGAAATTGGAATGCAATTGCATGCGCATGCTGCTCCGACGAGTAAAATGAAGGTATCCATTTATTATGCTAAATCGGATTCTGTATTTAGGAATGCACCAGCTAAAGAATGGTCATTGCTTGCAAGCAGGGACGTGGAATCCAATACATCTGTGGTTTTTACAAGAGATATAGTTTTGGATGGGGAAGAATCTTATTTCTATATATCCTGTACTTTACCCGACACGTGGAAACTAGAAGATAAATTTATGCTCTCGACGAATCAGGTGCTTATTAAGGGAAAGACATATAAACCTAAAATGGCCGGAGAGAAGACTTTTTATCCTGCTGTTGCGGTAAGACGGCATAATCAAGATAACGTACATACTTCTCGTATCCCGGGAATAGTGCGTACGAATAGGGGTACTTTGCTAGCCATATTTGATGCCCGATATGAGAGTGCACGCGATTTACAGGGGCACATGGACATAGGTCTACATCGAAGTGAAGATGCTGGACAGACTTGGAAACCGATGCAAATTGTGATGGACATGGGCGAATGGGGCGGTTTGCCTCAAAAGTTCAATGGTGTGTCAGACGCTTGTATTTTAGTGGATAGCGTTAATGCTACAATCTACATTGCAGCCACATGGATGTACGGGGTATTGGACGATGACGGTAGATGGATAGATAACCTGCAGGATACATCTGCAGTGTGGAATCACCAATGGCGAAAAAAGGGATCCCAATCAGGCTTCAATGTAAAGCAAACTTCCCAATTTATGCTCGTAAAGAGTGCCGACGATGGTAAGACATGGAGCAGTCCTTTAAATATCACAGAAATGGGAAAAAAAGAAGAATGGTGGCTGTGGGCACCGGCACCGGGTAATGGTATTACCTTGTCCGACGGTACCCTCGTTTTTCCAACGCAGGGTCGAGACCATAACGGCAAGCCGTTTTCGAACATAACCTACAGCAGAGATGGGGGTAAAACCTGGGTCTCTTCCTCAAAAGCTATTGATGTGATTGGGGGAACAACAGAATGTGCAGTCGTCGAGCTAAGTAATGGACAGCTTATGCTCAATATGCGGGCCAATATGAATAGAGATAATCTAGGTGCAGATAATGGACGTGCAATAAGTGTGTCTTCCAATCTGGGTGAAACATGGAACGAACATCCTACCTCTTTCCGTGATTTGCCGGAACCGACTTGTATGGCCAGCTTATTCCGGCATGATATGACATCGAATAATGGAGAGAAATCGATCTTGTTTTATTCTAATCCTAATCATAAATCCAAAAGAATCCATATGACATTGAAAGCTAGTCTGGATGATGGCACCACCTGGCCTCAAGAATTACAGATACTTTTGGATGAGGGCAGCAGTAGAGGATATTCCTGTATTACGTCGGTGGACGACGACAATATCGGTATTTTGTATGAGAGTAGTCAGGCGGATATGGTTTTTCAGAAATTTGCCTTATCGGATATTATCAAGGAAACGGAAATCAATTACTAAATATATAAAATCAGATTATTTAATGAATAAAGTTAAAGGATTAATAGTAGCCACATTTGCAGCATACAAACCGGATGGATCAATCAATTTTGAGCTGATTCCTGCGATTGTAGAATATATGATACAACAACAGGTGAAGGGAATATTCGTCTGCGGTACGAATGGGGAAGGACCGAGTCTTTCTACAGAAGAAAGGATGCAGATCGCCGAAGCCTATATGAAGGCTGTCAATGGTCGCTTACTGGTTTTTGTGCATGTCGGGCATAGCGCCATTAAGGAAGCAAGACGTTTAGCAGAACACGCGGAAAAAATCGGGGCGGATTATATCTCTGCTGTATCCGCTTTTTATTTCAAACCGAATACGATCAAAAATTTGGTAGATAGTATGGCAAATATTGCATCCGCTGCACCAAATACACCTTTTTATTACTACCATATACCAAACGTGACCGGTATCCAGGTTAGTATGATCGAATTTTTGGAAGTGGCGGAACAATATATACCCACATTTGCTGGCATCAAGTATACTGCGGCTACAATACACGAGTACCAAGCATGTTTGCATTACAAGGAGGGAAAATATGATATACTCTTTGGGTATGACGAATTGCTGCTTCCGGCGCTAGCGGTAGGAGCACAAGGGGCTATAGGTAGTACATACAACTATGCTGCCCGTCTATATAATGAGGTGATTAATTTGTTCGAACAGAAGAAAATGAAGGAGGCGGAGCAACTTCATTTCCATGCGGTGGAGATGGTACAATTGATCGTAAAGTACGGTCCTATTCCGACGCAACGGTCTATTATGAAAAAAGTAGGTTTGGATTTAGGAAATCCTCGGTTGCCTCTACAATCGCTAAATACAGAAACAGAAAACAAACTGTATGAAGACCTGGCTTCTTCTCGTTTTTTGGAATTGGTGAATGGATTATAGAAATCGTTTATGCGCTATGTGTTTTTTTTCTTACTGCTACTACTCGTCATGACAACATTATCCTATAACGTGGGACATGCACAGCAGAATAAAACTGAATGGGAATGGTCTATAATGCCTTCTGTTCCTAATGCTTCAGGTTTTGCGGGGGCTTTTGCGGGACAGGTTGATGCAGGAATTCTACTGTTGGGAGGAGCCAATTTTCCCGATGGTAAAATGCCGTGGGAGGGAGGTACAAAACATTGGACGGATAAAATCTTCTTTTTTAAAAATGATGGTAGCGAATGGCAAGAACGTGGAAAGTTGCCTATGCGGTTGGGATATGGCGCATCTGCCAGTATAGACAATACCTTGCTTCTTGCAGGAGGAAGCAACGAATCAGGACATCACGATAAGGTGTATAGTATCACCATGGATAGTGATTCTTTGCACATTGTAGTGTTACCATCATTACCTATGACACTTGCAAACATGTCAGGTATCCTGATCGGAAGGACTTGGTACGTCGTTGGTGGGCTGGCCAAACCTGATATGGCTCAAGCGGAGAATGTATGTTTCAGCCTAGATTTAGAACAACCTGAATACGGCTGGGAAATCTGTGCGCCTTTACCTGGCGAGGGTAGAATGCTGGCTGTTCTGGGGACTGATGGAACCTCGCTGTATGTGTTTTCAGGTGTTGCGCTAAGAGATGGGCAGAGACATTATCTTAAGGATGCGTATCGTTATCAACCCAGACAAAAATGGCAAAAATTGGAGGATCTCCCGCACGCAGTCGCGGCTGCACCAAGTCCATGCTTTTATCATTCTGCCACACAACAGTTTTTCATATTTGGAGGTGATGACGGAGAGTTGGCTCATGTGCAATTGGGCATGTCTCATCCGGGTTTCTCTAATAAAATTCTGATATTTGATGCAAAACAGCGAAAATGGTATGATGAGCAAATCATGGCTTTATCGGACATTTTACCCCCTGTAACTACCACAGCTATAATAGTAGGAAATAATATCGTGCTTCCAATGGGAGAGGTAAAGCCAGGTGTCAGAACCTCAAAGGTTATTCAAGGGAACATAGCTCCTCATCAAACGAAGAATCCATGAAAAAGCAAGCAACATTTTATGGCTGGTTTGTGGTTGTGGCATTATGGGTCGTAGCTTTCTTAAATTACTTTGATCGTATACTGATCACGTCGATGCGAGACCCGATTGTGGGAGAGTTTAATCTTACGGATGCCCAGTTTGGTTTGCTAACAACCATTTTTCTTATCGCGTATGGTGTGTTTAGCCCGTTTGGTGGTTATCTGGCGGATAAATACGCGCGCAAAACACTGATTGTTTTCTCCGTATTCGTGTGGTCGCTGATGACGATTTGGACGGGCTACTGCCATTCTTTTGAAGAAATGTTGATTTCACGTTTTTTGATGGGGGTGAGTGAAGCTTGCTATATCCCTGCTGGACTTGCTATGATTACAGACTATCACCGGGGTAGAAGCCGTTCGTTGGCTACAGGGCTACATATGAGTGGTTTATATGCTGGAATGGCACTGGGTGGTGTGGGCGGTTATATGGCAGACCTATGGGGTTGGCGATTCGGATTCCATTTGTTTGGTTTTATCGGTATCATGTACGCGGTTATCCTATGGTTTACGTTGACTGAATATCACGATACGAAAAGAAATACCAACGAAGAAAGCGTGGCTAGCTCCGAGAAAAAGATAGATGTCGGTCAGACGTTTCGTGCCATATTCCGATTGCGCTCCTTTTATATTGTTCTTTTTTATTTCGCAATATTGGGAATGGCCAATTGGATTGTTAATGGTTGGATGCCAACATTTTTGAAACAGCAGTACGCACTGGATCTGGGGGCAGCGGGACTGTCTGCTACGGGATACATCCAAATCGGTTCGTTCGCGGGGGTTGTATTAGGAGGGATTCTTGCAGATTATTGGATACGTAAATCTGCAAAAGGAAGATTATATGTCATAGTTCTTGGCTTCCTGCTCGGAGCACCATGTTTATTTTTGTTGGCGTCCACATCGATATTTGGCGTTGCTATCGCCGGAATGATAGTTTTCGGATTGGGTAGAGGATTTAACGATGCTAATTTGATGCCGCTGTTAAGACAGATTGTGGAAGGACGATATGTCGCAACGGCATATGGTTTTTTAAATTGTCTGAGTACTATTGTGGGAGGTATTATGGTCTATCTAGGCGGAGCCTTGATGGATGCACAGATTAACCTGTCGATTATCTATCAGTTTACTGCTGTTCTATTGCTAGGTGGAAGTCTAGCTCTTTTGCTTGTGAAAATCAGATGGTGATATGTGGGCCCATGGGAGTTAAAAGAAATGAAATTTTCAACAAATTATTAATATATTTAGCGATATCGAAATGACAATGCATCGTGCGTGATACAATATTCTATGGGAGGATTAAAGATATACCTCAGTTTTCTGTTATTGGTGATGATCTCGCAGGGATTTGCCCAAGAGAAAAAAACGATTGCTGGATTATTGGATCAAGCTTACCAAGCACGATTGAGG
>Ga0079224_100007033_pt1 | contig 15012 bp, 13 predicted proteins | sample Stecom2015_FD_80414 | JGI IMG/M metagenome (GOLD analysis project Ga0079224, IMG submission 80414) | Agricultural soil microbial communities from Utah to study Nitrogen management - Steer compost 2015 | ecosystem: Environmental > Terrestrial > Soil > Agricultural land | place: USA: Utah...
CCAGGATTCACCCATGTGCGGAATAGTAGGCGCCATCTCCAAACGCAACATCACCCCCATCCTCATAGAAGGCCTGCGCCGCCTCGAATACCGCGGCTATGACTCCGCTGGCGTCGCCGTCCTCGCCACCGGCAACGGCATCAAGCGCGTTCGCGCCGCCGGCAAGGTCGCCGAACTGGAAAAAGCCCTCGAACTTGCCCCCGCCATCGGCCACCTGGGCATCGCCCACACCCGCTGGGCCACCCACGGCAAGCCCGCCGAGCGCAATGCCCACCCGCACATCTCCGAGTGCCTGGCCATCGTGCATAACGGCATCATTGAGAACCACAGCGTCCTGCGCAAAAAGCTGACCGACCTCGGCTACGTCTTCACCTCCGACACCGACACCGAAGTAGTCGCCCACCTGCTGGCGCACAACTACAAGCAGAAGCAAGACCTGCTCTGCGCCTTCCGTACCACCTTGGCAGAACTGCACGGCGCCTATGCGCTGGGCGTTATCCATCAGGACCAACCCGACACCCTCTACTGCGCCCGCATGGGCAGCCCGCTGGTGATAGGCGAGGGCAGTGAAGAACACTTCATCGCCTCCGACCCCTTGGCCCTGCTGCAAGTCACCGACCAGTTCATCTACCTGGACGAAGGCGACCACGCCCGGCTGACCAAGGAAAGTCGCGAAGTCTGGAACAAGCAGAACGAGCTGATGGAATACGTAGCGCAGCGCTACGAACACGCCGCGCACAGCCTGGACAAGGGCGAATACCGCCACTACATGCTCAAGGAAATCCATGAGCAGCCCTCTGCGATCGCCAACACCCTGAGCGGCACCCTGGGTGACGACCATGTACTGACCGCCGTGCTGGGCCCAGATGCGGAAACCCGCCTGAAGGATATCGAGAACATCCATATCGTGGCCTGCGGCACCAGCTACCACGCCGGTATGGTTGCGCGTTACTGGATTGAAGAGCAGGCCGGCCTGCCGTGCCAGGTGGAAGTGGCCAGCGAGTTCCGCTATCGCCAGGTGGCCGTGCCCGCCAACACGCTGTTGATCACCATCTCCCAGTCCGGGGAAACTGCCGACACCCTGGCCGCCCTGCGCCACGCCAAAACCCAGGGTTACCTGAGCACCCTGGCCATCTGCAACGTGGCCGGCAGCTCCCTCGTACGCGAAGCCGACTGGCGCCTGCTGACCCAGGCCGGCCCGGAAATTGGCGTTGCCTCCACCAAAGCCTTCACCACCCAACTGGTCGCCCTGCTGTGGCTGACCACCGCCCTGGCCCAAGAACGCGGCCGCGCCAACGAGTTGATCGCAGCCAACGTACGTGCACTGCGTGGCCTGCCGGCACTAATAGCCCAGACGCTCGAGCTGAACGACGAGATCGAAGCCCTGGCCCCCAGCTTTGCCAATAAACACCACGCCCTATTCCTAGGCCGCGGCACCCATTACCCCATCGCCATGGAAGGGGCGCTCAAGCTGAAGGAAATCTCCTACATCCACGCTGAAGCCTACGCTGCTGGCGAGCTGAAACATGGCCCGCTGGCACTGGTAGATGAAGACATGCCCGTGGTCAGCGTTGCCCCCAGCGACAGCCTGCTGGAAAAGCTCAAATCCAACCTGCAAGAAGTACGCGCCCGCGGCGGCCAGTTGATCAACTTCGCCTGCGAAAGAGCAGATCTGGACAATGGTGACGGCATCACCCACATTAAGATGCCCTGGGTATACGAAAGCGTATCCCCGATCATCTACACCATCCCGCTGCAATTGCTCAGCTATTACGTGGCATTGGTAAAAGGCACCGACGTAGACAAACCAAGAAATCTGGCGAAATCCGTAACAGTCGAATAGATCCATTGTGTAGTAACAAAGTCACCTGTTGAAGCGGCGCTTTGCCGCGAAAGCAGTTTCGGAGAGAACTTACTGTCCATGAAAAAACTTAAAACCCTCTGCGTTTTTGGCACGCGTCCCGAAGCCATCAAAATGGCTCCATTGGCATTGAGCTTAGCCGCAGATGAACGTATCGATGCCAAAGTTTGTGTTACCGGCCAGCATAGGGAAATGCTGGATCAGGTTCTGGAACTGTTTGAGCTTAAACCAGACTACGACCTGAATGTTATGAAAGCCGGCCAAGACCTTACCGACGTTACTACAGGAATACTTCAGGGGTTAAAGGCGGTCCTTAACGAAACCAAACCTGATATCGTGCTTGTGCATGGTGATACAGCAACGACATTCGCCGCAACCTTGGCCGCTTATTATCAGCAAATCCCTGTAGGCCACGTCGAAGCGGGTTTGCGTACCGGCAATATTTATTCCCCTTGGCCAGAAGAGGCCAACCGTAAGCTGACAGGGGCTCTGTCTACCCTCCATTTTGCACCTACAAGCGCTTCCGCCCAGAACCTTTTGAATGAGGGTGTCAGCCCGTCTATTATTCATACGACAGGCAACACTGTCATCGACGCCCTGCTGGAAGTAATCGCGAAACTGGATAGTAATACCGAGCTTCAGCAGACATTCAGCAAGCAATTTGATTTCCTGGATAGCAGCAAGCGTCTGGTACTGGTAACCGGTCACAGGCGTGAAAGCTTCGGCGGGGGCTTTGAGCGGATCTGTCAGGCACTGGTTGAAACCGCACAGAAATATGCAGACGTGCAGGTTGTCTATCCCGTTCATCTGAATCCAAACGTCCGCGAGCCGGTCAACCGATTGCTACAGGGTATCAATAACGTTCATCTTATCGAGCCACTGGATTACTTGCCCTTTGTGTACCTGATGAATCGTGCGCATATCATCCTGACTGACTCCGGCGGAATACAGGAAGAGGCTCCCTCCTTAGGCAAGCCTGTCTTAGTCATGCGCGATACAACAGAACGGCCCGAAGCTGTAGATGCAGGGACCGTGAAGTTGGTAGGTACAGATATAAAAGCAATCACTAATGCTCTCGATGAGTTGCTTACCAACAAAGCTACATACGACGCCATGGCCTTCGCACATAACCCCTACGGTGACGGCCAAGCCTGCAATCGAATTAAAGAGACTTTACTGAGCTGGAAACAGTAAGAAGCTTTAAATTATCGGCAGAATTACCTCGTCATTAACCAACTCTCTACCATCATTCCCGCGCAGGCGGAAATCCAGTACAAGTCATCAGGATACATAATGCAATTCAACACAATCACTGTAATCAGCCTCGGCTACATAGGTCTTCCCACTGCTGCTGTATTCGCATCCCGCAAAATCAAGGTAATCGGCGTAGACGTAAATCAAAATGCAATTGACACCATCAATCGCGGTGAAATCCACATTGTTGAGCCGGATCTGGATATGGTGGTCCACGCTGCAGTAAAAGAAGGCTACTTGAAAGCCACTGCCACACCAGAGCCTGCGGATGCATTCCTGATTGCCGTACCTACTCCTTTCAAAAACGATAACCACGAGCCTGATCTCGCCTACATCGAATCTGCAAGCAAAGCGATTGCTCCTGTATTGAAGAAAGGAGATTTGGTTATTTTGGAATCCACCTCCCCTGTTGGGGCCACAGAGCAGATGGCAGCTTGGCTGAGCGAGGCGAGGCCCGATCTGACTTTTCCGCAGACCCATGGAGAAGAATCGGATATCCGAGTCGCTCATTGCCCTGAGCGAGTGTTGCCTGGCCACGTAATACGTGAATTGGTACAAAATGATCGGGTGATCGGAGGGATGACCGGTAAATGCTCGGAAGCAGCTTGTGCATTATATAAAATATTCGTTGAAGGTGAGTGTGTAGTGACCAACGCCCGCACTGCAGAAATGTGTAAACTCACCGAAAACAGCTTTCGCGATGTAAACATTGCTTTTGCCAACGAGCTATCCATTCTATGCGAGGAGAAAGGAATAAACGTATGGGAGTTAATAGCCTTGGCTAACCGCCACCCTCGTGTGAATATCCTTCAACCTGGGCCGGGGGTGGGGGGGCACTGCATAGCTGTAGATCCGTGGTTTATAGTATCCATGAACCCAGGGCAGGCAAAAATAATACGGACAGCAAGGCTGGTTAATGATTTTAAGCCGGACTGGGTTGCTGAGCAAATTAGACTCAGTTCAGAACAAGCTGGTAAACAGCGTGGTGAATGTGATGTAGCTTTATACGGAATAACATTTAAGCCTAATATTGACGACCTGCGACAAAGTCCAGCGCTCGAGATAGCAAAAAAAGTAAAGAAAATGGGGTTTCGACAAGTGCTAATCGTTGAGCCTAATGTTTCTCGGCTTCCTTCTGTCCTAGAAGGCTGCGAGTTAACTAAGGAAGTTTTGGTCCAGGCGGATATTCATGTCATGCTTGTTGATCATGATCAGTTCAAGGATATGGATAAGCCAGAGGGCATTGTTGTTGATACTAGGGGGGTGTGGTGAATGAGAGTAGTAGTTGTTATCCCTGCTAGAGGTGGCTCGAAAGGAATTCCGCGCAAAAATCTTCGCCCTCTAGCGGGTAAGCCGATGATATATTATGCGATTCAAGCCGCCAAGAGCGCGAAAGCGGTGAATGACGTTTATGTGAGTACCGATGATGAGGAAATTGCACTATTTGCGGAGAGATTCGGTGCGAAGGTAGTAATGCGGCCCGCAGAGTTGGCAGTCGATGCAGCCACTCTTGACCCTACCATTAAAGATGCCATGGAAAGGATTGAATGCATAGATGGTATATATGACCTAATTGTTACTGTGCAGCCCACATCTCCTCTCATAAATCCGTTGGATATTAATAATTGCGTTGAGAAATTTTCTTCAAACGATGAAGTGGAAACGGTGATTTCTGTGGTCGATGATCGGCATCTCTGTTGGTCGGTAGACAATGGAACGCCAATCCCTGTATACCAAGAAAGGGTGAACAGGCAAAAGCTTCCTGCGAACTATCGAGAAACAGGGGCAATTATCGCCTGCAGGAGAAATGTGCTTCGGAACGGGTCTCGTATCGGAAGAAATGTGGAACTGTTGGAGATACCGCACCTCCGATCGTTTGATATTGACACTTATGCTGATTTTTATTTGTGCGAAAGCATGTTGTTACGTAGGCGACTTGTTTTTGTAGTGATTGGTTACCCGGAAGTGGGGTTGGGACATGCTTATAGGGCTTTGATGCTCGCGAATCAGTTAGTTAAATTTGATATCACATTTGTTTGCCTGCCAGGTAGCGAACTTGCCGCTAAGCAGATATCTTCTAACAACTATAGAGTCGTAGTCTCAGAGGGAGATGTTTTGGATACCGTCGTTTCGCTGGAGCCTGATATTGTTATAAATGATATATTAGATACCAGTCTTGAATACGTTTCCAGCCTTAAAAGTTATGGGGCCAAAGTAGTCAATTTTGAAGATTTGGGGGCTGGTGCGGCGGCGGCTGATATCGTTTTTAATGCTTTGTATGAAGACGGTCCGGTTGGGGGGAATGTGTACTCTGGCAAGAATTACTTTTGCTTGAGGGATGAGTTTATATATGTAGATGACTTATATGGTAAGCAAGCGAATAAAATAAGCGAAATCTTGCTAACATTTGGTGGGGTTGATGAGGGCGATCTGACGTGTCGCGTTCTTTATGCTATCGATGACTTTTGCTTTAGTAGGGGGATTGAGCTTTCGGTTGTTTTAGGGCCAGGGTATGGCCATCTTGATAAAGTGAAAAGCTTGATTAAAGAAGTGCGCTCAAAGGTGGAGTTGATAGAAAGTACAACTAAAATATCGAAATATATGATGCGTGCTGATTTGGCTATTACATCGGGAGGGCGGACGGTGTTTGAGTTGGCAGCATTGCATGTGCCGATGGTTGTTATATGTCAGAACCAGCGAGAGCTTACCCATACATTTGCATCGGAAGAAAATGGAATTGTCAATCTAGGTTACCGCGAACAAATAGCTGACGAGGATATAGTTGAAGCGGTACAACGTTACTGTGTCGATGCCGATTTTTACGGTAAAATGAAGCTTCGTTTGAGTGACTTGGACTTGCGTTCAGGTAAGGCCAGAGTGTGTGGCATGATTGAAAATTTATTATAAGGTGATGATTTATGAAAGCTGAAATAAGGATTGGTAATCACTTGTTGGGTGATGCATTAAATCCCTACATAATTGCTGAAATAGGCGTGAATCATGAGGGCAGTTTAGAGCTGGCTAAGGAGTTGATTCTGCAAGCCAAAAGAGCGGGGGCTCATGCGGCAAAGTTTCAATCGTATAAAGCAGATAAAATTGCATCAAAAAATAGCCCTGCATATTGGGATACCAAGCTAGAGCCAACCGATAGTCAGCATGCTTTGTTCAAAAAATTTGATTCCTTTGACAGGGATGAGTACTTTGAATTGGCAGATTTTTGTAAGATTAACGGTATTGACTTTATGTCCACTCCTTTTGACTTGGATGCTGTGGACTATCTAGATGAGCTAATGCCGGCCTATAAAGTGGCCTCTGCAGATATAACGAATATCCCGCTGATACGTAAGTGTGCAGAGAAAGGAAAGCCTCTTATTTTATCAACTGGAGCGTCTACGTTCCCCGAGATAGAAAATGCAATAAGCGTGGCGAAGGCGGCTGGGGCTAAGGATGTCATTTTGTTGCACTGTGTCTTGAACTATCCTACCCCGATAGATCATGCGCAACTATTTATGATCGAGCGACTCATTAAAGTGTTTCCTGATCATTTAATTGGGTATTCGGATCATGTTGTCCCTGACGGAACTATTAGCGCGCTGGAGGTGGCGGTATTAAAAGGGGCCTGCGTATTAGAAAAGCACTTTACTCATGATAAAAACTTGCCAGGGAACGATCATTATCATGCTATGGATATGCATGATTTGATGGCTTTTAAAAATAAATTGGAAGTTTATAAGGGGCTACTTACGGGAAAAGGGAAAGATCTTTCCAAGGAATCGCTAGCCAGAAAGCACGCACGGAGAAGTATAGTAACAGCAAAGCCGTTGGCGGCAGGCACAGTATTATCTGAATCTGATCTCATAGCGAAGCGACCAGCACACGGTATAAGTCCTATTCATTGGGATGAAATTGTTGGACGAAAACTGATGGTGGATCTGGGGGATGACGAGTTGATTACATGGGAAGTGTTGAAGTGAAAAGTTCTATTGTTGCTCTAGTAGGCTCAAAAAATAATGCCGGGGATTATTTGATTAAATACCGGGCAAAAAAACTTTTCGACAAGTATAGGCCCGATATTAACGTGATTGAAAAGTCGGCTTGGGAAGAACTATCTGAGTCGGATTTACAGGATGTGAACTCCTCAAGCGCTCTCCTGTTGCTTGGTGGTCCAGCTGTTCAGCCCAACATTTACCCGCAAGTTTATAAATTAACGAAGGATCTTAATGATATTAAGGTCCCGATAGTTACCATGGGGGTTGGTTTGAAGTCGGGGAATTTGGAATGGGGTAGCTCTAGAACATTCCAGTTTTCTAAAGAATCAAAGGCTCTTTTGGACAGGGTTATGGAGTCGGGGGTGACGTCGAGTGTAAGGGATTATTACGCGCTGAACGCATTGGCTAGGAACGGATACGATAATTTTATAGTCACTGGGTGTCCTGCTTACTTTACAGATACCAAAGTGGGAGAGTATCCAAAGGATGTTGGGGATATAAAGAAGATATCATTGTCTTTAGGCGTGGGCTTTCTTAGGTCAAAGAAGTTACTTAATCAGATGAAGCGCTTGGTTTTAAGTGTGCGCAATAAGTTTGAGGGTGCCGAGCTTACAGCGGTGTTTCATCATTCTTTGTCGAGTGAGTTTCTAAAGACACATAATGCCACTGACTCCTTCTTGAGAGCCCATAAAGAGTTTGCGCGCTGGTTGGAAAGCGAGTCCATCAGTTATGTTGATGTTTCGCGCTCCGCTGAAAAAATGATAGAACATTATGAAGGTAGTGACTTACACGTCGGTTATCGTGTACATGCGCACATCTTAATGACAAGCATGGCTAAGCCGACTTTCCTTATATCTGAAGATTCGAGGGGGATGGGAGTGGCATCTGTACTGCTCGGAAATGTGGTTCCTGCCTTCGATTCTTCTAATGACAGCGTCCTGTTTAGGGGGTTAAGGAAAGTAGGTGTTGATGTTGGCTATCGTGGCGTTGACCAGAAGCTGCATGACGAAGTGATCGGCATGATTGCCTATGAGCTTCGTACTTCTTTTATTAAAAGTCGGCAGGCGGATGCCCAGGTAGAGTATTACCGAGACATTATGCGTGATTTTATTTGCGGTTTACCCTCATGACTACAACGGCAAAGGTTGCTATATTTGTAGAGACGCCACTTCAGTTACTATGTGCATATGAAGTTAAATCTAGAGCTCCTGAAAATAACGTGGATTTGTGGGTTAGATTTACTGGTAGAGGCAGTAATGATGCGCAGCTATTAGTAATGCTAGATCTTCTTGGTCTCCATTATTATAAACTAAAAATTCCCACCGGGAAGGTGTTTCTGGGCTGTGTGTTGAATTTCTTCAAGTTGTCTCTGATTGTTTTTAAAAGATACGACAGGGTTTATGTGGGTAGTTATTTTAGTGGTTTTTTAAATTTACTAAAAAAGTTGGCCTCTCCCCATGAAATCTATTTTCTTGACGATGGCGTAGCTACTTTTTGGGCTGCTAAAGAAATTTTACAAAAGAAAGTGGCGGGCTCGTTATTTACTTTTTTCAAACTTCCTTATGACGTGGAGCGCCGACTAGATATAGAACAGCATTCCTTTGAGGGGTTAAGGAGTCGTTATGTCACAGATAAAAAATATAACGACTCCTATTTTATAGGGCAGCCGTTGCTGGATAAAAATCAAGCCTCGGAAGAGGACTATTTTAATGCCATTGGAGCTGCAATGGCTAGTGCGCATGGTCGTTTTTATTATATTTCTCACCGGGTGGAGTCAGTAGAGCTATTAGAGCGTATAAGGGTGGAGCTTGGTGTGGATGTTCTCCGGTTGGACTCATCTATTGAGATATTTTTTTTGACGGGCACCTTCGCTCCAAGTCAGCTCCATACATGTTATTCTAGTGCATTATTTTCGTTGGCTATCATGTTTCCAAATTGCCGGATCTATTCTTATAAACTTAAAAGTCTTGATCTTTTTACTGTTCCTCACTATCAGGATATTGAAGAGGCTATATCGTCTCTGCCAAATGCCAAATATATTGAAGTGTAATGATGAGTTATATAAGGTAGGTATCCGATGATAGGGGTTGTGTCTTTTTTATCGACAGTGGTTTTCTTTGGTCCTACCTTGCTTTTGCTGTTGTTACCGTTTTGTTTCTACCTTTTTTTTCGAAACGGAGTGAGTAGAGCTCATTTTTCAGGGGTTGGTGGAATTGGGTTTCTATTAATATGCATTGCAGCTTTCATTGCCGTGCTATTTTTTCTGCTTTTTGAAGCGCAATACGAGAATTTTGACAAATCAATAGTGGGCGCATTTCCATATATTCTCATGGTGGTTGCGTCGATTGTGATCGGTTTGACCGTCAGCTATCGAGATCTAAAAATAGTCCTGTATTTGATTGTATTGGAGGTGATCGTCGGGTTGGCTGAGTACATTGTTGGAGTACCATCCTTCTTTAACGTACAAGCTCGTGGTCTCACTGACTTTGGTTCGACAGAACTCCTCTATTATAATAGGGTGTATGGGCTAAGCTATACGCCAAGTATTTATGCGTTTAAGGTTCTTGTTGGCGTGGTTTTGTTGAACGCATTTTTGATGAATGAAACTATAAGTCGGCGTGTTTATTATTGTTTGATGGCGTTAATGGTTGCAGGCTTGTTGGTTTCTTTTAGTCGGACGACTATTGTTTCGGTGGCTGTTGGTTTGATGGTGTTGCATGTAAAAAATTGGCGGTGGGGGCTGGCTGCGTTAATGTTGGCACTTGCTGGCTTTGTTTTTTATTATGATGTTGTGCTGCAACAGTTTACTCGCGGTTCCGGAGAGGTTGATCTCTCTGGACGAGATTTTATTTTTCCTATATATGTTGAGGTTATTGAAGACTTTCCTTTGATAGGGAATGCAGCTTCCAAATTATGGTTGGATGTTGGCGGAAGGATATATCATGCTCATAATTCGTATTTGCAGCTGTTTGCGTCTAATGGGATATTAATTTCCCTTCTTTTTTGTTTTGGCTACTACCTATTTGTCTTAAGGGGGCGGCTTGTTCTTGCGCTACCCATCCTTATTTACTCCACATTCCAGTATGGCCTGTTTTGGGGGTTGTCTTTCCATGACATAATTTTTTGCGCAATTATGATGTGGTCTACAAGTCACCATTTGCCGGATAGAGATTTATGAAATCAATGCTTCGTCGCGCCCTCTCCCATTTCTTTCTTTTATGTGCTCGTAGTAGCGGGTTAAGCTACGGTGCAGGTCTTAGAATTAATGGCTTCTGCCGTTTCTCCGGGACTGTCCAGCTGGGGAAAAACGTCCACATCAATGGTTGTAGAGTATACGGCCAGGGAGGCGTGACAGTGGGAAGTAACTGTCATTTCGCGAAAGGCCTTGTGATCCTTACCCAGAACCACAACTATCGTGGGCGTAAGCTGCCTTACGATGAGTCTATAATTCCTAAGCCAGTTGTAATCCATGATAATGTCTGGATTGGGTTGAATGTAATGGTTTTGCCCGGCGTTACCATCGGAGAAGGCGCGATCATTCAAGCAGGATCAGTTGTTTCCATGTCAATCGCTCCTCTCTCTATCGCGGGGGGCAATCCTGCTAAACTTATTAAAAGTCGTGATCAAAATCACTATAAAATGCTGGTGCAAGATGAAGCTTTTCATTAAAGGTTTTTCAAGTGTTGCTTCTTTTGCTGGTGTCCAGTTGTTGGGGAAATCGCTTCTTCTCTTGGCGATGTATATATTGTCTTTTGCATTGTCTAGTGAAGAGTTCGGTTACATATCCCTAGCGCAATCTACTTTTATGCTTTTTTTGGTGGTGCTAGGAGCTAACCTGCAGTCGGCAGTGGTAAGATACTATCCGGAATTTGGATTCCAAGGAATTATAAAAAGTTTAAGACCCTTTTTTGTACTTCAGTCATTACTTGCTGTTCTTGTTTCAATATGTGCTCTAGTTGTTGGTCTTTTCTCGGGTGTGTCTGAACTGCGTTATTTTGCTATTTTACCATTCGCAGGGCTTCTGGCATCCTATGTTTTGGCATTGTCTGTAGTGGCGCGTTATAAAAATGATATTTTTGGGTATGGCCTGACTGCACTGCCCAAACCGGTTTTGGTGCTTTTGGTGTCTTTACTAGTATTGTTTGGAAAAGGGGAGCCGGTCTTTTTTTTTGCGTTGGCACTTTTATTATCTTCCGTGGTGGTTGTTTTTTTTAAATCACGATATGTGCATGATGCGAATTTGCCAGGCGACTTTTTACCTTTTTCTGTGATTGTGAAGTACGCTGCTCCATTGTTTTTGGTTCAGATTATGGCGTTGATAAATAATGTGGCAGATAAATACATTATGTTGGCATTTGTGTCGATTTCTGAAATTGGCTTGTATGCGAAAGCTTACCTATACGGGTCTTCGCTAGGAATACTCTTGGACAGCCTTATGCTATTGTGGGCTCCTTATGTAATGAGGCATAGAGGCAATGTACTTCGTTGGGCTTTGCGCTGGGGGAAGTTGGCTACTTTTATAATATTATTGTCAGCTATGTTGATTGCTTTGCTAGGTTGTTTTGTTTATTTTGATGGTTTGGTGTTTTTTGATGGTTTGAATACTGATTTTTGGGTTTGTTTTATTGTTATTGTTGCGGCGTATATCTCTAGGGTTGGATATCAGATTTTTGTACCTCTCTTGAATGCATATGATCGAACTAAAAAAACCGCATATCTTTCTCTTTTTGGTGCGATGATCGGGGTGGTTTTGAATTTTTTATTGATTCCGGTGCTAGGGATAATAGGTGCTGCACTTGCAACGCTCGCATCTTTCGCATGTTTTAGTGTTTTTGCTTTGTCTGCCGTTAATGGCATCGAGAAGTTGGAAAAGAACTGAGCTATGTAGACGTCTAAACTAGTACTGGCATGGACATTGGTTTCGAATGCTTCATATGGAGGCTCTGTTGAGTATCGTAATTTTTGCTAATATTTAACCATTCCCAATGGGAATGAAACTAATGGGAAATGTTAAAACGGCGGGCGTAAGAGAGTGTGCAGGTGGAGGCGGTTAGTTTTTGGCAATAGTTGTGATGCAGTAAATAATGGTTCTTAGGTTGTTCTATTCCCAATGAGATCTTGGGGTATATGTCTTTAGCTCACAGGTGTGAATGCATATTAAGTGGAGACGAATTTGAGGGTTTTACTTCTGAGCTTTTATTTTGCACCGGATTTGTCGGCAGGATCATTTCGTAACACTGCATTTGTTGAGTCCCTGAAGCTCAAGCTCCCAGCTGGTAGTGAGATTGATGTGGTGACCACCTTGCCGAATCGGTATGCAGGTTATTCTGCGGAGGCGAGAGAGTATGAAAGGTCGGAAGGCCTCTCAATCAAACGTGTTCAGCTACCGACCCATAGAAGCGGTATGCTCGACCAATCTAAGTCATTTCTTACCTATGTAAAGGCGGTGAAAGCACATGTCGTCGGGAAGGAATACGACATTGTGTACGCCAGCTCGTCCCGACTGATGACGGCGGCGTTGGGCGCTTGGGTTTCACGAACCAAGAAGGTGCCGCTCTATCTGGATATCCGGGATATTTTTGTCGATACCATCAAGGATGTGCTTCCACCAAAACTTGCCCTGCTGATGAAGCCGATTTTAAGCGTAGTGGAAAAATGGACGATTACCCGGGCAGCGCGACTCAATGTGGTTTCTGAAGGGTTTATTCCGTACTTTGAAGATCGATACCCTGACGTTTCCAAGGTTGTATTTACCAATGGGATCGATGACCAGTTCATCAATCTGGATACGACGGTTGTTAATGAGGGAGATGCTGGTAAGCCTGCCAATGGGGTTATCGAGGTTGTGTATGCGGGTAATATTGGGGAAGGCCAGGGGCTACACAATATTGTTCCAGCTGTCGCGAAGAAGCTAGACGGCCGAATCAGGTTTCGAATCATCGGAGCGGGTGGGCGGTTGCAAAAGCTTCAGGAGGCAGTAGAAGCGCTAAACCTCTCTAATGTGATGATTGAGCCGCCAGTAAGTCGCGCGGAGTTGATTTTGGCTTACCAAAAAGCGGATGTACTTTTTTTACATCTCAACGACTATGAAGCTTTCCACAAGGTTCTTCCTTCTAAACTGTTTGAATATGGCGCTCTGGGTAAGCCGATTTGGGCGGGTGTGGCTGGCCATGCGGCAACGTTTGTTCGTAGCCATCTCACTAATGCCACGGTTTTTGCCCCTTGCGATGCTGTAGCGGCTGTTCATGCTTTTGACGAGCTGGATATTGCCGATGCGCCGAGGGAAGAATTTATCGCTCAGTTCAAAAGGACGGTAATTATGGATGCCATGGCTGAGGATCTTGTGGCAACGGCGGGTAAGGCATCATGAACAATATTTTGCAGACCGGGGCTACCGGATTTGTTGGCGGCGCTGTGCTGAACCGCCTTACTGCTGAACGTGATGACATAACGGCTGCAGTACGTAAACCACAGACGGATCTTCCCGCCAATGCGCGCAAAGTTATTGTCCCCGACCTTGATGTTGGAACAGATTGGTTAGAGGCGTTGGAGGCTTGCAGTGTGGTCATTCATTCCGCCGCTCGCGTCCATGTCATGAATGATCAATCTGCCGACCCTCTGGCAGAGTTTCGCAAGACAAATGTGGACGGCACGCTGAATCTTGCACGGCAGGCTGCCGCTTCCGGCGTTAAACGATTCATCTTTATCAGCTCTATCAAGGTCAATGGCGAAGGTACAGCGCCCGGTAAGCCGTACACTGCGTTTGATACCCCAGCGCCCCAGGATCCTTATGGTGTTTCCAAGATGGAGGCAGAGCAGGGGTTGCGTGAAACTGCTCAGCAAACAGGTATGGAGGTGGTGGTTATCCGCCCTGTGCTGGTTTATGGCCCCGGGGTTAAAGCCAATTTTCGGAGCATGATGAATTGGCTTAACAAGGGTGTGCCCTTGCCTCTGGGTGCAATCCATAATAAACGCAGCCTGGTTTCGCTGGATAATCTTGTTGATCTGATAGCGACATGTATTGATCATCCGGCCGCAGCCAATCAGACCTTCCTGGTCAGTGATGGTGAGGATTTATCTACCAGTGAGATGTTGCGGCGCATGGCCGGTGCTCTTGGTAAGCCGGCTCGTCTGTTACCGGTGCCGGCTGTGATGCTGGAATGTGGTGCTACATTGCTCGGCAAGCGTGCTGTTGCGCAGCGCTTGTGCGGTTCGCTGCAGGTTGATATTCGCCATACCTGTGAAACGTTGAATTGGTCGCCCCCCGTATCGGTAGATGAAGGTTTTCGTGCTGCCGCTTCTGCTTTCCTGAACGAGTAAATACATGTCTCTCTGGCTTCTGTTGCCCGTAGTGCTTGGCGCTTCTCTGCTTTTAACCTGGCTGCTGCGCCGTTACGCCTTATCCCGCAGTTTGATGGACATCCCCAACGCCCGTAGTTCGCATTCCGTTCCGACGCCACGTGGTGGCGGGGTGGCTATTGTGTTGGCCTATCTGGCGGTGTTGCCGGTGGTGGGATATTACGGCTGGTTGGGCTGGCCGTTGGTGATTGGTTTGCTGGGTGCGGGTACCTGGGTAGCCATTGTTGGCTTTCTGGATGACCATGGTCATATTGCGGCGCGCTGGCGATTGATTGCGCATTTTATTGGTGCGGGCTGGTTGCTGGCGTGGCTACCGGAACTGCCAGCTCTGGCGATCTTCGGGACGGTCTTTGATCTGGGCTTGATCGGGTATGTGCTGGCTGCGTTGATGCTGGTGTGGTTATTGAACTTGTATAACTTCATGGATGGCATCGATGGCATTGCCAGCGTGGAGGCGATTACGGTCTGTGTCGGCGGAGCCTTGTTATACGCGTTGATCGGTATACCGATGTTGGCCACGGCACCGCTGCTTCTGGCTGCCGCTGTTGC
>Ga0079224_100007034_pt1 | contig 15011 bp, 13 predicted proteins | sample Stecom2015_FD_80414 | JGI IMG/M metagenome (GOLD analysis project Ga0079224, IMG submission 80414) | Agricultural soil microbial communities from Utah to study Nitrogen management - Steer compost 2015 | ecosystem: Environmental > Terrestrial > Soil > Agricultural land | place: USA: Utah...
CGAAGCCGGGGGCGTCGGGCAGCACCGGGTCGCCCCAGCGGATGACCACGGCCTGCTCGTATCCCTCGGGGACGACGACCGCGTCCTCGGTGTTCGGGGCCACCGGGGGGAAATCCGTGCCGGGGATCGCCCCTTCCCCGGCCCCCGCCGCGACGGAATCGTCGCCACCGCACGCCGCCAGCGCACTGCCCGCGCCCACCGCCAGCACCGCCGCCGCGCCGGCTTTGAGCAGCCCGCGCCGGTTGAGCGAGGAGACGATGTCGCCGAAGTAGGGATTGGCGGAGGTGTTGGGGACTTCGTGGAAACAGGCGTTGGCGCACTTGTACTCGCAGGTCGTCCTCGACCGGGACGAGCGTCCGTCGTGGGTGACGAAGAGGGCGAGAGGCTTCACGATCACTCCTGATTGAGGGCTGTTCGCGCACCGTAGACGCCGTAGGCGAGGCGCGGGCGTCACCGTGGTGAACGGCCGGCCAACGTCGCGCGCCCACCTGTCATCCCGTGCCACGCGCGCGATCCGAGCCGCGCTGACGCGCGCCGGGCCCGCGGCTAGGGTGGGTGGATCGAGAATCGGTCGGAAACTTTCTCCGGCGAGGTGTCGATCCGGCCGCGGCCCGTTCGACCTTGTGGTGAGGGGCCCACGAGGGGCCCGGCGAACCGAGGAGCACACCATGAGCAAGTACATGCTGATCTGGCGGCCGACCGACGAGGCGCTGGCCGCGATGTCGGAGATCCCGTTCGAGGAGATGCTGGAGAAGGTGGGGCGGTTCAACGACGAGCTGATCCGCGCGGGCGTGCTGCTGGCCGCCGAAGGCCTCGAGGACCCCGCCGAGGGCGTGGTCCTCGACTTCACCGGCGACACCCCGGTGGTCACCGACGGCCCCTACGGCGAGACCAAGGAGCTGTTCACCGGCTACTACATCATCGACGTCGCGTCCAAGGAGGAGGCGATCGAGTGGGCCAAGCGGGCGCCCAACCAGCGGGGCAGCAGGATCGAGATCCGGCGCATCCCCACCATCGACGAGTTCCCGCAGGACAACGAGTGGGTCGCCAGGGAGCGCGCCTGGCGCGAGGAGACCGGCCAGCTGTGACCGGCGGCGGCGTCCGTCGCACCGTCGAGGCGGTGTGGCGCAGCGAGTCCGCCCGGATCGTGGGCGGGCTCGCCCGCTACACCGGCGACGTCGAACTCGCCGAGGATCTGGCCCAGGAGGCGCTGGCCGAGGCGCTGGTCTCCTGGTCGGTGGACGGGGTGCCGAGGGAACCGACCGCCTGGCTGCTCACCGTCGGCCGCCGCCGCGCCGTCGACGGCTTCCGCCGCCGCGCCCGCCTCGACGCCAGGTACGCCGAACTTGCCGCGCACCTGTGCGAATCCGTCGAAGACGACCTGTTCGATCCCGAGCGCATCGACGACGACGTGCTCGCCCTGATGTTCGTCGCCTGCCATCCGATCCTCGGCAAGGAGGCCAGGATCGCGATGACGCTGCGGGTGGTGGGCGGCCTCACCAGTCAGGAGATCGCACAGGCCTTCTTCGTCCCGGTGTCCACCGTGCAGGCGCGCATCACCCGCGCCAAGAAGGCGCTCACCGCGGCCGGCGTGGCCTTCGAGGTGCCCGACACCCGGCAGCGGCGGGAGCGCCTCGGCTCGGTCCTCCAGGTGATCTACCTGATCTTCACCGAGGGCTCGTCGGCGTCGGCCGGCGAGACCTGGCTGCGCACCGACCTGGCGGGCGAGGCCCTGCGGCTGGGCCGCGTGCTGTCGCGCCTGGCCCCCGAACCGGAGGTCTTCGGCCTGCTGGCCCTCATGGAGCTGACCGCCGCCCGCTTCCCCGCCCGCATCGACGCCGCGGGCAGGCCGGTGCTGCTCGAGGACCAGGACCGCACCCGCTGGGACCGTGCCGCCATCCGCCGCGGCCTGGCCGCCCTGGAGCGTGCCCGCGGCGAACGCGGTCTCGGCCCCTACGCCGCCCAGGCCGAGATCGCCGCCTGCCACGCGCGAGCGCCCTCGGTCGCCGAGACCGACTGGGCGCGCGTCGTCGCCGTCTACGACGCGCTGGTGCGGGCCACCGCCTCACCGGTGGTCGAACTGAACCGGGCGGTGGCGGTGGCCATGCTCTCCGGGCCGGAGGCCGGGCTCGCCCTGGTCGACGGGATCGAGCTGCCCGGCTCGCACCTGGTGCCGGCCGTGCGCGGGGAACTGCTGGCCCGCTCCGGGCGGACGGCGCGGGCCCGCGACGAATATCTGCGGGCGGCGAAGCTGTGCAACAACGCCGCCCAGCGGTCGGTGCTGGAGGAGAAGGCCGCCGCGCTCGGCGGGTGAACACGCCGGATTCAGGCGTTCACCGGGACGCTCAGCACCACCTCGTGCTCGCCGCCGGGCAGGTAGTGCACCTGCACGATCCGCCCGAGCTGCACATTCGCCACCCCGGCCGGGGGCAGGAACTTCGCGGCGCGGGTGTGGAAGATGCTCCCGTCGGGTCGGGTGACAGCCAGGCCGAGCACCACCTCGGTGAACCCGTCACGGATCTCGCCGGTCACGTCCAGCGACCGGACGACCGCCTGGGCGGCGATGCCGCGCGCGGCGATGTCGAGCTTGGCCGGGGTGGTGAAGCCCTTGCGCAACATGGACTCGTTCATCGCCTGCTGTGCGGCGGCGCTGTTGCCGGACAGGTCGACGCGCACCGAACCGTTCGGCAGGTAGCGGACCGGCAGCACCACGCCGGGCCGCAGCAGCGCCAGCTCGGTCAGCGGCACCACCATCCTGGCCGAGGCGGGGAACACCTTGCCGTCCACCCCTTCCACGCTCAGGTCGATGCGGACCATGGGCCGGTCGTTGACCTGCACCCCGGTCTCCCCGACCGCCCGCACGGTGCCGAGACCGACGGGGGCGGTGCGGAAGTCGCCGGAGTTGCCGCCGGTCAGCGCCGCGGCCAGGTCGCCGCCGAGCAGACCGCCGAACAGGCCGCCGCCGAACAGGCCGCGCGAGGTGAAGGTGAAGACCGTGCTCACCGCCACGAACGCGAGGATCGGCAGGGCGAGGTAGGCGTTCATCCAGGCGGTGAGGCCCGGCTCCCAGGGCGAGCTGGGCTGGTAGGTCACACCGTGCCAGAAGTAGGCGCCGACCGCGAGGACGGCGACGACGAGCACGGCGATGCGAAGGGTGCGGACCATGGGGACTCCTCGAAAGTGTGTGGTGGACCGGATGTTCCGGGTTCCTGGCCACCCCGTCGTCACAGCTGCGGTGACGACGGGGAGCCGGGCGCTCGGAGCGGGGCCGTCGGCCGGTCAGGCGCCGACGATCTCCGCGCAGGCGAAGGTGATCTCGAAGGTCGCGGTGCTCGGGCCGGCCAACGGGTCGGTGAGGTCGGGGGCGCCGACGCCCTCGCCGGTGATGGTGAAGGTGTTGCCGTCCTTGGTCAGCTTCGCCGAGCCGCCGGGCTGGCCGTTGCCGTAGCCGAGGGCGTAGGGGGTGCCGGAGCTGCCGCCCTGGGTGCCCGCGATGCCGACGGCCTGCACGGTGTCCGCACCGGTGACGCTGGCGCTCACCGACAGCCGGCCGTAGGTGCCGTTGGCGTCGTCCACCAGCGCCAGGGCCAGGATGTCGCCCTGCTTGGCGCAGGTGGTGACGAACTGGGCGTCGAGGGCCTTGCCGTCGACGGTCGCCGAGGAGGCGCCCGCGGTGGCGGCCTGGCCGTCCTGCGGGGCGGCGGTGGTCTCGCTGTCGTCGCCGCACGCGCTGGCCAGCAGCATCAGGGCGGCGGCGGAGGCGGCGACGGCGGCGGTGCGGAAGGGGTTGGTGCGCATGGTGTTCGTTCCTGTCTCTCGGGACTCTGTGGTCTGGCCGGCGGCCTGTCCGTTCGGGCCGTTGCGAGAAAGGTAGGAGGCGTTCGAGCGCTACCGATCCCAACTTTTCGGCATCACCGCAGGTGAGAGCCTTGCGGCGGGAGGAACTCCCGGGGTGGGGGCGCGAGGGGTTAGCCTGAGCGCATGCGCCGCCCCCGTGCCCTCGTGCTGGACGAGGTGTGGCGCGGGATCGACGGGGTGGAGGCGCTGAGCGGCCCGCACGGCGGCCCGCTGCGCCGCACCGTGAAACTGATCCTCGACCCGCTGGTCATCCGGCCGGTGCAGCATCCGGCCTGCGCGGGCCCGGTCCTCACCGAGGACGGCGCGACCTTGCTGGCCGCCCGCGTGCACGCCGCGGCCGATCGCCTGCGCGCCACCGCCGCCTGGTTCGGCCTGCTCAAGCAGACCAGGAGGGCGCTGCGCATCACCGAGGGCAACGCCCAGGATCTGTACTTCCAGCGCTGCTTCGAACTGGCCGTCACCCGAGGCCATCCCGATCCCGAGCGCGACCGGCCGCGCGCCGAGGCGACCCTGCGCGAAATCCACGAGGTGTCCGGTGGACGCACCACCCAGGCGCTCAAGGACCATCTCGCCGAGCCCGCGACCGCCGCCCGGCTCGCCGCCCTGATCGACACCGCGTGGGCGCGCCGCCCCGGCCCCGTGACCGCCCCCGCTCACGACGACCTGCTGCGCGCGCTGCTCGACGCCGCGGCATGCGAGCACCTCGGCATCCAGACGCAGGCTTCCGCGACCGGGAACACCCGACCGCCCAGCGCCGCCGAACTCTTCGACGCCGCCGTATCGGCCAATGTGGGCACGCACACCGGGATCACGCTGTGGTACAGCGCCTTCGGCACCGTCCGGGAAGCCACGGCCGGCACGGGCGCTGCGGCCTCAGCCCACACCGCGCCGGAGTCGGACACGATCTCGGCCAAGGGCCTCGGCCTCACCGCCCACCCGCTCCCGCCGCGCCCCGAGGTGGGAACCTCCGCCGCCACCGCGACCCTGCGTCTCCCCTTCGACCGGACCATCCACGAACGCGTCTTCACCGTCCTGCAGGCCTCCACCGAACGTGCCGAGCTGCCCCCGATCCCCGACCTGGTCACCGAGGAGATCGCCCGCAGCAGCGCGCCGTTGGCCCTGCTGGACGAAACCCTGCGCGCCACCGCCGCGGCGGGCGTGGCGCTGGCCACCGGCCTGGCCCCGCTCGACCGCCCGGCCACGGCCCTCGCCCGCGAGGACGCCGACGAGTCCGCCGCCCACCGCACCGCCGCCCACCGCACCGTCGACGCCCGCTGGCGACGCGAGGCCTACGTGCTGCAAGCCCGCAGGCTGGCCGTGCACGCCGTCGCGGGCGCGCCGCCCGACAGCGACCCGCTGACGGCCATCGCCGCCGAGCTCCGCGCCCCCTGGCGGCCCTACCTGCGCAGGCTGTGGGTGCGCCTGCACGGCCGCGACGTGCGCGAGCTGCCGATGGCCGCCCCGGAACTGTGGGATCTGCTCGACGGCGTGGCCCGCTCGGTCGTGCTCGACCACCGCACCCGGGTGAAGAAGGCGCTCAGCGCGCTCGCCCACGCCCCCGCCGACACCGGTGAATCGAGGGCGAGCTGATGCCGGACACCGTGCTCGTGCGGCGCCTCGCCCCCGGCCGGTGGCGCATCGCCCCACCCGGCGCGCCCACCGTCGCCGACCCGGCGCCCGCCCTTGACACCACCGTCCTCGAGGTGGTGGGTGGTCACCTGAGCTGGAGCCTGTTGTCCGGGCAGCGCACCCCCGCCGCGATCCTGCACGACCTGCCCGCCGCCCAGGACTGGCTGTGGGCTGTCTACGGCGAGGCCGTCGCCCTCGCGCTGGACGACACCCCGGAGTCCGCCGAACTCACCGCCGAACCACTCCTGCCGGCGACAGCGACGGCCGCGCGGCGACTCGCCTACGCGCACTGGGCGTCCCGCTGGTGGCCCGCCTCCACCCTCGACGGCATCCCCGCCCTCGACCAGCGCCTGCTCGACGACGAGATCGCCGACCTCACCGCGGCCTGTGACCTGCTGGCCGACGGCGACGACGCCCGCCCGCCGGTCCGCGAACCCGCCCCGGCCCTGCTCGGCGCCCGCGCCGAGGACTACGCCCTGGCGGCGGGCGAGACCACCGGCGACCGCACCGGCGCCCTGACCTTCGCCCGCGGCGTCGGCGGCTGGGACTGGCGGCGCTGCCCACCCGGCCTGGTCGACGCCTCCGAACAGGCCGTCAGCTGGGAGCTGACCCGCGCGGGCGGGCGCACGGTGGTCCGGGTGCGCGCCGTCGCCGCCCCCGGCCTGACCGGCGATGTCCCCGCCCACCTGCGGCCGCACGCCCTCGTCGCCACCGGCTCCGGCGCCGTGGCGACGGCCCTCGCGCTGTCCGGTGACGCCTGGGCCGGGATCGCGGAGACCGACTCGCAGACCGTCACGGGCGTCGAGATCCACGTCCCCGGCGTCGGCCCCGCCGTCGCCGAGCCGAGCGAGACCCAGCCGCGCCGGACCCAGCCGCGCGAGACCGGCTCGATCGAGGCCGAGGCCCGCGCCCGTATCCGCGCACTCGCCGTCGAACGGCTCGCCCGCGCCGCCGCCGAGTCCGAGGCGGGCGCACCCGTCGGCACCGACGATCCGGCCCTGCTCGCGGAAATCGCCGCCGCCGCCGCGGATTCGGACTTCTGACATGTGCCGAGACAACCGGGACGCGACGCCCGCCGGCCTGGACCTGCTCCAGCGAGGCGCCGCCGCCTACCGGTCCGGCAACCCGGCCGAGGCCCTGCGCCTGTTCGAGCAGGCCGCCCGCACCGGCGCCGCGGGCGTCCGCGCCAGTGCCCTGATCAACGCCGCCGCCATGCTCGACGAACTCGGCGACCATCACACCGCCCTCGCCCGCTACCGCGAGGCCCTGGCCACCCTGCCCGCCGACGCCGTGGAGAAGCGGATCTCCGCGCTGATCAACTACTCTCAGGCCCTGCAACACCTCGGCGCTCTGGACGAGGCCCAAACCGCTCTGGAGCAGGCCCGCGCCCTCCTCGCCGAGGACGACGACCTCCCCGGCCACCTGCGCATGGCCTGCCTGACCTCCTCGACCGCCGTCGCCTTCCACCGCGCCCAGTGGCCACGGGTGATCGAACTGGCCACCGAATCCCTCGACGCCGCCGTCCGTTTCGCCCCCGAACTGAGCGGCCACCCGCTGATGAATCTCGCGGGTGCCTACTTCGAAACCGGCCGCACCGACCTGGGCATCGACTTCGCCCGCCAGGCGCTGGCCGCCTTCGAGTCCGCGGGCGACACCAACGCTCTCGCGGAGAGCCGGCAGGATCTGGCCGTCCTGCTGTCGCGCACCGGCCACCTGGACGAGGCCGAGGATCTGCTGCTCGCGAGCCAGGAGTACTTCGACCGCGCAGGCCTGGCCCATCGCGCGGGGATCGGCCTGAAGAATCTCGGCTACCTGGCCGAACGCCGCGCCGACCCGGACCGCGCCGACCAGCTCTACCGGCGTGCCCTCGAACACCTCGAATCCTCCGGCGCCGTCCTCGACGCCGCCGCCGTCCGCACCCGCCTCGCCACCGTCGCCTACCTTCGCGGCGACATGGCGACCGGCCGCGACCTGCTCGCCGTCGCCCGCCGCGCCTATGCCGATCGTGGTCTCGGCCTGCACTGCGCTCAGCTCGACTACTGGCACGCCGCCCTGCTCGAAACCATCGTCGACGCCACCGCCCGCCCGGCGCCCGAACTGCTCGCTCTCGGCCGCGACCTGGCCGTCCCCGCCGCCATCACCATCGACGCCGTCCGGTATCGCCTGCCCAACGGCCATCAGCGGGAACGCTGGAACCGCGAGATCGCCGAACCCGCCATGCGCCTGGCCTTCCGCTTCGCCGCCCTCTGCGGCGACGGCCCCCTCGTGGCCGACCTGATCGAAACCCGCTGCGCCGGAACCACCGTCGACCTGTCCGGCGCCGAACCGCCGCGGCGCCCGGAACTCCCGCCGGAGCCGCTGTCCCCTGAACTCGCCGCCTCCGAACCCACCGAGCCCGAAGCCACCGACCCCGGTGGCGCGCCGCCCCTGCGGCTCGGCGCCGCCCTCGCCCACGTCGCCGCCGCCGCGGGCCTGCCCGTCACCCCGCCGCCTCGCCTCGCGCTCGCCCCCGACGGTCACATCGCCCTCGCCCACCACATCGCCGCCGCCGAACAGCGCTACGGCCTGCCCGTGCGCACCGATCAGATCCTCATCACATGACCGCGACCCGGCCCACGATCGTCGTCCGCATGGCCGACGCGGACGACCTCTACCTCTCCTGGCGTCACACCGACGACCCGCGACAGCGCGGCGTGTCGGTCCTGCCCGGCGGCGACGTGGACGACGCCGTCCGCGCCCTCACCGCGGCGCTGCCCGACCCGGGCGTCCCCGGCTCCATCGAAACCGCCCTCACCACCGGCGCGTTCGCCGACCGGACGCGCGAACACGAACTCGCCCAGGCACTCTCACGCGCCCTGCTGCCCCACCCCCTGGCGGTGCGGCTGCACGACCTGCACACCAGGGGCATCCGCCCGCACCTGCGCATCCACCCCTCCCCGCGCGTCGCCCAGATCCCCTGGGAAGTCCTCGCCCCCGACCCCGGCCTGCGCCTGCTCGACATCGCCGACCTCAGCCTGCTGGCCCCCGCGGGCGTCGTCCACACCCCCTCCCGGACCGCCCGCGCGTGGAGCACCGACCGCCAGCTGCCGGTGGTCGCGATCCTCGACCCCCGCGTCCCCGGTTTCCGCGCCGACTCCGCTCTCGGCTCGGTCCTCGGCCGCGTGAGCACCCCCACCCCGCTCACCGGCCACCTGTCGCAGCACCTGACCGGAGGCCGTCTCCGCCCGGAGGCCGACGACGTCTTCCAGCTCTTCCGCCGCACCGACCTCGACCGCGCCTGGCTGTCGAACACGTTGCGCGATGGCGCATCCCGCCTCCTCTACGTCGGCCACGTCACCGCCGCCCGCCCCGAATCCGGCCAGAGCGAGAACGCCGAGCTCCACCTCGCCTGCACCGCCGACACCACCGGCTTCGCGGCCCCCCAACGCACCCACCGCCCCCTGTCCGCCAAAGACCTCCTGCTCGGCACCCACACCCTCACCCCTGACCCGGTGGCGGGCGCCGACCTGTGGCCCATCCCCAGCCGGGTCGCCCTCATCGCCTGCGAAAGCGGCGGCGACCTCCGCTTCACCGAATCCCTCGGCCTGGTCGCCGCCATGCTCCACGGCGGCGCCGAACTCGTCACCGCCACCCGCTGGCCGCTGCCCACCGACCTCGCCGTCCAGCGCTACGCCTGCGCCCCCGGAGTCCACCCCCTCCAGGACGCCATCCGCGCCGTCGACGCCGCCCACGACCAGGACGACCCCCTCACAGCGCTGCACAGCTGGCAACGCACCCGTCTCGACGCCTGGCGCACCACCGGAGCCCCCGAACACTCCCCCCTGCTGTGGGCCGCTCTGGCCACCTTCCTCACCTGAGGGTTCCCAGCGGCAGGTTCGACGAAGCAGGTTCGACGAAGCAGGTTCAACGAGGCAGGTGCGAAATAGGCACAGCGGGTTCCGACTCGTACGCCTCGTGCAGTAGGGCCACGAACTCACCGGCATCCCCGAGCCGCTGCTCCCCGATCCGCGAGACGGCGATTCCCGGAGTCCACGAATTCAGCACCACCCCTTGCAGATCGCGGCTGATATCGGTGACCCGAAGCGCCCGCGTGACCTGATCCACGCCGAGCGCGTCGAGCTGCCGCCGCACGATCCGCATGGTCACTCCCGGCAACATCGGGGCTTGCGGCCAGATCACCGACCGCCCATCCCAGAAGGCGAGATTCCAGATCGTCGCCTCACTCAGATTCCCCTGTCCATCGGTGAACACGGCGTCGTCGAACCCACGCGCGTTCGCCCGCCGCAGCAACCGCGTCTTCGCCACCTCCCCCACATGCTTGATGTGCGGCAGATACCGCTCGTGCGCGACCACGTCGAGCGCCAACGGCCCGGCGGGCGGCGTAGCCGGGTCTCCCACCCGCACCAGCACATCGATGGCGACCGACCCGTCCGCCCGCATGAACTCACCGGGCCGTGAGGTCAGATAGCAGGTCAACGATACATCCTCCGGCGCGTCCCGCAACGCGGCCGAGAGCGACTCGCGAACCCGCTCGTCCGCCGGATGCCCCCCGAACAACTCGTCACTGGCCAACCGCAACCGCTCCAGGTGCAGATCGAGGCCCCGCACCGCCCGACCCCGCACCTGCATCGCCGTGAAGTGCGCGAACCCCGCGAACGCCAGCGGAGCGAGATCCTCGACCGTGGCGGGCCGTCCGTTGAAGTACGTCGAAGCGAATCCCATGCCCGCACCGTAGGGCCTCACACCAGCGTCAAGGTCAAGCGTGGATCTCTCCGAGTAGGACCACTCACGCGCGTTCCCGGATTCGGAGCGGCGCGGGCGGTCCGAGCCGCTAGGACGCTCCGCTGACGTCCGGCGGGTTGACCTCGTCGCGCCAGCGGATGGCGGCCTTCAACTCCTCGAGGTCGTAGCCGGGCCCGGAGGAGCCGACGGTGAAGAGGGTGACGCCCGCGTCGAGGTAGGCCTTGGCCTGGTCGAGGCCGGGCCAGGCCACCGAGCGTTCGATGCGTTTCGCGTCGGTGCCGACCTCGGCGGCGTGCTCGGCGAGGATGACGTTCTTGCGTGCCAGGGCGTCGAGATCGGCGAAGCTGTGCCAGATGTCGGCGTATTCGGCGACCAGGCGCAAAGTCTTCTTCTCACCGCCGCCGCCGATGAGGATCGGTATGCGGCGGATGGGCTGGGGGTTGAGCTTGCCGAGGCGGGCGGTGATGCGGGGCAGGTATTCCTTCAACAGCGCCAGACGGGTTCCGGCGGTGCCGAATTCGTAGCCGTACTCGTCGTAGTCCTTCTGGAACCAGCCGGCGCCGATGCCGAGGATCAGGCGGCCGCCGCTGATGTGGTCGACGGTGCGGGCCATGTCGGCGAGCAGGTCGGGGTTGCGGTAGCCGCCGCCGGTGACCAGCGCGCCGATCTCGACGCGCTCGGTCTGCTCGGCGAAGGCGCCGAGCATGGTCCAGCACTCGAAGTGCGCGCCCTCGGGGTCGCCGCTGAGCGGGTAGAAGTGATCCCAGTTGAAGACGATGTCGGCGCCCGCGTCCTCGGCGCGCAGCACGGCGTCGCGGATCAGGCCGTAGTCGGGGGCGTGCTGGGGCTGCAATTGCAGTGCGATGCGAACCGGTCGGCTCATCTGAAGTCCTCCCTTTCGGGCAGCTGTCCGCGATCGACCCTACTCGCGCGGCGGCCCATCGCGGCGAATGCGATTCGTGGCGCGATGCGTTCGCGCCGGCGGGGCGGACCCGAGCGGCCCGTCCCGCCTGCGCGCTCCACCGTGCTCAGGCCGCGTGCACCTCACGTTCGTTCGGCACGCAGTGGGTCATCTCCAGGCCGGAGACATCGCGCGGGCCGTTCTTGCCGAGGTTGGCGGCGCGCTGCCGCTCTTCCTCCGAGAGAGTCTGGCTCTGCAACGGGGGCAGGCCGCGCACGTCGTCGGCGGTGATGCCGAGGCCCTCGCCGACCCGCTCGCCCAGCTCGTCGTCGCACAGGAAGAAGTGCCAGACCATGCGTTCCTGGACCTCGCGGACGGCCTCACCGATGCCCGCGACCAGGTTCTTCACCAGGTCGTCCTTCTCCCACTGCGCCATGAGCTGGTAGCGCTGCCCCGCCTGCTCGTAGTCGTTGGTGCGGGGGATGCGCTTGCGGGTGAGCCTGCCGCGGATCTCCGGGCCCTGCTCGTCCGGGGTGGGCGCCTCGGCCTCACGCAGGCCGCCGGTGATGGACGGCTCGTAGTTGACATGCGGGTTCGATCCGACGTCGTCGATGCCGTAGGCCATCGGGCCGCCCTGCTGGTTGGTGGCCACGTGCGCGTTCTTCGGCTTGTTCACCGGCAGTTGCAGGTAGTTGGGGCCGACGCGGTAACGCTGGGTGTCGGAATAGGAGAAGGTGCGTCCGACCAGCATCTTGTCGTCGGAGAAGTCCAGGCCGTCGACGAGAACGCCGGTGCCGAAGGAGATCTGCTCGTTCTCCAGGAAGTGGTTGCCGACATTGCGGTCGAGGACCGTCCTGCCGACGACCTTCGGCGGGAACTCGTTCTCCGGCCAGACCTTGGTGTCGTCGAGCGGGTCGAAGTTCAGCTCGGGATGCTCGTCGTCGCTCATGAGCTGGACGCGCAGCTCCCACTCCGGGTAGTCACCGGCCTCGATGTGTTCGTAGAGGTCCTTGCTGGCGTGGCCGAGGTCCTCGGCCTGGATGGCGGCGGCGTCGGCCTCGGTCAGGCTCTTCACGCCCGCCTTCGGAATCCAGTGGTACTTGACCAGGTGCGTGACGCCCTCGGCGTTGACCCACTTGTAGGTGTTCACGCCGAAGCCCTGCTGGGTGCGGTAGTTGGCCGGGATGCCGCGCGGGCTGAACAGGTTGACCAGCATGTGCATGGACTCCGGCGTCTGCGACATGAAGTCGAAGATGCGCGCGGGCTCCTGACGGAAGGTCACCGGGTCGGGCTTGAGAGCGTGGATGACGTCGGGGAACTTGATGGCGTCCCGGATGAAGAAGACGCCGAGGTTGTTGCCGACGAGATCCCAGTTGCCGTCCTCGGTGTAGAACTTGACGGCGAAGCCGCGCGGGTCGCGGGCGGCCTCGGAGGAGTCACGGCCGCCGATCACGGTGGAGAAGCGCACGGCGAGGTCGGTGCGTTTGCCCGCTTCGGCGAAGAGCTTCGCTCGGGTGTAGTTCTGGATCGGCTCGTCGCCCCACTTGCCGGTGGCCTCGAAGTAGCCGTAGGCCACGAAGCCGCGGGCGTGCACCACGCGCTCGGGGATGCGTTCCCGGTCGAAGTGGCTGATCTTCTCCAGGAACTGATAGTTCTCCAGAGTCGCCGGCCCGCGGGCCCCCACCGTCCGCTGATTCTGGTTGTCGTGGACAGGATGGCCCTGTCGATTGGTCAGGACCTGACGGTCGTCGCCCGCGGCGGCGCCTTGCGACGCGACATCGGTCATCGACATGCTCCTCTGTTCGCGGTTCGGTTCGCCCGTCGCCTACCCGGGGATCGCTCCCACAAACCCCCCGGCGGCCGCGGCTGGTCTAGAGTCCCCCCGACCCCTGTTACTCGGATCGTCCGGCACGTTCCTGCCGGTGAAGGGAAGTTCTGCCGTGGCCACGGTTACCTTCGAGCGCGCCACCCGGCTCTATCCGGGGGCGAGCAAGCCCGCTGTCGACGAATTGCAACTGGAGATCGCCGACGGCGAGTTCCTGGTGCTGGTCGGTCCGTCCGGCTGCGGGAAGTCCACCTCGCTGCGCATGCTGGCCGGGCTGGAGGAGGTGAACGGCGGGCGCATCCTGATCGGCGACAAGGACGTCACGCACGCCGAGCCGAAGGAACGCGACATCGCGATGGTGTTCCAGAACTACGCGCTCTACCCGCACATGACAGTGGCCGAGAACATGGGCTTCGCGCTCAAGCTGGCCAAGGTCGCCAAGGCCGAGCGGGACCAGCGGGTGCTGGAGGCGGCCAAGCTGCTGGATCTCGAGCCGTTCCTGGACCGCAAGCCCAAGGCGCTGTCGGGCGGTCAGCGCCAGCGCGTGGCGATGGGGCGGGCGATCGTGCGCTCGCCGCAGGTCTTCCTCATGGACGAGCCGCTGTCGAACCTCGACGCCAAGCTGCGCGTGCAGACCCGCACCCAGATCGCGCAATTGCAGCGCAGGCTCTCGACCACCACCGTCTACGTCACCCACGACCAGGTCGAGGCCATGACGATGGGTGACCGGGTGGCGGTGCTCAAGGACGGGCTGTTGCAGCAGTGCGCCAGCCCGCGCGATCTCTACCGCGACCCGGCCAACGCGTTCGTGGCGGGCTTCATGGGCTCGCCCGCGATGAACATGTTCACGCTGCCGATCCAGTACGGCGCGGTGGAGCTGGGCGGCTTCCGGCTGCCGGTGCCGCGTTCGGTGGCCGAGCAGGGCGGACGCGAGCTGATCGTCGGCATCCGGCCCGAGCATTTCGACATGGGCGGTTCGGGGATCGAGATGGAGGTGGACGTGGTCGAGGAACTCGGTTCCGACGCCTACGTCTACGGCCGCACGCTCGGCTACGGGCCCGGCGAGACGATCGTCGCCCGCGCGGACTGGCGCAACCCGCCCGCCAAGGGCGACCGGCTCTATCTCTCCACCACCCCGGAGCACACCTACTTCTTCGCTCCCGAGGACGGGCGCCGCCTGAACTGACGGCCGCTCCCGACGGCACGGGCCGCACCACCGGATCCCGGGGTGCGGTCCGTTCTCGTTCGCAGGATCCCTGTGGAAGGAGCGTGAGTCCCGTGATCTGGGTTGTGACCCTGCGCTATGACCTGACGGATGTCGACCGGGCCACGCTCGACACCTGGGAGGAGGAACTCGTCGCTGCCGACGCGTCGACGGCGCAGAATCTTCCCCACCTCGTCTCCGCCGCAGAGGTGGGCGATCAACTGGGGATCTCCCGGCAGCGGGTCCACCAGCTGCAGAGTACGGCCGGTTTCCCGGAGCCGCTGTATCGGTTGCGGACCGGGCCGGTGTGGGATGCTCGCGCGATCGAGGCGTTCGCCACCCGCTGGGATCGGCGGCCGGGGCGACGCGCCTCGGCGGACGAGGAGCACGTTGTCGCCGAATCGCCGAGTCCTGGCGCAGTGACGCGCGAGCGGTTCGCGGCGGCGGCTCCACGAGCGCGCAAGCCTTGATCGGATACATACCGACGGCCGCACACCGGATCACGGGTGCGGCCGTCTCGTTCATCGAACCCCAGCGGCTCGCCGAAAACTGATGCCGTAACGGGCGCGTCGGTGCACTTCCCCGTAGCAGCGCGGTCAGGACCGGCGGCTGCGGAGGTAGTCCTCGTTGACTCGGACGCCGAGCTCTTCGAGTTCGATCCGTTTGCCGGTGGCGCTGCGGATCTCGACGCGTACGGGGGCGCCGGTGGCGGCTTCGACCAGCTGGAGCGGGGGCGGGCCGGGCTGGAGGTAGGCATCGCCCCACTGCATGAGGGCGAGGACGGCGGGGAGCAGGTCGCGGCCCATGGGGGTGAGGACGTATTCGTGGCGGGTGCGCTTGCCCTCTTCGCG
>Ga0079224_100007038_pt1 | contig 15009 bp, 14 predicted proteins | sample Stecom2015_FD_80414 | JGI IMG/M metagenome (GOLD analysis project Ga0079224, IMG submission 80414) | Agricultural soil microbial communities from Utah to study Nitrogen management - Steer compost 2015 | ecosystem: Environmental > Terrestrial > Soil > Agricultural land | place: USA: Utah...
ACAATTGACAGATTCATCCGGGATGGATGCAACTGAATGCACAGCAAGCGGAAAAAACTTTACCCGTCGCCTAACGCAGATGAGATGGGGAGAACGTTGCCTTTATTGGGTGGCCGCCTACTATAATGACCATCACGCTACCCACTGAGCGGTTTGCATACCTGATTTATCCAGTGGGCAGTCCGTTGTACCAGCAAATCCATGACAGCAACCTTGCCACGGTTGAAAGAATGGTCAGCATCCTGTATCGTGACGAGCGTAGCAAGAGAAAGTTCAGAGCAAGTTTGTGTGATCAAATCTATGCGAGCGAGGTCGTCGCGCGTTCCCTGCAGAAACAACATCGGTACCTTCACTTCCTGCAGGTGTGCTGCTCTTTCGACGCCGGGTTTTCCGGGGGGATGCAACGGGAATCCGAAAAAGATTACGCCCTGAACGAATTCGGGATTGCCGGCTGAAAGAAATTGGGAGGTCATCCGGCCACCAAATGATTTACCTGATGCGAATACAGGAACACCCGCGAAGCGCTCGTGCACGGCATATATAACGCGCTCAACGGTAGCTGTAGCAACGGGGGGCTTATCCGGCATCTTGCGACCAAACTCTTTGTATGGAAAATTAAAACGCACAACGGCGAGGCCGCTGTCACAAAGACGCTCTGCCAACTGAATCAGAAAGCTGTGATGCATATTGCTACCTGCGCCGTGGGCGAGCGTAACTGCTGCCGTATACTGCGCCGGCGCAAACGCTACTGCAGAGACGGTTCCGATCTTTTCGGAAACTGAAACAGTAAATTCAGTTACTGAGTACCGGCCATGAGGGGAAGATTTCGCCACAGGCGAAAATAAAAAATCCCCGGGAATTCCGGGGATCTTAATTATAGTAGTTGTTTCTTTCTTTCGCAGCGCTTGATTGACTCGGCGGCGTTTTCAATGGATTTAATGTCAAACAAATTTTGAATGTAGAGTCGGAAATAGTGGATGGCTTCATCAAATTTTCCCAGCGCTTCGTTCAACAAGCCGTACTCGTTGTACAATGTCGCGTAGCTGATTCCGGGAACCTTGATTGCCTCATCCAGGAGTGCCTCCAGTTCGTCATAGCGACGCAGCGTAGACAACAGGTAAGCATAGTTGTAATATCCCGCCGGATATTCTGGCGCAAACTTCAGGGCGAACTTGTAGTGTTCTTCAGCCTTTACAAAGTTCTTGAATTTCGTCTCATAAAGCCAGCCCAGATGATTGTGCGCCTTTCCAAAGTCAGGAGCCTCCGCGAGGATCGCTTCCAGAAGATGGGCAGCATCACTGATCTGGCCATCGTTGATCATCTTGTCGGCTTCGTAAAACTTTTCTTCCAGTTCGAAGTAATCCATATTCATAGTTGGGGTGTATTTCACTTAAATCGGAAACGGAGATACTTTATGGTCTCTCCTTTCGCTGCGAACTCCTCCTCATATCGCGTCCTGATATCAAAACACTCCGGCCTCAGCTCCGACGTATAGATGTCACGCGTGTATTTGACGTCATCGATGTCGTTACGCTGACTGACTTCTTCGAGTGTATATTCAAAAAGGACTGTATTGTCTGTCTTGAGACGCAACCACCCTCCCGGCCGAAGCAACCTCTTGTACATCTCAAGGAACCTCGGACTTGTCAAGCGTCTCTTGATGTCTCGCTTACGCGGGCGTGGATCGGGAAACGTCAGCCAGATCTCATCGACCTCACCGGTGTCGAAAAAATTCTCAATGAGAAGAATTTGTGTTCTCAGGAAAGCAACGTTCGACAGATTCTCCTCCACTGCCCAGGTGCTTCCCTTCCATATCCGTTCGCCTTTAATATCGACGCCGATGAAATTGCGTTCCGGAAACATCCGGCCCATGCCGACAGAATACTCACCGCGGCCACACGCAAGTTCTACCGTAATCGGATTCTCGTTCTTAAAGTGATCGCTGTGCCATCTGCCTTTGATCAGCTGGTAGATGGGTTTGCTGGGTTCGATTACATTAAGGCGTTCCTCAATGATCCTGAACCGCTCTTGTTTTCGTTTCATAGATTATCCAGTTCCGCGACAACAAAAGTACTTCCACCAATAAAAATCATATCGTCTGGGGCAGCACGGTTCCTGGCTTCATTCACAGCACTTCGAACATCCGGGACGATCACGCCTGAAAGCCCCGCCGACTCCGCGAGTTCAGCAAGCTGTGCTGCCGGCATCGCCCGTGGAATCTTCGCTTCACAAAAGTAATAGAATGCATCACCTGGCAAAACTTCAAGCACCTCACTCAGGTCCTTGTCCTTTACCACACCCAAAACGATATGTAATTTTTGAAAGCTTTGTGCGCGTATTTGATTAACGACTTCGCGAATACCGTCGATATTGTGCCCCGTGTCACACACGACAAGCGGATGTTCACCGAGCTTCTGCCAACGTCCTTTAAGCCCTGTTAAACCGGTAACTTCACTTAGACCTTTAAGCAGTCCATCTGACGTAATGCCCCAGTTCAAATCATCAAGAACCTCGACAGCTTTCAGCACACCGATTAAATTTTTTTGCTGATAATACCCTTGTAAGGGAATGTACAGATCGGGGAAGATCAGGTCACCCCTGTGAAAGACATTGAGGGTAATGCGGCCGGCCTTGTCAACAGGTTCTACCCTGAAATCTTCGGATGCAAAATAGATTGGTGATCCAAGTTCCCGCGCCCGGCGAATGAATACATAATCAATTTCAGGTTGCCGCTCACTTATCACAACAGGGACACCTGGTTTAATGATCCCCGCTTTTTCTCCGGCGATCTGCACCAACGTATCCCCTAACAGGTCTTTGTGATCCAGTCCGATATTCGTGATCAGTGAAAGCTCCGGCGTGATTACGTTCGTGGAATCAAGTCTGCCACCCAACCCGACTTCAATAACTGCAATATCCACATGCTGACGGGCAAAGTAGTCAAACGCCATGGCAACCGTGATCTCAAAAAACGACGGTCTTATTTCATCGATATAGGGATGAATCCGGTTAACAAAGTCTACCACAAATTCGCGTGAAACTTCTGCACCATCAACGCGAATACGCTCCGTGAATTCGTGCAGATGTGGCGAGGTGTACAAACCGGTTTTGTAACCTTCCACCTGCAGAACAGCAGCAAGCATATGCGAGGTGCTTCCCTTGCCGTTAGTACCGGCGATGTGAACCGAGTTGAACTTCTTTTGTGGATTGTCAAGTACCTCGCAAAGGCGTACGGTATTCGCGAGATCCTTTTTATAGGCAGCACTGCCGACGCGTTGAAAAACCGGAAGATTTTGGTAGAGGTACGTCAGCGTGTCGGCGTAGGTGGTAAACATCCACCGCAAATGTGCTTATCCTGCGAGGAATTTTCAATAGGCGGGCTACTGTTTCTTTGCAAGTCCGAGTTCTTCAGCAGGGAGATCGAATTCGCGGGCACTGGTACGGAGTATGTTGTCGACTTCCTGGTAGGCCATTAGCTTGCCGTCGATGTATGCCTGTTCTTCCGGGTCAGCGAAGCTTTTGCGCTCACGAAGTTCGCGGATGTTGGCATGTAGGGAGATGACGACGTCCTGGATGAATGCAACGTAGTCGTCATTCATGTTATTCCAGTCTTAATGTAAATTCGACAATACCTTTTGATTTCGGGGGCGCATCACCAGGCGATGTTTTTTCCAGCCGGCTTTTTTGTATCAGCGCCTTCAGCATGCGTTCATCTTCGAAATTAAGGGTTCTTTCAAGAGTATTAATGCCAATGATATCTCCATTCTCGTCTACTTCAATCTCAAAACGAACCTTCCCTGACAATGTGCTCGTAAACCCTTTTGGCTGTGGCTGCGATACCCATGCCCATCCCGGCATTTGCAGACCAAGGCCATTGTTTCCTCCCCCTGCCGGGCCTTTGTAAACAGCATTCTTGTCAAGTGTTCCGTCGGTCTGCCCTTTGTTCCCTGTCTTGTTTACATCGTCTCCTTCGTTGGCATTCTGACCAGCCTTGGCTTCGGAAGTTTTGTTGTTAGTTGTCGCAGTCTTTGGTTTGAAGAGAGCATTCTCGTCAACCTTAGGTTTCTCAGGCTCCTTCTTTGGTTCAGTCTTTTCTACCGGTTTCTCGGGTTGCTTCACCTCTTCTTTCTTTTCCTTAACCACCACGGGGCTTTCAACTTGTGAAACTACCTCCTGCTCCACAGGTTTGGATTCAACCACTTCTTCGGGTTGTACCTGAGGTTCCTCGGGGACTGGATCAGGTTGATTAGGTTGTTCCTCCTGTGTGCCTTCCGAGCCTGCAGACTTATCAGGCTGCGTATCGCCTGAACCCTGGTCGTCTTCGCCCCAGTTCACCACAATACCGATTTCAGGATGTGGCGGGTTAGGTGCTTTCCACGCGACGAGGAAAAACAACAAAAGAAAGATCACCCCATGAATAGTCAGGGAAGTAATCATTGCAATACGTTGGTTCTTTTTGTCCTCGGCGTGAGTCATGACTATTTGTTTCCGGGTTTCGTTGCAACTACCACTTTAGCTTCGAGTTCCGCAGCGATGCCCGCCACGTACACAAGGTGCTCTGTAGGCACAGACTGATCAATATGAATAACAACCGATCCGCCGGGCGCGTTCAACCGACTCCTGAGTTCGCCTTCCAGATTGGCTTTGCTGATCTTCTTGTCGTTTACGTAGTACTGAAAGTCTTTCGTCACAGTAACTGAAAGCTTCTGAACTTCGATCACGCTTTTTTTAGCCGATGGCAAATTTACAGGGAGACCTGACGGCGTCACAAAAGAGGACGTCAGCATGAAGAACACCAGCAGTAAAAAGATCAGGTCAGTCATGGAAGCCATGCTAAAGCCTGCATCTACTTTGTTTTTTGAATTCAGCCTCATAGTGCAGAAACGTTTAAGCGGTTACCGGGGTTCCTGAAGAAGATCAATGAAGTCGACAGACGTATATTCCATCTTGTGAATAACTTTCTGCACACGCGTAACGAGATAGTTATACGCAAGATAAGCAACGATACCTACCATCAATCCGGCAACTGTCGTTATCATCGCAGTATAGATACCGGATGAGAGCAGTTTCGGGCTAACCGAGCCCTCCTCCTGAGCGATGGCGATAAAAGCCTGAACCATTCCCATAACCGTACCGAGGAAGCCTATCATCGGGGTCGCACCTGCAATGGTTGCAATTGTTGAAAGGTTCTTTTCCAATTTGAAGATTTCAATTTTTCCGACGTTTTCGATGGATGCTTCGATTGTTTTAAGCGGGCTACCGATACGTGAAATACCCTTCTCGATCATGCGGGCTACGGGTGTGTCATTTTGCGAGCACAACATGCGTGCTCCATTAATATCACCTCGCATCACAAGCTCCTTAACGCGGCCCATGAAAGCATCGGGGTCCTGGTTTGCCTTGTTAATCACGAGCAGACGTTCAACGAACAAATAGATGGCTGCCACCGAAAGTAAGGCGATCGGGATCATTACGGGGCCACCGGCAAAAACAAGGTCAATAATTGAAACGGATTCCCCCAGTCCTGAATCAACTGCAGTTGTATCCTGGGCGATCTGAAGTAAAATCATTCGTGTAAAGAGTAAAGTTTAAAAAATAAAAGTAGCTGAAATAAACCGCTATGAAGTAAACGACAGCAATTACTGTACCGTGCCTCAGGCGGAAAAAATTAATACTTCACGACCCACAGCTGGTCACCAAATTCCCCACCTTTCATACCATCAGCTAACGCCTGGGCGTCCTGATAATTATCGCGGGAATCGATTGCCAGTCGGTGGAACTTACCCTGTTTGCCGAAGGGCGGAATGAGCTTCACCTGCTTGCCGTCCTTTGAAAGCTTTTGTGCGAAATCCATGAGCAGATCGTCATCAATGGCACTTGCCACGACAATCCAGTATTGCCCGGTCCTTCCCGACAACATTTCAATAGAACCTTCTTTCTTGAGATTGGCCAGTGAATCAGCCTTACGCTGGGCGGCTTCGTCAGCGAGGCGTTTTGCTTCTGCCTCACGCGCGCGTTGAGCTTCACGAGCACGTCTTTGTTCCTCCTCACGCGCAAGCCTCTCCTGCTTTTCTTTTTCCTGGGCAGGTTTGTAATATGCGAAATAATAGATTGCTCCTCCTACTACGATCAGCGTCAGCAGAATGGCAAGTACCTTGGGCCACACCGACTGATTGCTTTCTTCCATGTAAGCGTAGCGTGAGTGGAATTCCTGGTGTTCTTCATGGTGAGGCTCGTCGTATACCTCTTCCGGGTGGACGAGTTCTTCCCTTGCTTCGTTCGTCTCCTCATATACAGGCTCTTCGACAGGAGGTTCTTCAACCGGTTCATCGCGATTTATCGGCTCGTATTCAACCTCCGGCAAACCAAACGTATCATCGGCATTTTCATTATTGATGTTGTCATGATTTTCCTCTGACGCGTCGTCGTTGTTTTGCTTTCTTTTAGCCATATTAAAAAATAGTTAGGTTCTAAGGATTAGCTAATTATACAAAAATAAGCAAAATTTCCAGCTTACAAACGTTTCCCCTACCTTACTCCAACCGCGCCTCAGAAGCTCCACGTGATCCCTGCCGTGAACTGGAACCCGCGAACAGGGTAATACAGGAACAGCGGATAGTTATCTCCTACGATGTTGTTGAACTGTCCGAAGATTGAAAAGCTCTGAGAGAAGAGATATTCAACTTTCGCACTAAGGTCCAGCGCACCATCCAGTTTAATAACTGTACCGGTTTCAGGATCCCTTCCTTTCATGCCGCCCATGCCGATTATGTCGGCGCTTAGCAATAGTTTTTCAGCCACATTAAAGGATGCGCTCGCATTCAGCTTGTATCGAGGCAGGTGCCACGGTTCTCCGACGACCTGATCCTTTCCCAGAGTATATGTGTAAACGTCACCACGGAGCATAAGCTTAACCTTCTCTGACTGAGCGTAACTAAGCGATCCAAAGAGATTCGTGCGATAGAAGAACGCGTCAGAATATATCACATCAAATTGAGCCTGCCCCCATGGACGTTCAACTGTGTTTGGACGGTTAACAAAGAAATGCATGTTTCGCGACGCAGACATACTGATACCAGCGTGTGCGCCCACCTTGTTGCCGACCCGGGCGTTGATAGCCACATTGAGGTCATACAACTTGCTCAGGTGGTAAAGGGGGACATTAGGTGCAAGCCATATATTCTTGTACGAAAGCGTCTGCAACGAAACTTTCTCCATACCACCCTCCAGTGCTGCGACCAGGTCAACCGATGGACTCAAAGGATAGGTCACCTTTACATTCGGGTAGATGTGAAAGTCTTTATTCAAGGTATCGTTTTCATACGCGATTGTCAGACCGAGTTTTATCACCAGGTCTTCAAATGCGACGAACGTATAGCTGGGACTTACGGAAAACAGGTTTCGCAGTTTCGATGATACTTCAATGTCCTTTCGACTCAATGCAGTATAGGATGCATCAATATTAAAACGGGATTCATCGCTGATTTTGTAGCCGGATTCAAAGATGATGTCTGCTTCCGTTTCTCGTGCGTCATACTTATCCGCGAGGTAACTGATCTGGGCCCCCAGCTTGTATGAAAAGTCCGTATTTTTTGCATTCGATATATCGCCGCCGATGCGGAAGAGATTGTAGGCTTGTTTAATGTCGGAGCCGTCTATCTCCAATCCTTCGGGATAACCATAAAAATGCGTCGTTCTGTTCTCTGCATCGATCCGTCCGGAGAATGCAACTGACTGGCTGAACGTCCTGCCAAAGAGTGCCGCCTTTGTTGTTCCGCTTCCGGAATTCTTGCCGTCAACCGGACCCTTTGCCGAACTTGAGTGATACACATGAGCGCCGACAAGTTTGTCTTTATCCTTCCTTGAAGTGATGTAACCCTCAAGCAGCGGTGACCCAAAATTTCCATAGCCAAGTCGCAGAAAACCACCATAGATAGTGCCTGGTGATGCAGGCTTTAGTTTAAGTGGTCTGATCTGCGGTGTTACCGGAGGCGCCGAAAAATTAAACGGTTGAAAATCGTACCGTATCGGAGGTTTGATCGGCTCCGAAGGCCGCGGCGGAATTTTTTCGAAATTGCGATTCGCCGGCGGCAATGTAAGTTCACGTGTTTCCACAATCTCGATATCAACAGAAGGGATCTCCCCCGTCCAGTCCTTTTGGCCATATGCAGCAACTCCGAGAAAGCAAAGGAATGCAGCTGTTGGAGGTAAACATCGAGTGATTTGAAATGAAAAGAATGGCATCTTCATGATCGTGAAAAATAGGACGATTAATTGTCTAGTGTGTCTGCTTCGACCGTATCGGCTTCTACCCGCTTCTGTTTTTCAAGCTCACGCTTCTCGAGCTCTTCAAGCTTCTTCCGTGCTTCATTCTTGACGGAATCATCGGGGAAGTTGTCAATCAGTGACTGCAGCGTTGCCCTCGCCTGGAAGATATCATCTGTGGCGACAAAGTTATCCGCGAGCAACAGGAACGCTTTGCCGACCCAGTAATCATACGCTGAGAAGTCATTATTGAGTCCGATAAGAGTCTCATATGCCTGTTTATACTCCTCCTCGTCATGAAGGATTTTTGCAAGCAGGTACTTTGCCTCCGCACCATACTCGTCGCGGGCCGTATTTAGCGTGTTTAGGAATTCATCCTTTGCTGTATCAAAATCACCGCGTGCCATGGCCGACTTGCCCAGATACAATGAAGCCTTGTTCTGCGCCCCGGCACTTACGCTTCCTCCATCCACGATCGAACGCGCATACACATCAGCAGAATCGTATTTCCCGGTATTGTAATACGATTCCATCAATCCCGACCATGCGTTGAATTGTTCGCGTTTGTTTGTGGCAAGCCGTTCAAGTTTTCTGAATTGAGGAATTGCTTTTTGATACTGTTTGTTTCTGAAATAAATTTCCGACAACCTGCCAGCCACCCGGCTCGCATCCGTAAATGCAGGATCGTTACCTAGCTCCGTATAAAGGGGAATTGCCGAGTCAAACTGGTTGGTCCGGAAGTACGATTCGGCCAGCAGAAACTTCGCTTCGCGGGCATTTGGTGACGAAGGATACTCACGCAGGAAACCGACAAGGCTAGTTATTGCTTTAGCATATTGTTGACTGAAATACAGATTTTTAGCACCCTCAAATTCAAGTGCTTCATAACCTTGATTATCGGGATTTGCCTGCTTGTGTTTTTGGAGGTATGCAGCGAAATCCTCTGACTTCCCTACCACGGTCAACGCCTCCTGCAACAGCGGCAGCGCGTCCTTGGATACTGGATGACTAGCGTAATCGTCGATGATTCTCTTGTAATCGTTTATACTTCGCTCATACTGCTTCAGGTTGTAGTTTGACTGAGCACGTCGCATGTAAGCCAGTGGCATAAGTCTCGACCCACCTTCGCGGATAAGTTGCGACAGGCCGTCTACCGCGGAGGTATAATTGCTCTGCTCCATATCATACTCAGCACGTTTGAAGATCGCCTCGTCGCGATACTGTGACTTCGGAAACTTGGTAAGCAGTTCGGAGAACCGGGAACTTGCGTCGTTGTACTTTTTTTGCATCCCATAAATCACACCAGTCTGATACAATATGTAGTCATTATCCGCAGTACTTGCCGTCCTGGCTTTGTTATAGGTTGTGAGAGCATCATCGTACTGGCGGTTCACATAATAGCAATCCGCCAGTCTGATAAGACCGTCGGAATAGTTTGGATTATGGATGTTGGTCCGGTTTGTAAAATCCTTGAAGTTAAATAACGCGCGATCCCAGGCCTTGGTGTTGTAGAAGGCATAGCCCATACCATAGCGCGTTTTTATGAGTATATCTTGCTCAACGTCAGGAAGAAGCGAAACAACCTTCTGGTAATGCTTTAACGCTTCGTCGTACCGGCGTGCCATGGAATACGCCTCAGCATTCCAGAAGCTTGCAAGCACGACGTATTTAGGATCAACGGGATAATTCAGTGACTTCCCGAAGTTTTGAACGGCATCGGCATATTGTTCTTTGTTGAACAACTCCGTCCCCTTCAGGTATGTTGCTTTTTGGTAAGCCTGGTTAATCAGCTGGTTGCGATTAGGCAGGGCCTCGATGTACTCAATGGCCTTGTTATAGTTGTTGCCGTTAATGTATGCCTGCGCGAGAAGTTCCTTGACCTCAGCGGCGTGACTGCTCTTCGGATATGTCTTAATGAAACTTTCAAACTCGCTTATTGCCCTGTCGGGTTTGCCGGCGTCGTATGCGATCTTTCCGACCTGGAAGGCACTCTCTTCAGCAAGTGAACGATCTGTCAGATTCTTGCGTGCATAGTCAAACGCATTCAGTGCGAGGGACTTATTGCCCTGCTTTACATGTAAAATGCCAAGATAATACGACGCGTAATAGCTCACCGTGTCGCGGCTGGCTGCGGCCTTATCAAGGTAGGCGATTCCCCGCTCCGTATTGCCCTCCACGTAGTTTGCATACCCTGCACGGAACAACAGACCTCCTTCGGCGCGGGCATTATTGTCAAGGTATCGCTGATAAGCGTCAACTGCGTTTTTGTAATCAGCCTTGTAGTAATACGATTCAGCGACAAGCATCGAAATATCCGATGAATTCGCTACCCCTTTGCGATCCTTAAGCGTGTTCGCATATTTGATTACTTCGTCGTATTTCTTTTGCTGAAAGTATATGTTGGTGATAAGATATGGGACCACATTGGCATACGAAGGACTTGCTTCTGCGCGCTTCAGGTCGGCAAGCGCCTCATCATACTGGCCTTTTGATGATTCAACGAATCCCGCATAATAACTTGCTGCTGGTGAGAAGCCTGTGCGCTGACTCTTCACGAAATTGAACTGCTCAAGCGCCTCATCAAGTTTCTTCTGGCTGAAGTAGCTATACCCCCATTTGAAGTGCCCTTCAAGTTGTTGTTCACTGCTAAGCGCCGGAAAGCTGACCTTCCTGAAGTATGAAGACGCCTTCGTGTAATTGCCTTCGTTATAGAAGAAGTTGGCAAGATCAAAATAAGCTGTTGAGGCCTTGGGACTGGAAGGGTTGTGTGTGATAAAGTTTTCAATGAGTTTTTCTCCATCGCGATGCCCCAAAGTAAGGGCACTGAATGCGACATAATACTCCGCCTCTCCTCTCCGCGTATCTGACGGTCCGGCATGAGCGAGAAATTCGGTGAACACTTCACGCGCGGCACCATAATTAGCGTGAGCGATAAGATCTTCACCACGTTCATAAAGCCTTTCGACATGATTCCTGGACAGCTGATCCTGCGCAAAGGATACATGGGCAAGCAAACCAAGACATAAAAAAATGAGAACCCTGGGCATCGGTGTTAAATAAGTTTTGTTGTAAAACAGTCCGGCAAAAAATTTATTGCCAACCGGCAACTGAAAAAAGCCATTGGAGCATAAAACGTACCACTATTAGGGGAATCAATGCAGACGACAAATGCCGGCCGGAAGAAGATCAACTCCGCGAGACATTCAACGCGCAAAGAACGTGGACACCTATTTTCTGACATGGCAGTTGTCGCCATCACAAGCATCCGTTTTCACTTGACGTGATTCCATGACTGTGAAGCATGGACTTAAAGATAGTGGGTTGCTTTCCGATTCTGCAACAAAGACCGCAGATTAAATGATTACCGCAATTAAAGGATTACGCGGATCTGGATATGGTGCCAGTCCCCGGAGGCGATGGCAACAAAAGTCTGAAACTACTGTATCAGCCGCCACACAAGTTCACGCATGACCTGACCATCCGTTGAAGATCCGGAGTTTACTCCTTTGAGTTTCAAATCTGCTTCTTTCAGAAAACTGATGTTGTCGATGATTCTTTCCAGCGGATATTGACGTAAAGCAAAGCTATAGTCACGCACGGCATAAGGACTCACTTTCAGCTCACTAGCAAGTCCCTTTTCACTTTTATCTTTAGCAGCCGAAGCGACTAACAGTTTGCTAAAAAACGAGTATAGAAATGCGACTACCGGTATAACCGGATTCTTTCGCGTGTTCCGTTCGAAGTAGTTAACGATCTTGTTCGCAAGCAAGGTGTCTTTTTGAATGATCGCCCTCTGGAGTTCAAAGATGTTGTATTCTTTGCTCACCCCTACCTGATTCATCACCCGCTCAGCAGTGATCACCTCTCCTGGTGGAAGGGAAATCGCAAGCTTGTCGAGTTCGTTTGCAAGTCTGTGCAGATCGTTGCCGACGAATTCGCATAACGCATAAATCGCTCGATCCTCCACCTGTATCTTTTTTTCCTTTGCATACTCCCCCACAAATTCGGGAAGCTGGTTGTCATATGGCTTCTTCGTCGTTATGCACAGGGTCAGCTTATCGATCTTCTTTCCTAATTCACGACGTTTATCGAGTGTCTTATTCTTGTGGCAAAAGACCAGTATGGTAGTCGGGACGACCTTGGTGAGGTAGTCGAGCAGAAGTTTGCTACCAGATTCTTTGCCGATATCCTGAATATCCTGGGCTTCCTTTACAATCACCACCTGGCGTTCAGCCATCATTGGGAACCGGCGCGCATGCGTAAGAATTGTTGCCATGGTTGCATCCTTACCATAAACGACGACCTGGTTGAAACTCTTTTCAGCGTCGCTCAGCGCATGCTGCTCGATATAATCGGAAATGAGGTCTATATAATAAGTTTCCTCGCCTTGCAGAAAGTACACGGGCGCAAAACGCCGTGCTTTAAGATCTGCCATTACTTTTCTCACATTAGCGTCCATCAGCTTACTTTTTTTTGGCGACTATAGGTTACGGCAGTTGAAACCCCGACGAGCGCACCTCCGAGATGTGACTCCCATGAAACACGGGGGTCAGTGGGGAGCACGCCGTAGAATACACCGCCATACAGCAACAATACAATTATCGAAACAAAAATAGAAATGAAATCGCGCCGGAAAATTCCAAAGAATATCAGGAAGAATGCCATCCCGTAGACCAGTCCGCTGGCACCGATGTGATTCGCCTCGCGCGCGAAAAGCCAGACCAGGAGGTTCGTCCAGAAGTATGCACGCAGGAAGACAGCTTGCGCGATGCTGGAGTAAAAGTAGAATAACACCGTACCGAGAAACATCAGGGGAACTGTGTTTGAAACCAAGTGAGCAAATGATCCGTGGAGCATGGGCGCGGTAAAAATTCCGATTAGTCCAAAGGCGGTACGCGGAATAATGCCAAAAGCGTTAAGCTGAATAAACGGTAAGAGGTAATCCGTCAGAAAGAGCCCCCACATGATACAAACCAGGCGTAGCGGAATGGCGGCGCTTCTAATGATTGAATAGGCGGGCATAAATGGTTAACGATCGTGTGTGCAAAGATGAAAAATGCGCCGTAAGGAAAAAGCGCAATCGGAAAAACGCTATTATTTTTTGGAAGGATTTTTAAGCATTGGCAAGTCCAGCAACTTTGCTTCTTCCGTGGTGATCTTTCCCCAAAAACCGCCCGAAGAGGAAGCTATGCGTTCTGCGAGGTAACGGAGCATCTCGTAATAAGCTTCGGAAAATTCTTTCCCCAGTTTTGACCAGAGTTCGTTGAGCCCACTGAGTTCAGCACTAATGACTTCATTACGTTTGTCAGTGCTTGAGGGATATGCCTGCATGAGGACCTTGAGCTTGTCCTCGAAATCGGTGGCCACTTCCTGAAAGAAACCATGAAGAGAGGATTTGACCCAGTGTTGATCGCGTGCCATCTCAATCGCCTTCCTGATCTCCCGATTGTCGATTTCACCATCGGCACCCGCGAGCAGCAGACATACGAGTAGCGGCCCCTTGAAAATCAGTTCGCGTTCAGACGCGTCCAATGTAGACAGTGCACCCTTCACCACCGATGGTTTAGTCAGTGAATTTCCGCAATATTTCGTGATTTCCAACCATTTCATAACAACTAAATCGAACGTATATTTACCGATTGCAATCTTGAATGTTATGTACGACAAAGACCCTGTCAAAATCTTTGTAGTTGAAGATGACCCTGCCTACACGAAATTTTTGCGTTATGTTCTGGAACTCAACCCGGACTATGAACTGGAATTTTTTACGTCGGGGAAGGACTGCCTGAATAACCTATACAAAAACCCGGCAGTGATAACGCTTGATTATTCGCTTCCGGACATGCCGGGCGAAAAAGTACTCGGTCAGATTCGCAGCCACGACCCCAACATAAGCGTTATCATCGTTTCTGCACAGGAGAAAATTCATACGGCGGTTGAACTGCTGAAACTTGGCGCCTACGATTATATAGCGAAAGACCACGAAACGAAGGATCGCCTGTTGAATTCAATCAACAACGCGAGAAACCGCACCTCACTCATTCGAGAGATCAATCATCTGAAGAAAGAAATCTCCGAAAAGTACGAATTCGAAAAAAGCATCATCGGTTCCAGCCCTGCGATAAAACGCATTTTCGGACTGCTTGAGAAAGCTGTACAGACTAACATCTCGGTTAGTATCACCGGCGAAACCGGAACCGGAAAGGAACTTGTTGCAAAGGCAATCCATTATAATTCGAAAAGGAAGAATAAGCCGTTCATTGCCGTTAACATTGCGGCAATTCCAAGAGACCTGATTGAAAGCGAGTTGTTCGGACACGAAAAGGGAGCGTTTACAGGTGCGCTAACCCGACGGATCGGTAAGTTTGAAGAAGCCGAAGGCGGCACCATCTTCCTGGACGAAATCGGTGAGATGGACCCTAACCTTCAGGCGAAACTGCTTCGTGTACTGCAGGAACGTGAGGTGACCCGGATAGGCGGTAATCAGGTGATCAAACTTGATGTAAGAATACTTGCCGCGACACATAAGGACCTTTCAGAAGAAGTCAAGGCTGGCAGATTTCGCGAAGACCTCTATTATCGTTTGCTCGGCTTGCCGATCCACCTCCCTCCCCTTCGCGAGCGCGGAAATGACGTGATCCTGATCGCGAAGCACTTCCTGGATCAGTTTGCCAACGAAAACGGTATGCGCAAATTCAAAATCAGCCCCGAGGCGCAGGAGAAATTGTTGCAATATCCTTTCCC
>Ga0079224_100007039_pt1 | contig 15009 bp, 15 predicted proteins | sample Stecom2015_FD_80414 | JGI IMG/M metagenome (GOLD analysis project Ga0079224, IMG submission 80414) | Agricultural soil microbial communities from Utah to study Nitrogen management - Steer compost 2015 | ecosystem: Environmental > Terrestrial > Soil > Agricultural land | place: USA: Utah...
CTAGCCGCAGAGACGGACAAGACAAGAAGGAGCGAGTCTTTCACACTTCTTGCAGCTTCCACCGCCCACGCCGGAAGATCAGCCAGGCCATGACCGCGAGAATAGATTCGGACACGGTTATCGCCAGAAAGACTCCCTGTGCGTCCATCCTGCTCCCTACAGACAGGCCATACGCCAACGGGATCTGCAATAGCCAGTAGCAAAAGAAATTGATCACCGTAGGTGTATAGGTGTCTCCCGCGCCATTAAAAGATTGGACCATGACCATTCCGAGCGCGTAGAGAATGTAGCCATAGCTGACATATCTCAAACAATCTGTGGCGTATGCCAGCACCTGCGGATCCTCAGTAAAAAGACGGCTGATCGGGAAGGCAAGAGTCACAAAAAGGATGGTGACTACACCCAGGAAGATCATATTCGCCACGGATGTGACCCAGACGGACTTCTCAGCCCGCTCCGGCTTGGATGCTCCGAGATTTTGGCCCACCAGCGTGGCGGCAGCGTTGCTGAGGCCCCAGGAAGGCAACAGAGTAAACATGATGACGCGAATGGCAATCGTGTACCCCGCCAGCGCAGGGCTTCCAAACAAGGCGACGATTCGTATCAGGGCCAGCCAACTGGCGGTGGCAACCAGAAACTGCAACACTCCGCCCGTCGATACTCGAACCAAATTCCAGATCAGGAGCCACTGGGGACGAAGGTGTTCGAAGCGAATCCGAAGCCGCGACTGAGTCGAAGCGAGAAGCCGAACTTGATAAGCAATCGCGACAGCCCTGGAGAAAACAGTGGCGACAGCCGCTCCGGTGACACCCATTTCCGGAAAAGGTCCCAGACCGAATATCAGACAAGGGTCCAGAACGATATTGAGAATATTGGCCAGCCAGAGGACCTTCATGGCAATCATGGCATCGCCGGCTCCACGAAAGGCCGCATTGATGAGGGACAGTAGAATGATGGTGCCGTTCCCGGCCAATATCCAGGTGTTATAGCCGAGTCCCACCTCTACAACTGCTGAAGAAGCCCCCATCCAGAGGAGGGTCTCGCGGCTCCAGTTGTAACCCAGCAGAGCGACACCAAGAGAGAGAACAATGCCCAGCCAGATGGCCTGAACCGTATTGCGGGCGGCCGCATCAAGATTTCCTTCACCAATCCGGCGAGCCACAATCGCCGTTGTCGCCATGCCGGCACCCAAAGCCACAGCGAACACCAGCGTTAGAATCGACTCCGTAATCCCGACGGCCGCAACTGCATCAGCTCCCAAACGAGCGACAAAAAATACGTCAACTACACCGAGAACAGATTGCATCATCATCTCGAGGACCATGGGCACAGCAAGTAGAGTCAAAGCTCTTGCCAGACTTCCTGAAGTGAAGTCCTGCTCCGAACCTGCCAGACTATCTCGCAGATCTCTCCAGAAACCTGCTGTTCCATTGCTCGGTCTAGCTTCCTGTTGCATCACCATTCACCTGAAGCCCGCATCACTCATTCGAGGGCCGAGTCGCCCGATTACGGGGGGGCCTATACAATAACCTAATTGACGGGCTGGGCAGGCTGAGGGTTTCAAAGGTTCTGTTGGGTATCAACGAGGATCAGTTCGACACCAATCCCTCCACAAAAAAGAAGGGCCCCGAGGGGGCACTGCTGTCTGCCTGAGTATACAAGTAAGAAAAGCGTCCCTCGGGTAGGACAAGTGAGAGCCCGCCGTCAGACGTTCGTTAGCCGTGGCTGCGAGATGAAGACTGGAGAAAAATCATTTGTGAGGGGGCCATAGAAACATCGGTTACGATGTTTCACTAATCTGGGACGCGCCTGGAAGCTATCATCGGATGTTTCTAAAAAACAAGAATCCGGGCGGACGCCCGGATTCTTGTCCTTGGGAGGTCAGGAGACCCGAACCGGAATCTTTTTAACCGATTTCTGGGCCTCCTCGGTCTTCGGCAGCGTGATCTTCAACACCCCGTTCTTAAGCTGGGCTGTGACTTTACTGTCATCTATTTCACCCGGCAACGGAATGGAGCGATGAAAGCTGCCGTAAACACGCTCGTACCGATAACGCTCCTTTCCCTTCTGCTCCTTTTCTTCTTCCTTTTTTCCTCTGATCAGAAGGACTCCGTCCTGGATCGAGATGTCGATGTCCTTTTCATCGATCCCGGGCACTTCCGCAGTGACAACGAACTCATCATCATCTTCAACCACGTCGACCTTGGGGCGGAAAAGGCCGGTTGTCCCATCCACCCAACTCCTCGACAGACCAAAATCATCCCATTCATCCCAGAACCTGTCGAACAGTCTGTTCACTTCCCTCTGAAGGGAAAAGAAGGGATCCTCACTCCTCTCTAGGCTCTGTTCACGAGACCTCCATGGAATTAGACTTCGAATTGCCATACGTTCACCTCCTTATAAGCCGTTAATAATGCGTAAATCATTTAAAAACCTTCCACCGTTTTCGTAAGATCGGGTGGCGCCGTTGTCAAGAAAGACCTCTGGAAGGCGGTGGTAGACAATTTTCGTCGCAGCTCCACGCCGGGTACTGGCCGACCAACCGATCCTTTGTCAAGAGTTTGCCGTTTTTAGCTCCAGTTGGGGCTTTTCCGACTTGAGTGGGGGAAATGACAGCGTCCCGGGCCAACGCACATCGAAAAGGCTTACAGCCCTTCTTCCACTTCAGACAATCTTCGTTTCAGATAGCGCCTCTCCGCATCATTGGAGACCAAATCCAGGGCGTACCGGTAGCAGACAGCCGCCGCTCCGAAGGCCTGCTTTCTCCTGAGAAGGTCGCCCCTGGCTGCGTGGAACAGGTGGTACTGGCTGAGATCTGTTCGAGCCTCTAGTTCTTCGATCAGTTTCAGTCCGGCATCGGGACCTTCTGCCATTGCCACTGCTACAGCCCTGTTCAACGAGACGACTGGCGAGGGCTGGATCTCCTCAAGGACCTTATAGAGCTGTGAGATCTGCTCCCAGTCTGTTTCCTCTGCGCTATTCGCCTGACAGTGCAGTGCCGCAATGGCAGCCTGCAAGGCATACGGCCCCGGTCCGTTGACCAGTGCCTCCTCAACCAGTGGGAGAGCCTCCTCGATTTGCTGTCGATCCCACAAACTTCGGTCCTGTTCTTCAAGAACCACCAGGTCGCCCCTATCGTCGACGCGTGCATTCCTTCGAGAATCATGAAGCAACATCAGTGCCAGTAGGCCGATCACCTCAGCCGCGGACCGAGAATCCATGAGTTGCTTCAGGAGGCGGGTCAGTCGGATCGCTTCCCGACAGAGTTCCCCGCGGATCAAGGGCTCTCCCGAGGTCGACAGATATCCCTCATTGAAGATCAAATAGAGTACTGCCAGCACAGGCTCAAGGCGCTCGTCCAGCTCCTGCCCTTGAGGAACCCTGAAGGGGATGCCCGCTTCGCGGATCTTGCGCTTGGCGCGCACCAACCTTTGCGCCATCGTCGGAACAGGCACCAGGAAGGCACGCGCAATCTCGGACGTTTCGAGGCCTCCCAGCATCCTCAAAGTAAGGGCCACCTGGCTCTCCATTGACAGCGCCGGATGACAGCACGTGAATATCAGTCTCAAACGGTCGTCCGGGATCTCGTCCAGATCATAATCGGGTTCTGCGATGAGCTGGCCGAGTTCCGAAGACTTGTAGTCTTCGAGCTTTTTCTCCAAGCGAGTACGGCGGCGAAGGCGATCAATAGCCTTGTTTCTAGCAGTGCGAATCAGCCATGCCCGGGGAGAGTCCGGTACACCGGACACGGGCCAGCGATCAGCGGCAGCTAGAAATGCCTCCTGGGTCGCCTCTTCCGCCAGGTCAAAATCTCCAAAAATGCGGATGAGGGTAGCCAGGATTCGGCTACAGTCGCTACGATAGGAACGGTCAATCGCCGTACCGGTATCTGCAGGCATTGCTTCATTCTAAGACAAACTTTAGAGGGGATGTCGATTCAACCTGTCACTATTCGACTTATCTGACGGAGAGGCTTTATGAAATACATGCTGCTAATTTACATGAACGAAAACGCGATGACTGAAGAGGAGTACATCAAGTGTTATAAAGAGTCCGCTCAACTGGCCCATGATCTTCATGCAAAGGGACAGTATTTGAGTGCGAGTCCATTGCATCCGGTTTCGACCTCCACCTCTGTGCGGGTACGAGAGGGAAAACGTCTTGTCACCGACGGCCCTTTTGCTGAAACCCGAGAGCAGTTGGGCGGCTACTACCTGGTAGACGCGACCGATCTGGATGAGGCCATCAAGATTGCAGAACGCATTCCTGTAGCTCGGGTTGGCACCGTCGAGATTCGCCCGGTCCTCGAGGTAGATGGTCTTCCCAACTAGCAGCATCAATTAAATTCAAGGAGATCAATGATGGAAGAAACAAGAACTGAACACCCCGGTCCTGCAATGGAACCTCAAAAGGAGCATGAGTGGTTGCAACGGCTTGAAGGGGAGTGGACGTTCCGAGTTGAGATGGAAGACGGCTCCGGCGAGGGATCTCAAGAGTTCCACGGGCGAGAGACAATAAGACCTCTGGGCAAATTGTGGGTAGTAGCCGAAAGCGCAGGGGAGGTCCCAGGAGGAGGTACAGCCAGTTCCATGATGATACTTGGCTACGATTCCGAGAAAGGTGAATTCGTAGGGACATTCGTATCCTCGATGATGGCCCACCTCTGGGTTTATAAGGGTGGCCAGCTCGACGAAGCGGGACGGGTGCTGTCGCTCTATGCAGAAGGTCCTGACATGACAACTCCCGGAAAAATGAGTCTTTATCGCGATGAGATCGAATGGAAGGACGAAAATCGGAGAACTCTTTCTTCCTTTATCCAAACAGCAGACAACCAATGGACGCGATTCATGACGGCTCACTATGAACGTCAAGGGTAGACGATTTACAACCAAGAATTAGAAAAGGCACAGGGGGAGGAGACGGTCTATGAGTAAGGTTCGGGTACTGGTGGGAACGCGTAAGGGTGGCTTTATCCTTACAGCAGACGGAAAGCGTGAACAATGGGAGGTAAGCGGACCCCACTTCGGAGGCTGGGAAATCTATCATATGAAAGGTTCTCCCGTAGATCCCAATCGCATCTACGCATCTCAGACGAGTAGCTGGTTCGGGCAGGTGGTCCACCGTTCTGATGACGGAGGGAAGAGCTGGGAGACGGTAGGCAACGAGTTTACCTACAAAGGAGATGCCGGTACACACCAGTGGTATGACGGGACAGCCCACCCCTGGGAATTCGCCAGAGTATGGCATTTCGAACCCTCGTTACATGACCCCGATGTAGTTTATGCGGGTGTTGAAGATGCCGCCATCTTCAAATCCACGGACGGCGGTCAGACCTGGAGCGAGTTACCTGGTCTTCGCGGTCACGGGACGGGGCCTTCCTGGCAACCTGGAGCGGGAGGCCTATGCTTGCACACAATCATTATTGATCCTACTAACCATAATCGGATGTATATTGCCATTTCATCAGCGGGAGCTTTCCGAACCGATGACGGTGGCAACACGTGGAAGCCGATAAACCGTGGGCTTCGTTCAGATTTTTTGCCCCAGCCTGAAGCCGAAGTGGGCCACTGTGTCCATCGCATTGCTCTCCATCCTTCACGTCCCGAAGTGCTCTATATGCAGAAGCACTGGGATATTATGCGTAGCGATGACGCTGGTGACTCATGGTATGAAGTCAGTGGCAATCTGCCCTCCGACTTTGGTTTTCCGATCGCCGTTCATGCGCACGAGCCCGAAACGATCTACGTCGTACCGATTAAGAGTGATTCGGAGCATTTCCCACCTGACGGCCGGCTTCGCGTCTATAGAAGCCGGACTGGAGGAAACGAATGGGAGGCCCTCACCGCCGGCCTTCCACAGGAGAATTGCTACGTTAACGTGCTGAGGGACGCGATGGATGTCGATAGGCTCGACTCCTGCGGCATCTACTTTGGAACCACGGGAGGACAGGTTTACGCTTCTGCGGATTCGGGAGACACCTGGAAAGCGGTCGTGGAGCATCTGCCACCCGTTCTTTCTGTGGAGGTACAGACACTGTCATGATTCGGGTACAGCTTCCCTATCATTTGCGCAACCTGGCAGCGGTCCAGGGTGAAGTAGAGATCGACGTCGCGGGCCCTGTCACGCAGCGCACGATTCTGGACGCTCTTGAGGCGCACTACCCTATGCTTCGGGGAACAATGCGGGATCATGTAACGAAGCAACGGCGAGCTTTCGTCAGATTCTTTGCCTGCGGCAGAGACGTTTCGCATGAATCGCAGGATGCACCTTTACCTCCGGAAGTCGCCGATGGGACGGAACCCTTCCTGGTACTCGGCGCCCTGGCTGGCGGATAGGAGTCGGAGCAAAGGCAATGAGCTACATCCTATGGTTGATTCAGAGTCTCCTGGCAGTGGTGTTTTTATTCGCCGGCGGAGTTAAGCTTTTCCTCCCGCTCGAGATTCCTCCGGAACATACTATGCCCCCGGAGTGGTTTCTGCGCTTTATCGGGCTCGCTGAAGTGACGGGAGCACTTGGTCTGATTTTGCCGGCAACCCTAGGCATTCGACCCGGCCTTACCCCGCTTGCGGCCGCCGGACTGGTTGTGATCATGATCGGGGCCACCTCTCTGACGGCCATCAATTTCGGTGTTTCGGCCGCCATGTTTCCTTTTGTGACGGGTCTGTTTGCGGCTTTAGTAGCCTTTGGTCGCTGGCGTCTGGCACCATTCCGGCAGCGCCAGCCCACACCATAGGTGGAATAGGCATTCTAACCGTAGAGACGCAAGGAACACAGAGGAAGACGTGCGTTGCAAAATGCAGCAAGGCTACGTCTGTATCCTCTGTGCCTTCGTGGTTAAGAATAAGACGTGTCAGTTGGCAAGGATGCCTGTCGCCACCTGCTCCGCCGTGAGTTCTCGAACAACAGTCGGTCTCCAGAAGCAGATGTGTCCAACCGATTCGAGCCAGTACTCTAGATCGAATTCGACAAACAGTGGTCCACCATCACAGACTTCGGCAGCCACATCGACAAATCCGGTGAACTCATCGACGTGCCACGAATAGACCGGGCTCCCCAGTTCAGTCATATTACGGTTGTAACCACCGTCACCTCGTGCAATAGTCCCGGTTACGATCGGGCCTTCAAGGGGATTAGCCAGAACCTCTCGAGCTTCCGCGATGTGGTCTGGATCGGATAACGCCAGAATAAAAGTCTCTGACGTTCTATTGCCATACTCTGGATAGCCAATCAGAAAATAGGCGCGGTTCGGATCCACGTCCAAAGTGGTAGGTTCAGCCGCAAATGCGGTACTGGACAGAAGTTTATCCGATTGATCCTGAGCAAGTAGGATCGCCCCCAGTCGATTGTCACCTTCGATTAAGAAGGAACTGATCCCTTCTAGTCCAGGGAACAGGTCAGATAGAAGCTTGGCTTCTGTCCCATGTAGATTCATTGAGACAATCTCGGAAGCCAGCAGCTCGCCTGCTTCATTGTAGGCAGAGACAGTAGCGTCCACATCCGTATCGCCAAAGTTCGTAATTGCAAGACCTGTCCATCGGACCTGATTCTGGTCAGGCACGTCGATGCCCATGCGCTGACTGGCCACAGGGCTGATCGAGACCGTGGTGGTGCTCTCGTAGCTGTATTCGACTCGGATCCCGAGAGCGGGGTGGTCGTCGCTTTCCAGCACCGCAGAAGTGGCATTGGGAACTCCCTGGCCTAGGTCCACTCTCTCTGTTGCACCTGGTGGGATTTCGTAAGCTCGTTCAATTCCGCTCGGCTCGAGTGGAGTGAAGTAACGAATGTGCACTCCTTGCTCCTGAGAGCTTCCACTGGTCAGTACTAGCGTGGTCGTCCAAGGAGCAGGCGCGATATAAGGGATATAGTAATGGCGCTGAGCCTGAGCTGAAGTAATGGTGACCAGGCTGCAGGAAACCAGTACAGCGGCCAGAAACTTCCACTTCAAGTGGAGCCTTAATTGACTGACTTTCACAACGTTCCTCCTCTTTGTCAGTGACTTCACGATGTAAGCAATAGCGGCCTCCTTAATCGTGGTGGGCCGCCCGGATCTTGAAGCGCGAAACCTTTCTTTATCCGATCGTCGCAGCACCTATCTTTGGGACTACGTGGTCCTTTTGATTCCAACGACTGGTCTATGGTCATGAGAAACAGTTGGACGGAAGCTGGAAATTTTTAGTTCACCAGTGACCGGATCGGCGAGTGCTTTCCGCATGTACTAGTGAAAGCGGGCCTGCGGCAGCGGACTGCCCTAGGCTTGAAAGAAACCACCAACGGTAACCGGAGGTAGAAGACCCGTGGTAATGACAGAACCTCAGACAGAATTCGATCAACAGAAAGCAGAAGCTTTTGCAGAGCTTTTATTGAACGCCCTCAACCATGCAGGGCTTTGCCTGATGGCCTCAGTCGGTCATCGAACTGGCCTCTTCGATGCGATGCGTGCGCTTCCGCCCAGCACGTCAACTGAGATCGCAAGAGCTGCCTCCCTGAATGAACGTTACGTTCGGGAATGGCTGGGTGCAATGGTCACTGGTGGAGTCATCGAGTTCGATCCCCACTCCGGTAAGTTCTTTTTGCCTCCGGAACATTCCGCTTTTTTAACCCGTGCTGCCGGAGGCGACAACCTGGCGGTTTATACCCAGTTCATCGCCAGTCTTGGCAGTGTAGAAAGTGAGATCGTCGAATGCTTCAGACATGGAGGGGGCGTCCCCTATTCCCGGTTCCCACGTTTTCACGAAGTAATGGCAGAGGACAGCCATCAGTCAGTCGTGTCCTCCCTAGAGTCGGCGGTGCTTCCTCTCGTCCCGGGATTAAAGGACTCTCTTGAACGGGGGATTTCGGCACTTGACCTGGGCTGTGGTCGAGGACTTGCATTCCTGCGCCTGGCAGAGCTCTTTCCCAGAAGCCAATTTCGCGGGTTGGATCTTTCCGAGGAAGCGGTCGAGTGGGCAAACCAGGAAGCAGCACGCCGTGGTCTTAGCAATGTTGAATTCGAAGTAACCGATCTGAGTGACTTCGACGAAAGGGCTGAGCCGAATTCGGTGGATTTCATCACGACCTTCGATGCCATCCACGACCAGGCTCGTCCACTCAACGTCTTAAAAGGAATCCACCGAGCTTTGAAACCGCAAGGTATTTACCTGATGCAGGATATCAGCGGAACGAGTCACCTGCACCAGGACCGGGAACATCCGCTCGGCACGTTGCTTTATACCGTCTCTTGCATGCACTGCATGACTGTATCACTGGCGCAGGGTGGCGAAGGATTAGGCGCCATGTGGGGAGAGGAGAACACTCGCGAGTACGTGACGAAGGCGGGTTTCCGCTCAATCGAGATACACAAGATCGACCAGGACATTACCAATAACTGGTACGTCATCCGCAAGTAGCTCTTCCGTCCCGGCACGCTCGGCATCCAGTCTGGAGAGACTACCTCCCGCTCCAGTTCCAGCTTGACTCCGGGCGTGCCCTCCTCTTGTTCATCGAATAAACTCAGAAGCCATACCTAACCTTGATAGCCTATTTCTATCCACCCCCAAAGGGATAGCAACGGACCGGTTCTTTTCGTTCAATTAAACTGATCGGGTTTAGTGTAGGTCTAACAGAGAGGAATGTTATTTCCTGTCGACAAAGATTATTTCAATCCATCGATTATTTCTATTCTTTTAAATTCTCGGATACAATTCTTAAATACATTCTTTCCGGGGAGATATAGGATGACCATTGAACGGCAGCGGTTACTCGAATTGGCACTTGAACATCTCCAGGAGCGAAAGATCCAGGTGGAGCAGGAGCTTGAGCAAGTACAGGCAGAGCTGAATGCGTCGCGATCAAGTACGCGAAGCCAACAGCCAAAGCGCACGCGTCGCAAGCGGAGAAAGATGACCCCGGAAGAACGAAAGGCCCACTCCAAGCGGATGAAGCAATATTGGGCCGAAAGAAAGAAACGGGAGCGGGCAGAGTCTCAGGAATCTGGGAGTTAGCCTTTGAAATGGCCGATCCACCTGGCAAAGGCTTCCAGGTAGTCGGCCAGGAATTCTCGGGTCCTGTCATCCATCAGTCTTCCCGAGTCGTCAAATTTCTCTTGTGCCCGGGCGACAAGAATCTCAGGTTGAGGCATACAATAGGAATTTGTAAATACGAATACCTGTCTGAGTTGACTTTGACCACGAGCGGCACCCGTCATTCCGACAGAAGCTCCCATGACTCCCACCGGCTTGCGATTGAGTACTGATTTTCGGGCCGGCCGCGATGCCCAGTCGATTGCGTTCTTGGTTACACCGGAAACTCCGTGATTATATTCGGGAGTCGAAATCAACAACCCGTCGGCTGCCGCAATGGCGTCTTTAAATACTCTTACGCTTTCCGGATCACCAGCAGCTTCGACGTCGGCATTGTAAAGAGGAATTTCACCAACGTCGAAAAGCTCGAGCTGCATCCCTTCCGGGCTCACTTCTGTGGCTGCTCTCAATAGCGCTTTGTTGAATGACTTCTCGCGCAAGCTTCCTGCAAACGCCAGAACCCGCAATTGGCCATCTGAATTCATATCGGTCCCCTTGAATCGAAAGGACGTTTCAGCTCTTGGCGATTCCAGTTTCCACAATCTGCCGCTGCACGGTAAGTAGTCTCTAAAAAGGCAAGTAAAGTTTCTTCCGGATCATTAGCCTTTCGAACAGCTTCATAAGGCAAGATAAACTCCCGTAGGGTGGAGTGATAATAAGCCTCTTTCGGCTGCACGGGACGCTCGGCGAAGCCTTCAGGCTCAGGATAGGCATACGAATAGAAGGCCGCTTCTCCGAGACCCGTGCCCGGCCAGAAGCCGGCGCTAGAACATTCATGCGAATAGGCTTCTCGAACGACACGATCGGGAAGATTCGGAACTCCTCCCGGGTGTGGAGGAGCAGGTCGTCCAGAAAAGCGGGTTACAGCTAGATCAAAGCTGCCCCAGAAGAGATGAACCGGGCTGTTCTTTCCGATAAAACCCGCGCGAAAGCGCTGGAAGACTTGATCCGTGAGGACTAGTGCCTGCCAGAAGCGATTTGCGGAATCGGCATCATACGAGGCGTGTACATGGTCCTCGGGGAACGATATAGCGTTCTCAACCTCGTTCGGCCTGGTGTCGATCTGGAGATCCATCCTGAGTTCGTCCAGGAGGTCAAATATCCGAGCATAAAAGTCAGCCACTGACTCCTGACGCAGCGGAATCGAGCGTTGGCTCCCATCGCTGACCTGGATTAGAAGCTGGTGGTCGATAAAGTCAAAATCTATCTGGAAAGTGCGCGTGTCATATGGAATAGGCGAAGTTGTAAGGCCACGCGAGGTGACATAAAGAGGAACGTGCCAGGAATGATTGATCCAGGGCATTCTTGAAAGCCGGATTTTCCCAACGATTTGCGTCCACAGGTGCAGAGTCTCACAGGTATCTTGCCACTCAGACAAAGGGATAGCCGGCCATTTTAATTGGGTACTCATAATTACGACCTCTGCTGTTGCAAAGCCTAATACGGTTTAGCGACCTTAGCAAATCGGAATCAGAATACGAGCCAGGAAGTTCCCCCGACATGACCCTGCCTGCGGTTCCTGAATCGATTATAGAAGCTGGGTTCATCATGCCAACCCGTCTTTCCCACCAAGTCGAGGAGACATACCGCAGAGTCCCGTGGTCGAATGTCTTTATCGTGACCGACGGCGACGGAGATACCAAACGAGTATCCCGGTAGCAAACAAGAAGGTTGGCGACAGACCAGCAAGAAATGCTGCGATGCGGCCTCCTGTGCCGCCAATCTCACCGGTATGGGTAGGAAAAATCCAGTCGAAGAGGAGCCGCGATCCGACCGGCATGTTGCGCATATCGTGATGCGCCAGCACTTCGCCGTTGTACTGATCGATCCACAGCCGTCCCCTTCCATTGTTGTAGTGCTGGTACGGGTCGCCAGGGAATCGCTTGCGTACGGTGAAAACGCCTCTTGGACCACCAGGGAGCGTAATTGAAGTCACTTGAGCCTCCGGCCAGACCCGAGTAGCACTTTCCAGAGCTCGGTCCAGACTGATCCTTCGAGCACCTTCGATCGGCTTCGATTGAGGAGCCTGAGGAGGATGCTCAGGCTGGACAATCAGATTAAATGCCGGTCTTACATAGCCGGGAAAAGCAAGGACCACTCCGGTCAGCACAAGCAATAGGAGAGGAATCGTCATTACGATTCCACCTACTCTGTGCAAGTCATAACTTGTCCTGCGCGTACTCCCCTGCCATTTGATCTTGAATCCTGACGCAAGCTTCTGTAACCCCGGCCACCACAGGTAGATTCCGGTCATGCAAAAAGCAAGGAGGACCACCCCGGTCAAACCAACCAGCTTTCCTCCCCAGTGGTGTTCTCCGGTAAAGAGATGCACATGAAGCGCGATTAGCGCACCTCCCAGAGTCTGCTCCGGATTGTGGGCACCAAGGAGCTCTCCAGAAGAAGGATCGATCATCGCCTGCAGCCAGGGACCACTGTCCTCTTGAAACCCCTCTTTCATGAGAACTCTATACACGTCACCGGGTCTATGCGGGAAATGGATAATCATGAAGGAAGGATCGCCCCATCGATAGGCAGCGCTCGCGTAATCGGCAACCCGCTCCACGGGGATCCTCTGTGAACTAACCGGTGCATTGTACAGTTCCGGATTCAACCATCGGTCGATTTCCGGTTTGAAAACGACGGCGCTTCCAGTCAGCCCGACGAAAGAAACAATCAAACCCAGAAAGAGACCCATAAAGAGGTGGATCTGATAGATCCGGTTTCGCATCATTTCGTTGCTATCGCGTCTGCTTTATACCGGCTAAAACCGGTAGGAAAATGAGATTCGCACATTGAAAGGCTCCCCAGGCAAGAAGAAATTGCTTCGCGTCGGATTCAAAAGAATATCTTGATTGAAGAGGTTCCGCAGATTCAGTTGTAGAAGATAATTCTCCCATTCGTAAAACATCGTCGCATCGGTTCGACTAAAGGAGGGGACGAAGAACTGGTTGGCATTGTCACCAGGTCGGCGTCCAACATAGAAGACACCTCCCCCGAAGCCCAGGCCGCGAAAAGCAGCCGCCTGCATTCTGTAGGTACTCCAGAGACTGAAACTCTGCGATGGAATGCCATGAGGACGATTACCGGTAGTGAACCTGGGGTCCTGAACGATCTCGGCGTCCGTAAAGGCATAGGCCCCTATTAGCTGCCAGCCAGGAATCAATTCGCCGGAAAAATCTAGCTCGACACCGCGACTCAACTGCTCTCCAACGGCGACCTGAAAGCCGGGATTAATTAGGTCCGGAGTTGCAACGTTCTGGCGTTCGAGTTTGTACAGAGCGACAGTAGCAATGAACTGCCCGCCCGGCAACCGATACTTCGCGCCGACTTCTTTCAATTCACCCTCCTCCGGCTCGAGGACCGTGCCGTCAACGGCTATAGGTGTACCATTCTGTGGCTGGAAGGAGCGGCTGAAATTTCCGTAAAGCGAAAGATCGCTTACCGGTTTGTAAACAAGCCCGACCCTGGGACTGAAAGCAGTATCATCTTTGACGGGTTGGGAGCTGGTATTCCCAATCAGACCACTGGTTATATCCTGAGAAACATCGTCGAATCGTGCGCTGGCTACGAAGATGACGTTCTCAGTCAAGCTGATCTGATCCTGTAAATAAAAGCCGAGCAGGTCGCGCCCCCCTTCCGAGACAAAGACAAAGGACGGATCCTCGGAAGGACCACCAGTTCCGTAGCTCGGATTGAAAATGTCAACCGACTCTGCTGGAGAGGAACCGAAAAGGACACCAGTGTTCCGCCAGGCGGCCTCGAAACCAAAAAGAACCTGGTGGGTCATCGTCCCCGTCCGAAATAGCCCGGTCAAATCATTCTGGACTCGCACATCCTCAAACCCAAACTTACTGTCGATAAAGCTTCGACCCAGCGTACGACCGTCCTCTTGGAGAGAGGTTCCCCGTGTAAACCCGGTACTGCTGTCTGTATTGGAGTAAGCGAAAGCGGTGCGCCATTGCCAGGTTGTATTCAAACGATGATCGAGAAAAAAGCTGAACGTCCTCTTCAAGTCCTGGCTCAGATCCGACGGATCGCCCAAAAAACGGTCGAAGGGGAGGCCCGGCACAACCTCGTCACCAATCCTGGGTAGACCAACATCCGGCGTCGACTCAATCTCGCCGTACTCTGAGCCGAAGGTCAGAGTCGTTGTGGGCGACAGGTCCCACGAAATGATGGGCGCCAGAAAAAATTCTCGTGACTCGACCTCATCCCGAAAACTTTCACCCCGATCAAACAAGGCGTTAAACCGATAGCGAATGCCGCCGGTAGAGGAGAGCGGCCCCGACAGGTCAATGGAAGGTCGAAGCAAACCGAATCGGTCGGTGCTAAAGGCAATGCGACCATAACGAGTTGCCAGAGGGCGTTTGGTGACGAGATTGATGGTACCTCCGGGGTTCCCCCTTCCGTACAGAACCGATGCCGGACCCTTGAGAACTTCCACCCGCTCCACGTTTGCCGTGTCTATGTCAACGCGACTGACATCTCCGTCGGTAAACTCGGTTCTAGAAAATCCGTCGCGAAGGACGGTGGCACTGAACCCCCGAGAGAAGATCTGCAGCCCTTCTCCACCATCCACGAAGACGGTTCCACTGACATTGCGCAGCGCTTCGTCGAGTCGGAAGGCACTCTGGTCTTCCAGCACCTGCCGACCGATGATCTGAACGGAGAAAGGCAAATTCTCAATGGGAGTAGCCGTTCTAGTAGCAGTTTGAGCCATCCCCTCTTTGTATTGCTGCTCTCCGGTCGTGACCGTGATCGCTTCGCGAGCCACGCTGACCTGCAACTGTATCGACAGGCGCAGGTTTTCGCCGCTGCTGACCTGGATGGACTGGGTAAAGGGCCGAAACCCGGAGTACTCAACAAGAAGTGTATAGGGGCCGGGGCTGAGTGAGGGAAAGTAAAACTGTCCATCCTGGTCGGTTCGAGTGGCCCGTTCCTTCCCCTCCTC
>Ga0079224_100007040_pt1 | contig 15008 bp, 11 predicted proteins | sample Stecom2015_FD_80414 | JGI IMG/M metagenome (GOLD analysis project Ga0079224, IMG submission 80414) | Agricultural soil microbial communities from Utah to study Nitrogen management - Steer compost 2015 | ecosystem: Environmental > Terrestrial > Soil > Agricultural land | place: USA: Utah...
GACGATGCTCCACAACACCATCGGCGGGCTCCAGGGCATGGTGGACCACGCGATGGTGGGGCACTTCGTCGGCTTCACGGGCAACGCCGCGATCGGCGTGAGCTGGCAGATCTTCCTGGTCGTGGTCGTGTTCGTCTCGTCGCTGTATTCGGGGATGGGCGTGCTGGTCGCGCGGTTCGCGGGCCAGGGCGATCCGGACAAGGTGAACCGCACGGTCTACCAGGCGTTCCTCACGTCGCTCGCGCTCACGCTCGTGCTGGCGCTGCTCGGCTACCTGCTGGCGCCCGCGCTGCTCGACCTGGTGAACGCCGCTCCCGAGGTGAAGGCGGAGGCGCTCCCCTACCTGCGCGTCCTCTTCCTGTTCGGCTTCGGCACGCTGTTCTTCTTCATGCTGGGCGGCGCGCTGCGCGCGGCGGGCGACGCGCGCACGCCGCTTCGCTACGGCATCGTGGTGACCGTGCTGAACATCGTGCTGAACATCATCTTCATCCCGCTGCTCGGCACGGTGGGCGCGGCGGTGGGGACGGTGCTGGCGACGGGCTGCACGGGCGTCTGGGCGCTGGTCATGCTCCTGCGCGGCCGCTGGGTGGTCGCCTTCCCGCGCGGCATGGGGCTGCGGCCGGACTGGAACGTCATCCGCTCGCTGTTCCGCTTCGGGCTGCCCACGGGGATCCAGGGCATCGCGATGAACGTGGCGGGCGTGCTGCTGCTGCGCTTCATCGGCTCGCTGGAGCAGAGCGCGGCGGCGCAGGCGGCGTACGCGGTCGCCTACACGGAGCTGTTCTCGCTGATCACGTTCACGTCCGTCGGGATCATGGGTGCGACGGCGGCGGTGGTGGGGCAGAATCTGGGCGCGGGGCGGCCGGACCGCGCGATCCACGCGGTGAAGATGGCCTCGCGCATCGGCCTCCTGGCCGCCGCGATCGTCGGCCTCGTGTTCCTCACCATCCCACGCGTGCTGCTGGGCATCTTCGGCATGACCGACCCGGTCGCCGCCGACATCGGCGTGCAGCTCATGCGCTACCTGAGCGTGTCCGGGTTCTTCATCACGGTCGCGCTCACCTACACGGGCGGGCTCCAGGGCACGGGCGACACACGCAGCCCGCTCTACATCTCGATCATCTCGCAGATCATCGTGCCGCTCGGCCTGTGCTTCGCCTTCCAGCAGACGCGCGGCCTCCAGCCCGGCGACATCTGGCTCGCCATCGTCCTCGGCCACTTCACGCGCAGCTCGCTGAGCGTGGCGCGGTTCCGGCAGGGCAAGTGGCGGCAGATCGTGGTGGACATCGAGCCGGCGAGGACGTGATGCCCCTCCGCCCCTGCCCAACCCCGGGTCGGGGCGAGGGCGGCCCTTCCACACCGCCCCGCGGCCCGGGCGGGGGCGGGGGAAAACCGGGGGAACTGCGGGCGTGGGCGGGGGCGGCCCTTCCGCCCCGCCCTTCCACCCGGGAGGCCGCCCCATCCCTGCCCCGCGACCCGGGTGGGGGAACTGCGGGAGAACTGCGGGCGGGGGCGTTCGCGGGTTGTTCGGGCGCGCGATGACCCGTCCCGCGGCCGGACACCGCCACCTCGCCCCGTCGCCTCGCGCGAGCCAGGTTCTCGTTGCGGGGCAAGCATTTCCGGTGCGATCCGTCCGCGGCGCGCCCCTTGCCTTCCCCGCGTCTAGCGGCGCCGCACTCTCGCCGTGACGCATCCGGCCGAACGCACTCCCCGGGGAGCGCACGACCGCCCGCGACCCTCCAGGACCTCACGAGGCGAACCGCATGGACCGGCTCCTGAGCGACCTCCGCTACGCGTTCCGCACGCTGCGGCGCAGCCCTGGCTTCGCCACCGTCGCGGTGCTGACGCTCGCGCTGGGCATCGGCGCGAACAGCGCGATCTTCAGCGTGATCAGCGGCGTGCTCATCCGGCCGCTGCCCTACCGGGATGGAGAGCGACTGGTGCGCCTCGAGCAGCGGGCGACGATGCCGGGCATGGACCACGGCGGCGTCTCGGTGCAGGAGTTCCACGACTACCGCGAGCGCACGCGGACGCTGAGCGGCGTCGTCGAGTATCACGCGTTGTGGTTCACGCTGCTGGACGGCGGCGAGCCGGAGCGCGTGCAGTCGGGCGTGGTCTCGTGGGACTTCTTCCAGGTCATGGGCATCGAGCCGCTGCTGGGTCGCGTGTTCCTGCCGGACGAGGATCGGGAGGGTGCCCCGCCGGTGCTGGTGCTCGGCCACGAGTTCTGGCAGAAGCGGTTCGGCGGCGACCCGGGCGTGATCGGCCGCACGGTCGAGATGAACGACCGGGTCCACACAATCGTCGGCGTGCTGCCGCCGCTGCCGCAGTTCCCCGGCGACAACCACGTGTGGATGCCGTGGTACGCGTGCCCGTTCCGCACCGGCGAGGTGTGGAAGCAGAACCGCGAGTGGCGTTCGCTCGGCGTGTTCGCGCGGCTGGCGCCCGGCGTCCCGCTGGACGCCGCGCGCGCCGACGTGGACCGCGTCGCGCAGATGATGCCCGCGGAGCATCCGGGTGCGTATCCGCATCACGGCGACTTCGGCGCGACGCTCGTCCCGGTGCGCGAGGAGCTCACGCGCGAGGCGCGGCCGGTCTTCCTCGTGCTGCTGGGTATGGCGGGGTTCGTCCTGCTGATCGCGTGCGCGAACGTGGCGAACCTGACGGTCGCGCGGCTCTCGGGTCGCGAGCAGGAGATCGCGGTGCGGTCCGCGCTGGGTGCGAGCCGCGGCCGGCTGCTGCGGCAACTGCTCGCGGAGAGCACGGTGCTGGCCGTGGCGGGCGGAGCGCTGGGCCTGCTCGCCGCGCTGTACGCGACGGACCTGCTCGCCGCGTTCGCGGCGCGGTTCACGCCGCGCGCCGCCGAGGTCACCGTGGACGGCCGCGTCGTGCTGTTCACGCTCGCCGCGTCGGTTGCGACCGGGCTGGCGGTCGGGACGGTGTCCGCGCTGCTGTTCGGGCGAGACATCACCGCCGCGCTGCGCGAGGGCGGCGGCCGCACCACCGCGGGGGCCGGCCGGCAGCGCGTCCGCGGCGCGCTGGTCGCGGCACAGGTCGCGGCGGCCTTCGTCCTGCTGGTCGGCGCGGGGCTCATGGCCCGCAGCTTCGTCCACCTCCAGCGTGTGGACCCGGGCTTCGATCCGGAGGACGTGCTGACCATGCGGATCGACCTGGACTGGGCGGCGTACCGCGATCCGGACGACCGGCGCACGTTCTACCGGACGCTCCTCGAGCGCGTGGGCGCACTGCCCGGCGTGGCCGCAGCCGGCCTTGCCGCGTACGTCCCGCTGGGCGGCGGCCTGCCGAGCACGCCGTTCCGCATCGAGGGCCGGCCCGTGCCGGACGACGGGACGGGTCCCCGGACCGACATCCAGGCGGTGAGCCCGGGATACTTCGAGGCGCTGCGCATCCCGCTGCTGCGAGGCCGGACGTTCACCGCCACGGACCACGACGATGCGCCCGCCGCCGTCGTCATCAGCGAGTCGCTGGCGCGGCGCTACTGGGGCGACGAGGACCCCATCGGCGCGCGCATCTCCGACGACGGAGTGCACTGGGCCACGGTCATCGGCGTGGTCGGCGACGTGAAGCAGGAGGGCCTGGCTTCCGAGTTCACCGACCAGGCCTACATGACCCTCGACCAGAACACCGCGCTGGGCACCAGCCTCCTGATCCGAACCAGGGCGGAGCCGACGGGCGCCGCGCGGCAGGCGATCGCCGCGGTGCACGCGATCGACCCGCGCCAGCCCGTCGCGTTCGTCAGGACGCTGACCGAGGTCCGCAGCGAGCACATGGCGGCGCCGCGCCTGACCACGGTGCTGCTCGGCCTCTTCGCGGTGCTGGCGCTCGCGATCTCGATCGCGGGAATCGCGGGCGTCATCGCGTTCACGGTGAGCCAGCGGACGCGTGACATCGGGATCCGCATCGCGCTCGGCGCGGACCAGCGGCGCGTGCTGTGGCTGGTGGGCCGCCAGGCGCTGACCCTGGCGCTGGCTGGGCTCGCGCTCGGCGCCGCCGGCGCGCTGGCGCTGAACCGCTTCATCTCCGGCTGGCTGTACGGCATCTCGCCGGGCGACCCGCTGACCTACGTGGGCGTGGCGCTGCTCCTGCTCGCCGCGGCCGGCGCCGCCGCGTACGCTCCGGCTCGCCGCGCCACCCGCATCGATCCGATCACCGCGCTGCGGATCGAATAGGCATCCCTGCGGCCAGGGAAGGAAGATGGTCGAAACGCTGTTCCAGGACCTCCGCTACGCCGCCCGGACGCTGCGCGCGCGCCCGGGCTTCACCCTCGTCGCCGTGCTCACGCTCGGGCTCGGCCTCGGCGCGAACACCGCGATGTTCTCCGCGGTCAACCGTCTGCTGCTCGAGCCGCTGCCGTTCCCGGACGGGGACCGCATCGTGTTCGCACGCCTGCACGAGCCCGTGGCCGGCGCGAGCGTGGACCCGTCCGTGGCGCTTGCACGGGCCTGGCTCCAGGACGCGCGCTCGTTCGAGGCGCTCGAGGCGGTCGCGACGCGGCGCGGGCTGCTACACAGACCGGACGCAACGGACGTCGTGTCGCGCAGCGAGACCTCGCCGGGCTTCCTCGCCTTCCTCGGGCTCACGCCGACGCTCGGGCGCATGTTCACGGCGGAGGACGACGCGGTCGTACTGCTGGGTCACGAGCTCTGGCGGCGCGAGTTCGGTGGCAGTCGCGACGTGCTCGGCCAGACGATCGAGCTCGACGACGGCGTGCACACGATCATCGGCGTCATGCCGCAACGCCTCGACCTGTACGAGCCCAGCGACGTGTGGCTGCCGCTGCGCCTGGATGCGGCGAGCGACACGGCACCACGCTTCATCGGCGTCGTGGGGCGCCTGCGGCCCGGCACCACGCCGGAAGCCGCCGCGCGCGAGCTGGACGCGATCGCGGCGCACACGCCGCAGCCGCCGATGTTCGCGTTCCTCTCGAATCTGACCGCACGCATCGAGCGGCCCCAGGATGCGGTGGACGACGACGTGCACGCCGCGTTGCTCGTCCTTTTCGCCGCCGTCGGCCTCGTCCTGCTCATCGCGTGCGCGAACGTTGCGCAGCTCCTGCTCGCACGGGGCGCCGGCCGGGGCCGCGAGCTGGCGATCCGCGCGTCGCTCGGCGCGGGGCGAGGTCGTCTGATTCGACAACTCCTCGTCGAGAGCGTGCTCCTCGCGCTCGCTGGCGGCGCGCTGAGCCTGCTGCTGGCGTGGTGGGGCGTGGACGCGCTCGCGCGGCTGCGGCCCCAGACGTTCGCGGACCTCGCCCGCCTCGGCATCGACGCCCGCGTCCTCGCCTTCGGCCTCGCCCTCTCGACCGGCACCGGCGTGCTGTTCGGGCTGCTCCCCGCCCTCGCGGCAACGGACCTGCGGATCGCCGAGACGCTGCGCAGCGGGTGGGCCGTGCGCGGCGCAGCCAGCGGGCCGCGCGGCCGCAGCCGTGCGCGCTCGGCCCTGATCGCCGTGGAGATGGCGCTCTCCGTCGTCCTGCTCGTGAGCGCAGGGCTGCTCGTCCGGAGCCTGCTGGAGATGCAGCGGGCCGAGTCCGGCATCCACCGGCCGGAAGAGCTGCTCGTCGTACGCACCGCACTCCCCGTCGTGGGCAACGTGCCCGACCCGAACGCGCTCGCGCCGTACATGACGTTCGGCGACGAGGTGCTGACGCGCGTGCGCGCGCTGCCGGGCGTCGAAGGCGCGACGTGGGCGGCCGACGCACCGCCGTCTTACCACCTCCCGAACGGCCGGCTCGAGGTGGACGGCAGCGATGCGCCGGGCGCGGCGGCGGAACTGATCACGCTGGAAGGGGTCCGCGCGGAGCACTTCGCGGTGCTCGGCATCCCGCTGGTGGAAGGCCGGGTGTTCACGGAGCAGGAGGTGCGGACCGGCGCGCCCGTCATCGTCATCGACGCTCGCCTGGCGCAGCGACTGGCGCCCGGAAGGAGCGCGCTAGGGCTGCGGCTGCGCTTCGGCGAGGAGCCGTGGCGGACCGTGGTCGGCGTGGCGCGCCACGTGCCGGTCAGCGCCGCAATGCCCGACCACTCTCAGGTCTACCAGCCCCGGGCCGCCGGCCTCGAGACCAGCGACGGCCTGTGGGAGCCGGGCGTGCTGATCGTGCGCGGGCGCGGCGATGCGGCTGCGCTCGTCCCGCTCGTGCGCGACGCGATCCGCGAGGTCGACGAGGACGTGTCCGTGCGCGAGGCGAGGACGCTGGACTCGATCCTCGCCGCGACGCTCTCGGGCCGACGGTTCAACGCACGCCTGCTGGCGCTCTTCGCCATCGCGGCGCTCGCGCTCTCGGCCGTCGGCCTGTTCGGCGTGGTCAGCTACACCGTGCAGCAGCGCACGCGCGAGATCGGCGTGCGCATGGCGCTCGGCGCACGCGCCGCGGACGTGCGTGCGCTCGTCGTACGGCAAGGGATGAGGCCCGCGCTGATCGGGCTGGGCGTGGGACTCGTGCTGGCCGCCGGCGCGGTGCGGCTGCTGCGCGGGCTGCTGTACGGCGTCCAGCCGTGGGACCCCGTCACGTTCCTCTCCGCGGCCGCCGTGCTCGCCGGAACCGCGCTCGCCGCGTGCTACGCGCCGGCCCGGCGCGCGACGCGCGTGGATCCGGTGAGGGCGTTGCGGGGGGAGTGAGGCGTACCGCGTTCTCGGCCGAGTAGCACCTGTGTGCTAAACCGCGGGAGCGTTCGGGACGGAGGAGTGCATGGTCAAGAAGATCAGGCTACGCCAGGTCGACGGCTCCGTCGCCGCCACTCTGCCCAAGGACATGGCCGACCGGCTCCATGTGCGGCCCGGTGACGAGGTGTTCGCGATCGAGACCGCGGACGGCATCCTGCTCGCACCGTACGATCCGACGTTCGAGCGCGCGATGGCGGCATACGAACGGACGGCTGCCCGGTACCGCAACGCGCTCCGGGAGCTCGCAAAGTAGGGAATGGAGCAGCCGGTCTGGCTGACCCGCACGGTTGCGAAGACGTCGCCGCCTGGATCAGGTCGGTTCTCGTTCCGTGCGACCTCGGCTGAAGCGTCCTGATCCCCGATTCGCCGGGACCGCGGAGCCCGTGTGTCACCCCCCGCCCCGCACCAGCCGGTGCACCTGGATGGACTCCACCTCCAGGTCGTCCACGGCGCGGGCAAGGACGAAGTCCGGCCCGACCTGGAGCGGCTCGAGCCCCGGAGGCAGCGCCACGACGCCGAGGTACTCGCCGTCCTCCGAGAACACGCGCCACGACGCCGGCTCGTCATCGCTGGCGCGGTAGTCGGCCACCCACAGGTTGGCATCCGCGTCCACCAGCAGGTTCCGGTAGGGCGGCATCGTCTCCGGGTACGGCAGCTCGGCGAGAATGCGCTCCATGCGTGCGCGCGTGCCTTCGCGCTCCGCCTGCTCGAGCCGGCGAGCCCGGAACGCCGTGACGTCCTCCGGCGTGACGCGCCGCACCGCATGCGGCAGGCGGATCAGCCGCTCGAGCCGGCCGTCGGGCGCGTACACCTGGAGCTCGTACGCGTCGGCGGGGCCGAAGACCAGACGGTCGGGGGCGACCGTCCGGACAGGGGCACGGGGAAACGGCAGGCCGGTCATCGTCCAATCGTCGCCCGTGACGATCCGGTACGCCTCCGTCGAGGGGAACCAGCCGAGCGTGTCGAGCAGGCGGCCGTCGCGGTCGAAACGGTAGTACGGCACGGAATCGCGCACGATGCCGGACGTCGCGCCGGGTGCGCCCCAGATCGGCGCGCCCTGGACGATGAGCGTGCCGTCGCCGAGCGCCCCCTGAACGAGGACCTGCCGGCCGTCCGGCGCCCGCACGTGCACCGAGCGCACGAACTCGCCTGCCGGCGTGAAGATGGAGAGCTTTGACGGGAAGAAGTCGTAGGCCAGCAGCGAATCGCCCGGAAGCGCCCAGACGCGCTGCAAGTCGCGGAACTCCCCGGGACCCTCGCCTTCGCGCCCCACGGAGAACAGGTACCGGCCTTCCGAGTCGTAGAAGCGCAGCTCGCTCGTGCCGCCGTTCGCGATGACGATGCGGCCGTCGGCCATGCGGACGGCGGACCAGGCGCGGAACAACTGGTACTCCGGCTCGCCTTCCACGACGCCGATGCGTACGAGCGGCTCGAGGTCGACGCTCCACCCGCCGCCATCCTCCCACGCGGCGCGCGCGTTCTCCACGATCACGACGCCGGCGCTGTCCCGCACGACGCGGGCCGGGCCACCCTCATCGCCGGCCGCACAGGCGAGCGGCAGCAGGGCAAACATCGCAACACGGTACCGCCCCTGCATTCCCGCCCTCACGCCGTGCACGCCTCGATGGCCTCGCGCAGCGCCACGGCCGGCTCGCGCGTGGGGATGAACTCGTGCGCGACGAAGCCGGTGAAGCCGAGGTCCGCGATGGCCGCGGCGATTGCGCGGTAGTTCAGCTCCTGCGTGCCATCCAGCTCGTGGCGGCCGGGCACGCCGGCGGTGTGGAAGTGTGCGATGTGCGCCCGGTTGTCACGGATGGTGCGGATGACATCGCCCTCCATGACCTGCATGTGGTAGATGTCGTAGAGCAGCTTCACGCGCGGCGACCCGACGGCCTCCATCACACGCACGCCGAACGCGGTCCTGTCGCCGTGGTAGTCCGGGTGGTCGACCTTGCTGTTCAGCAGCTCGAGGCAGATGGTGACGCCGTGCTCCTCGGCGAGCGGCGCGATGCGGCGCAGTCCTTCGGCGCACGCATCGATTCCGTCCGCGTCGCTCCGTCCCTCGCGGTTGCCGAACATGCCGATCAGGTTGGGCACGCCGAGGCGCGCGGCGAGCGGGATCGCGGCCTCGAGCTCACCGAGCAGCAGCGCGTGGTTGCGCCGATCGTTGAAGCCGCGCGTGATGAAGTCGCCGCGCACGGGGCCGGGATAGCCCATCGAGCAGACGAGGCCGAACTCGGCGACCTGCTCCCACTCGTCGGGAGGGAGCAGGTCGATCGCCTCGAGGCCGAGGCTCGCGGCGGTGCGGCAGAAGTCGCGGAGCGGGATGCGCGAGAACGGCCAGCGGCACACGGACTGCCGCAGTCGGCCGCCGGTGCGCGGCAGTGCGGTGGAGGTGCGTCGGGCGACGTCGTGCGCGCGGCCGTCGTCGTGCGCCGAGAGCGTGCCGGGCAGAGCCGCGGCGCCGGCGGTGAGCGCGCCGAGCGCGGCGGCGGAGTCGCGCAGCATCCGGCGGCGGGTGATCGAATCGCGAGTCATGCCGCTCCCTGGTTGGTCAAGCGCGCGCGGCCGCGTGCGCCGTCATCACGTCCCGCTGGCGGCGTGCGCGGCCATGAGTGCGCGCAGGTTCTCGTAGCTCACGCGCGCGGTGCGCATGGGATCGGCGGGTACGTCGTGCTCGACGAACCAGTGGGTGACGCCCGCCTGCTCCGCGCGTGCGACGACGCGCGCGAAGTCGATCGTGCCCCGCCCCACGTCCACCATCCCGCCGTCCTCGCCCATGTCCTTGACGTGCACGAGCGGGAAGCGGCCGGGGAAGCGCTGGAAGTAGTCGAGCGGGTCGTGGCCGGCCTTCACGATCCAGTAGAGGTCCAGCTCGAGACGCACCAGGTCCCGATCGGTCTCCTCCAGCAGCACGTCGTAGGGCACGCGGCCCTCGAGCGGCGCGAACTCGAAGTCGTGGTTGTGGTAGGCGAAGCCGATGCCCGCCTCACGCGCGGCGGCCGCGGCGCGGTTGAAACGCTCGGCCACGCGGCGCCAGCCGTCCAGGTCGGGACGCAGCGCCTCCGGCACCCACGCGACGACGAGCCACCGGTGGCCGATGGTCTGCGCCGCCTCGAGCGTGCGCGGCCAGTCGTCCCCCAGCGCCTCGATGGGCACGTGCGACGATGGCGCGGCGAGCCCCGCGCGCTCGAGCGCCGCGCGGACCGCCGCCGGTTCGCGGCCGTGGTAGCCCGCGAACTCGACCTCGCGGTAGCCGATCTCGGCGAGGCGCGCGAGCGTTCCGTCGAAGTCCTGAGGCAAGACGCTGCGCAGCGTGTAGAGCTGGATGCCTAGCCCCGGCCCCTGCCCTTCCGCCCCGGGCCGGGGCGAGGGCGGGGGCGGGGGTTCGGAGTTGGAGGCGTCGGCGCAGCGCGGCAGCGTGCCGAGCGCGAGCGCGGCGCCGAGGCGGCGGAGGAACTCGCGGCGGTCCGGCATGCTCACGCCTCCCGGCGCCGGACGTGCACGGCGGTCGTGCCGGAGCGCGTGGTGGTGAAGCGTTGCGCGTCCAGCATCCTCACAGCTCCCTGCGGTTGAGTTGCTCGACCGCGTAGGCCGCGGCGCGCGCGGTGAGCGCCATGTACGTGATGCTCGGGTTCTGACAGCCGGACGAGGTCATGCACGCGCCGTCCGTGACGAAGAGGTTCTTGACGTCGTGCGCCTGGTTGAAGGCGTTGAGCACGGAGGTCTTCGGGTCCCGGCCCATGCGCGCGGTGCCCATCTCGTGGATGGCGAGGCCGGGCGGGTTGTCCTGGACGAACGGCTCGATCTCCTTCGCGCCGGCGGCCTCGAGCATCTCGGCGGCGGTGACGGCCATGTCCTGGAGCATCTTGCGCTCGTTGTCGCCCCAGGTGCAGTGCACGCGGAGCACGGGGATGCCCCAGGCGTCCTTCTTCTCGGGATCGAGCGTGACGTAGTTGTCGCTGCGCGGCAGACACTCGCCGAAGCCGTAGAAGGTGAAGGTCCAGGGCCCGGGCCGGCGCAGTGAGTGCTTGAAGTCCGCGCCGATGCCGGGCTCGTCGGCGCCGCGGCCCCACCCGGCCCTGCCACCGCCGCCCTGGAAGCCGTAGCCGCGCAGGAAGTCCGGGTGCCGGTCCTTCACGTTGCGGAAGCGCGGGACGTAGATGCCGTTGGGCCGGTGGCCGTAGACGTGGCGGTTCTCGTTGCCGGGGATGCGGCCGCGCGCGCCGCCGCCCATGGTGTGGTCCATCAGGTTGCGGCCCAGCTCGCCGCTCGAGTTGGCGAGCCCGTCCGGGAAGCGCGGCGACTTCGAGTTCAGCAGGATGCGCGTGGACTCCAGCGCGGACGCGCAGAGGAAGATCACGCGCGCGTGGAACACCTTCTCCTGGCGGCTGAGCGCGTCGATCACGCGGACGCCGCTCGCGCGGTCCCGCTGCGCGTCGTAGAGCACCTCGGCGACGATGCTGTGAGGCCGGATGGTGAGCCGGCCGGTGGCGATCGCGGCGGGCAGCGTCACGCCGATCGAGTTGAAGTAGGAGTGTGTGATGCAGCCGCGGGCGCAGGGGCCGCAGTAATGGCAGGCGGGGCGGCCGCGGTGTGGCACCGTCAGCACGGCGCACCGGCCGATGGTCAGGATGCGCTCGCCCTTGAAGTGGCGGGCCATGCCTTCCTTGACGACCTCCTCCGCGCAGTTGAGCGGCATGGGCGGGAGGAACTTCCCGTCCGGCAGGTGCGCCAGCCCCAGCGCCTCGCCGCTCACGCCGATGAACTCCTCGACGTAGTCGTACCAGGGCGCGATGTCCGCGTAGCGGATCGGCCAGTCGACGCCGATGCCCTCACGGGCGTTGGCCTCGAAGTCCAGGTCGCTCATGCGGTAGGTCTGCCGGCCCCACATGATCGAGCGGCCGCCCAGGTGCCGGCCGCGGATCCAGAGGAACGGCTTGTCCTCGTCGAACGTGTAGGGGTTGTCCACGTCATCGACGAAGAAGTGCGCGATCTGCTCCTCGTACGGCCCGGCCTGGCTCTGGATGAACTGCCGCTCGGCGGCGCGGCGGCGGTCCCGCAGGCCGCGGTAGCGGAACTCGTAGACCGGCTCGTGCTCGACGTAGTCCTGCGGCGTCATGGGCCGGCCCGCCTCGAGCAGCAGGGTGCGCAGCCCTCGCTCGGTCAGCTCCTTGGCCGCCCAGCCGCCGGTGATGCCGGAGCCGACGACGATCGCGTCCCAGGTCTGCTGCGCCATCACGCACCTCCGGTTGCCTTGGCCGGGCCGAGCTCGCGGCACGGGTCGTACTCGCCGGGGATCACCACGGACTTCAGCTCCTCCTTCACACCGACCTCCGATGTGTAGTAGCCGAAGACGACGAGCCACTTGAGCTGGCCGAAGAAGTGCGTGCCGCGCGGCCGGCCCGCGGCGGCGTGGCGCGCCAGCTCCTCGTCCAGTTCGAGGAGCAGCGCGGCCTGCGCCGCCTCGTCCAGGTCGGCGAAGTCACGGCCGTGGCGGGACCGCGCACGCGCGTCCAGGTCCGCCAGCCCGGCGAGGAAGCGGTCGCGGTCCTCGGCGTCGTACCACTCAGCGAGCAGCCGGTCGATGAACGTGTGGACACCGGCCGCGGCGGCGCCGGGAGTGTCCGTCGCCGGGATGATGCGCTCGGCCGCGAGCATGACGGTGCGCATCTGGTGGGCGTCGAGCACGTCGCCGGGTTGTGCGCCCGGTACGCGGCCGGCGCCGTGCAGCCGTTGTCCGAGCGCGAGCAGCCGGGTGGGGGCGAGACCGGCGAGCGCCGGGACCGCCGCGGCGCCAGCGAGCAGGCGGAGCGCTTCCCGTCTCAGCATGGCGGGCTCCGGAGGCTAGGGGATTTGGCCCGAAAGATGCGGAGCGCCGCCGCGCGGCGCCAGGGGCGGCGCCGGCCGCCCCGCCCTTTACGTGCGCCGCTCCGGCAGGTAGACTGCTGCCATCTCGTGTCACCAGTAGCAGGAGGACGAAGGTCGTGATGGCCAGGATTCTGGGCGACGTGCCCGGCACGGCTGCGCCCGTGGGCGCGGATGTCTCGGTCGTGGGGAGGGGGCTCCGTATCCAGGGCGAGTGCGAGGTGCCGGGACGCCTCGTCGTCGAGGGGCACATCACCGGCGACGTGCGCGCCGCACAGCTCGAGGTGGTGCCGGGCGGGCGCGTGGACGGCAGCGTGAGCGGGCCGGACGGCAAGGCGCCGGCCAGCTCGGTCGTCGTCGCGGGCCGGGTCGGCGGCGAGGTCCGTGGCGGCCGCGTCGAGGTCCACGACAAGGGCGAGATCATGCGCGGCGTCAAGTCCACGGACGCTGTGATCCGTGGCCGCGTGACCGGCGGCCTCGTCGCGGATGGCCGCCTCACCCTGACCGCCACCGGCTTCGTCGAGGGCGACGTGCGCGCGCGGCGCCTCGTCGTCGAGGAAGGCGGTCAGGTCAACGGCAGCATCCGCATGGGGGATGCGGCCGGTTGATCCGGCCGCATCCCGCGCTCGGTCGCGGGTCCCCGTCGCTCAGAAGCGGTAGTGCAAGCCGACGCCCCAGGTCAGGGCGGACCAGCTGTAATGGTCGAACCCGCTCGTCGCCGTGAGCCCGATGTCGATGGTACTGTACAGCGGCGGGAAGTCGCCGCCGCCGGATTCGATGATCCTGCGCCAATCGAGCTCGATGCCCGCGCCGCCGCCGAACGCGACGGCGGTCTCTGAATCATCGATCCCGGCGAACCGGTACGAGTGGCGCCACAGCCCGGCCGTGCCGAACCCGTACCAGTTGTACTTCTCCATGCGCTTGAAATGGTAGAGCAGGCGCCCGGAGATGGTCGTCACGGAGCCGAGCGCGCCCAGCACGAGCTGCGCGGTCATGCGGTCGTTGGCGTCGTAGATGCCGCTCAGGCCGTAGGCCGGCCACGAGCTCTGCACGCCGATGCCGAAACGGGAGCTCCGCTCCTGCTGGCTCGCCTGCGCCTCGTCCTGCGCGAGCGCCGCGGTGGGCGCGAGTCCGAGGAAGGCGGTGAGGCAGAGCATGGCGCCGGGAATGAGCGTGAGGCGTTTCATCGATTCACTCTCCTTTGTGGTGATGGTGTCCGGGCGGGCCGCACCCAACCGGAACGGCGATGCCGGCAGACCGTCCGCGTTTGGTCCATCCGCCTGCATTGCGTAGATTCCGGCGCGGAACCGTCACGGCCGGGGGAGGCCAGCCGTGCCCCGGCCGCCTGACGAGAGGGTGACACGCGGCGCGGGCAGGCCCGCGCGCGGCAGCGCCCCGGCCCGCTGGCCTGGCCTCCGGACACGGCATAGCGTTCTGCATCGGCGGTGCGGCGAACCTCCACCAACCGGCGTTGGCTGATGATGATCCAGCAAGACCGCGAGCGTGCCCACTACCGGATCCAGTACCCGGTCCGCGACCGCCCGCACTTCCTGGTAGACGGACGAGAGTACGAGGTGCTGAACTGCTCCGAGATGGGCGTGTGCTATCTCGCTCCGGGTGAAGCTCCTGTCGAGCCGGGCGACATCGTCCACGGCCACCTCCGGTTCAGCAGCGGCGACCAGGTGGAGATCGAGGGCGTCGTCGTCCGGGTCCAGGACGACACCATCGCGCTCCACCTCTCGGGCATGCCGATCCCGTTCATCGTGATCCTCAACGAACAGCGCTATCTGCGGCAGAAGTACCCGATGTGGCCGCGGGAGGTGTGAGCCGGCCCGCCTCGCGCCTCCAACCGCCGCGCCTGCCCCCCGGACCCATCCCGTTTCACCCTTCTTGCAATGCAGCCCCTCCGCTCCGCGTCCGTGCCGGACGCAGAGCGGGAGCGCGGTGCCGCGGCCGCGCCCAGCGAACCGCAACCGGAGGGGAAGCAGCATGCCCGCACTCCTCGCGGAGCGCGAGCCGCGCCGCCGCCGCTGGCTGGCCTGGCTCCGCCGCTCCAGGCCCACGCCGGCCGCGCCGCGGCCCGACCCGGACGCGCAGCCCGATGGCCTCGCCGAGGGACTCCGCCAGGTTCGCGCGCCGGCGGACCACTGGTTCGACCAGCAGGTCACCGAGCTCGAAGCGGCGGCCGTCGAGCTGGCGCACGCCGCGGCGGCCGCGCGGCTGCCGCGCATCGACGTGGCATATGAAACGGTGCCCGAGGAGGAGTCGCTGGCCACGCGCGCGAACGCCGTGTTCCGCGGCTGGGTCGAGCGCGTGCGCACGCGCGTGCAGGACGCGATCCAGAACTGCACGCGCCGCGCGGGCGTCCACCTCTCCGCGTACGAGCACGAGCTGATCGAGCTGGAGCTCGCGGGCACGCGAATGAAGGCGACGTCCGCCGCGCTGGAGCGCGCGGA
>Ga0079224_100007041_pt1 | contig 15007 bp, 15 predicted proteins | sample Stecom2015_FD_80414 | JGI IMG/M metagenome (GOLD analysis project Ga0079224, IMG submission 80414) | Agricultural soil microbial communities from Utah to study Nitrogen management - Steer compost 2015 | ecosystem: Environmental > Terrestrial > Soil > Agricultural land | place: USA: Utah...
CAATGAAGGTGCCGTACAGCAGAAATAAGGAAAGGGTAGAAATAATGGTATGGCTATGAAGACTCGTTATCGTTGGGATATTTGCAAACATAGGCTGAACGACGTAAAAAATAATGACCCAGAGCAGTACACCGTATATGACTCCCATCCACATCGTATTGATTTTTTTAAAAAGAAGCAAATAGACATATGCGATAACGATTGAGAGTATTCCCGCAAGAATAACGGTGACCAGATTCCCGAGCCAGCCGTTCGTCCACGAAGCCTTCGTCCAGGAAGTGACCAATAAAAATTTCGGGGAAATCTCTGAAAAGTTAAAGTAATACATAAACAGTCCAATTAAGCTCCAAAAGATTCCTCCGATAAATCCGGTGAGGAGGGAACGTCCTAAAAACGTCATCGGCTGTTCTTTTTGATTCTGTTCCAGTTTGTTATTATTTTCCGCCATCTTATACCACCTCAACTGTAGCATTGCCCATTCAGGTGGAACTAATTCAAAAATAAAGATGAATATAATTTGACTATTTGTAAAATGCGAAATATACGTCAGATTATTGTTATTATTAACTAGTAAATTTTCTTAAAAAGAATTATAATATAATAAAATATATATTTATCGATTCTTTCGCTTTATTATTTTCTTTGAAAATAGCTTTATTTGAATAATTTACGGATTACGGGCAAAAATCTAAATAACGAAAGGAACTTACATATTACTTTTCGTCCCTCAACATCAATGTAAGGAGGAATTGCAATGGCGTTTAAGAAAAGTCATATTTTGTTTTCGTTTATCATCGGATTAGCAGTATTTGGTCTGATGGCCCAACTAATATTGCAGCCAGCACGACTGTTTATAAATCTGCTGATGGCTGTTGGTATCGGGATAGTGATTTTCTTTATCTTTTATCTCCTCTTCCGGAGTCGATTTTCTGCAAATGAAATGAAAAAATACAGGAAAGCAGTTAGACAATCGAAGGCAAAATATAGCAAATGGGGAAATCAAGATAAAACGGCTGCAAAGAAACAGCCGAGTTTAATCAGAAAAAAACGGCGTAATGCCGCCCACTTAAGGGTAATTGACGGAAACAAATCAAAACGGAAAAACCGGGCTTCTTTCTAACCTGTTGCCTTATAGAGAAATTCTCTATAAGGTTTTATTTTGGCCAATATCTTAAAAACTGGTCTGCCCTCGCTTTCCCGAGCTGAAACAGTTCTGATTTTTTCTCTTCGGATAAATGGAAATCGACAGAATCCACCCCATCGACCGGTATAAAAATAATATTGTTTTTTTCTTTAGTGGAAACATATCTTGCGTCATGCGCCTGTTTCATCGTGGCAAAAAGCGCAGTAAACATATCAAATGCATTCCGGATATCCCGGGATTGATTTTGATTCTCGTAGGATGTCGTCAATTTAATTCCTAATACCGGCCGTTTCTCACGGGTTGTGCCGTTGTCAAATATCCATAACGGAAAATTGCTTAACAGTCCTCCATCGACAATAATGCTTTTTTTCATCGTCTTGCCCGGCAATTTTTTTGGCATGAAAAAATAAGGAAATCCCGCACTCATGCGGACTGCTTTTGCAACGGGAAAGTGGCTCGGTTTAATGCCGTACAGCCTTTCTAAATCATCCGGAATGACGACGAGTTTGCCGAGGCTAAGATCGCTGACCACAACTTTTAAATACCCTTCTTCAATATCATGAAAGGTGTAAATATTTTTTTCCGCCAGTTTTTCATACAGCCATTGCTCTAACCGGTTTCCTTTATTAATTCCAAGCTGAAAATAAAGAAAAAGCCATTTGCTGAACGGAATATATTTTGTTAATCGGGGAGGATCTAAAAATAATTTTAAGTCGATTTCATACATGAACTGTTTTATTTCTTCCACAGAATAACGGGCAGAGATTAAAGAAGCGATAATGGCACCCGCAGAGGTTCCTGCTGCCCGCTCCACTACAATATCTTTTTCCGCGAAACTGTCCAAAACACCCGCAAACGCGTATATTTTCACCCCGCCGCCGGAAAACACCGCATCGATTTTCATCTGCTCTCGCTCTCTCCCTGTTCTTTTTTTATTATTAGTAAGCATAAACAGGGAAAATAGAACAGAGAAAAGGACTATTTTTCGTTTTGCATCTGGATTTGCTGCAAATCATCAAGCCGCTTCGGATCCTCCTTAAAATATGTTACGACATCACCGATCCGATCGATGGAATTCCAGCTTAAATGATGCTCGATACCTTCAACATCCTCATAAATATTTTCCTTCTCGACCCCGATAATTTCGAGAAACTCCTCCAATAAATCGTGCCGAAAAACGAGCCGCTCGCCAATTTTTTTGCCTTTTGCAGTTAAAACAAAGCCCCGATACTTCTCATAAATCAGGTATTCGTCTTTGTCCAGCTTTTGGATCATTTTTGTCACGGAGGAAGGATGCACCTTTAATGCTTCCGCGATATCTGATACCCGTGCATATCCCTTTTTCTCAATTAAAATATAAATTTGTTCAATATAATCTTCCATACTCGGTGTTGGCATGCAATCCCTCATTTCATTAAAAATTTTTTCCAAGGGGCAAAATTTTTCCCGCAACTATAGAATACCGTAAAGTGTCCAACGTTACAAGTCGATGCACCGAGATTGTCATTTCAATAAATTTAAAATACGGACATTTGTACCTTAAAATAAATTTGGATCAAAAATCGAAAATATAAGAACCTGTTTAGAAAAATGTTCAAAACAGGTTCTTTTATTGATACATTCCCATAAAGTTTTGAAAATTTCCAGCTGTTATCTTTAACACTTGTCCTTATTAACCAGAAAACCGATTGTTCCTTCACACTGTATTTCGCTTATTTAAGAACCATCCTGAACAAGTACTGTTAATTCATTTCTTTTTCTAACGAAGTAAATGAAGGATCATATCAGCTGCATATGTTTCTAATAACGCGGCTAAAATGATTAGCGGCAAAACGAAAGCAAGGTATGTTCTTGTTACTTTTAAAATTTTTTTAATAAAAGAATCACGTTCTCTATCCTTTTTAACCAAATTAATCATTTTTGTTCTAATCACCTGATTCAATTCAAAAAGGACAGCTGCCAGCAAACAATAGGCAAAAAGCTCTAAAACAGAATGAGGAATGGAAGAAATGATGAGCTCAAAGCCTTTGTCAAGACTAGCTTGTAATGCCACCCCAAAGAATACACCGAGCAAAGAACTGGTTGATATAATATTTGCCAAATAAAGAAATTGTATTGGCACGAAAGCTAAGATAAACATTTGCAATGGTACCGCGAAACCGTTATGAACAATATACGACCATACTTTATCGATGCCTCTGGATTCTTTGATTTGGCTTGGTGCACTATTCCCGATCCCTTCCATTACAGCTTTTATATCCGGATTTACGATGCAAGTTATGATTGTCGCAATAAAGGTAATAGCTGCTGTTAATATGATAAAATAACCAGCTCTTTTTAAAATGACTATATTGGCTTTAAATTTCAGCGCAAACATCTTAAATTATATTCCCCTTAAATGCTTCAGTTTTGTAATTAGAATCATCGAGAATGCTATTTTCACACGCATGTTTATTTCATATCAAAAGTTTTTATTTTATCCAATTCCTTTTTTCTTTTCTCACGAACATATTTTCGTCCACCGTTCCATTCCGCAATAAGGAAAAGCAAACCTAGCATTAAATAAAGGACATAGCCGATAGTACTATTTATTCGATGTGATATGAACATCCACGTTAATAACACAAAATAAGCAACCGGCAGAATCGCTCCCCAATAGGCATTATTCCTCGTTGACAAGAAGAATTGAACGGCTAGAATACCAGCTATAATAAAAACGCCATAAAATCCTAAGTCCATTACTCCTCATCCTTTTCTTGTTTATATTTTTCAATAATTAATTTTGCGTCTTCCACGCTTATCCGATCTTCAATAGACAGTTTTTTGATAAACTTGATGAATTCCTCGTTATCCGCAGCATCATTAATTTTAATTTTCTCGATTAATCGATCTAATTTAAGCCTTACTGTTGGATATGATACTCCATACAACGTTGCGATTTCTTTTAAAGATCCTGATTTCAACACAAAGTTTTTAATGAATTCCATATCTTCTGTTTCCAAAGCCAAAACCCATTCCGGGACATTTTTCATATTCATGCAACCCCTCCTTCCTTCGTTAATTTATATTTTAACATATTTATTAATTTTGTTAAAGTCTGTATTAATATTATTAAAGATAATGCTTAAGTAAAAATAAACTTATTAAAAAATTGTTTTTGATTCAGTATCAACAGCACGGTTATACAGTATTCTTTTTGGCCAGTTTGGATAACGGAACTTAATTCCCTATAATCTAAGAAATATAAAAAAGCAACCTTAGACCGTGAATTGACCCCTGTTAAGTAGACAGGTATCTATTCAACCGGCGAGGTTGCTTTTTATTACTCTTTAGTACTGATTATCAAACTTTAAATCCATAACTGCAGATATTCGTTTGCTCCCCTAGATTATAATCCGCATTTAAGCTGGGCGCCGCAATTGGTGCAAGTATTACAGCCGCCGATTTCCTCCACCATTCCTTCCCGGCAGACAGGACAAGTGTTGCCAATCTCAGAACCGATGGTAACGGTCGTGTTGTCTAATTGCTGCACCGTGTCGACGAGGACAACTTTTGGCTCTTCCTCTTCAAATAGCTCTGTTTGTTCAAACTGATTTTCTTCCGCCTTTAACGTGAGAACTTGTGTATCTCTGCTTCCGTCCACGTATACGGTACCGCCCTTCGCTCCGCCTTTATACAAACGTTCGTACACGGTTTGCACTTGTTCTACGGTATACCCTTTAGGGGCGTTTACCGTCTTCGAGATGGAGCTGTCTACCCAGCGCTGGATAACGCATTGGGTATCTGCATGGGCTTCCGGACTTAAATCCATTGCCGTGACAAACCAATGCGGCAGGTTGTCCGGATCTGCCTCTGGATGCTCGTCCAAATACTCTTGTACTATATTTGCCTTTACTTCAATGAATTTTCCTAGCCGTCCGCTCCGGAAGTATGAGAAGGAGAAGTACGGTTCTAATCCTGTACTTACACCGACCATTGTTCCTGTGCTTCCCGTTGGCGCGACCGTAAGGAGATGAGAATTGCGAATGCCGTATTGTAAAACTCCTTGGCGAATGTCTTCCGGCATTTTTTTCATATACCCCGTATTGATAAATGCTTCCCGCAATTTTCTCGTTTCTTCTTCTGTTTCACCGACCAGAAACGGAAAACTTCCTTTTTCCTTCGCCAATTCAATCGACGTACGGTATGCCGTCGTGGCAATAGTTTCGAACACTTTATCTACAAGTTCGTTTCCTTCTTTGGAACCGTATTCGGTCTCTGTATAAATTAGCAAGTCATGAAGCCCCATGACGCCTAAGCCGATTCTTCGTTCTCCCAGCGCCTGTTTTTTGTTTTCCGGCAAGAAATACGGGGTGGCATCGATGACATTATCCTGCATGCGCACGCCGATTTCTACAGTTTTTTTCAGTTTATCAAAGTTGACGGTTTTTTCTTTTTTATTGGCCATCTGTGCCAGATTAACGGCAGCAAGGTTACATACCGAATATGGCGCCAGCGGCTGTTCTCCGCAAGGATTCGTAGCAACGACTTGTTGTCCGTAAGCCTTGGCATTTGTCATGTCATTCGCATTATCGATAAAGAAAATTCCCGGTTCGGCAGAGTAGGTTGCACAAATATTAATCAGTTTCCATAATTCCCGAGCTTTGATACGGCGATATACGCGAACTCCAAAGCCCATTTCTTCCCATTTTCTAACGTCTCCGACTTCATGCCATTTTTCATTGTAGATTGCCATTTCTTCTTCGGTATAGTTTTCTACATCCGGGAATTTCAGCTCGTAATAATCGTCATTTTCTACGGCTTCCATGAATTCCTTCGTAATGCAGACGGAAATATTCGCGCCGGTTAAAAATTCAGGGTTATGGACTTCATACGTGCCCCCGTCTCGCAGCTTTTGCTCAGCTTCCCGTATGGCTGCATCCGTAAATCCGCCTTGTCCTGGAATATTTTTGTAATTGACGATTCCCTGATATAGATCCGCTTCCGTCTCGGTCAGCGGCGTAAATTTCAGTTTTTCCTGCGCCATTTTTTTAATTTGCTCATCTTCCATATTTTCGATTAAATAACGCAAAATACGCGGATTTTGCATCTTGGAAATGATAAATTCGATAATATCAGGGTGGGAATCAACAAGCATAATCATTTGAGCTCCCAATTTGTTACTCCTCCAAAACGAGGGATGTGGTCATTTCTGCCACATTCTTGTGCTTTCACACAAGTTCAGACTATCTCTTCAAGGACAACCCTTGTCTCGCGCCTTGCAGCATTGTTGCCAATACTGCAATTTACTATTTCCATCGTTTTGTGGCGTGCAGCACAAAACATTAGGAAAGTTCAATAGTCGTTGAACCTTTATCTTCGTTTCCAAAGATACTTGGCTGCTGATTGCCCAATCCTTCTTCTTTTTAAACCGTCACGCTCACCGTCGCCGGTCACGTTGTGGTGAAGAAGGCTCTAAGGGGGTCCCAGCAATTCGCGAGATTACGTCGCCGAATTTAACGACGTGATCCACCCTGTTCTACCAAATGGGTTAATTTCGCGATGTCATCCAACCAGGAAACTGAACCGGAAGATTTTCCATTAACACCCCGGGCCAGAGTATTTCGTGGTCGCAATGTGGAACCGTTCGTACCTACTCCTCCCCCGCGGGACATAATCTCCATTACTTTTTTTCGATGGTCGGAAATTCCTTCACGTGAATCTTTAATATAAGGCATGACGTAACAGTTGAAGTATGTAACATCCGTATTCGCCCCCGCCCCATATAAGACCCTGCCGGCTGGAACAAAGTTCATTTGGGATAATTCCTGATAAAACTTCTCAAACCATTCCTCTTGTTTTTCTTTCGTTTTTTCGACAGCCGCTAACCCGGTAGCATTTCTTTTGGCAATCTGTTCATAAAAAACTTCCAAAGGCTTGTCGATTACATCGATTGGTCTTGTAATAATTCCTGTTGCTGCCTCTTCTGGATCATCCAAAGCGGATAAATAATCGTCTTCCACTTTAACTTCCGCCGTTTTATTTTCCCAGTCAATCGATTTAATAAATCCTAATCCTCTCGCAGGGAATTTTGGATCCGATTTAATCGTCAATACGACAAAATCACCTGGTTTTAACGTTTTTTTCCTCGTGTCCTTATAGGAGTACCGATCGAGCATTACGAGACGGGATACTCCGGAATGGGTGATTTTCATGTCTTCGGTAATCGGATGAACAGCGTCAAACTGTTTGATATCTTCATTCAGAGCATCTATGTTGATTTCCATTTTTTCATCGACAAAGATTGCCATTTAATCTCTCCTTTACTTCATAAAAATAATCATTTTGTTCTAGCAGGTCTACAACTATTAAAGCACAATATGTTGTGTTTGTTCAATTAAAAAATACTATATATTGTGATTAGAACGGAAAAATATTATTCTGTCAACTTTAAAAATCTATGAAAAACTAAAGAAATAATAGAAAATCTTAGAAAATCTATTGTTTTTCCCTGCAAATAGACTTTTTTTTCATTTGCAAGATTTGCCAAAATAGGCTTAGCTTTATCATTCTGATTGCGTGCCATTCAAAATAAAAAACTTTGAAATTTCCGCTTTACCCCTTATAATGAAATTTGAACATCTTAAATAACGGGGGAAACGTCATGGAAGTATTAATTATAGCACTATTGGTCATCGTTGCAATAAGCATTTTTCGCTATTATAGACAGCGCACTTATTTAAAAGTACTAACAGAATCGGAATTTGTCAAAGGTTATCGCAAAGCTCAGCTCATTGATGTTCGGGAACCGCAGGAATTTGAAAGCGGCCATATACTAGGAGCAAGGAATATCCCTGTGACCCAAATGAAACAGCGGCTTATTGAAATTCGCAAAGACCAGCCGATTTACTTGTATTGTCAAGGAAGTACCCGGTCTGCACGGGCAGCACAAATATTGCGCAAAAATGGCTATAGCGATATTTACCAGCTAAAGGGCGGATTTAAAAAATGGAGCGGAAAAGTTAAAAAAGGGAAGAAATACTCCTAAAATACGTTTACACGAAAAAGAAGATGATTCACACCGGAATCATCTTCTTTTTCTTTGGAAGTCACGCAGTATCAAATGCCCTTGCTGCCGATTATTTATAATATCTTAGAATTGGCTTTCTCGCTGCTGTCGTTTCATCCATCCGTTTTACAATCGTTTCATGAGGTGCTTCTTGAACGATTTCCGGATTTTCTTCTGCTTCCTTTGCAATGCGGATCATCACATCGATAAATCCGTCAAGCGTCTCCTTCGATTCGGTTTCAGTCGGCTCAATCATCAATGCTTCTTCCACGTTTAACGGGAAATAGATGGTTGGCGGATGATAGCCGAAATCAAGCAGACGTTTGGCAATATCTAAAGTGCGAACACCAAGTTTCTTTTGTTTCTTTCCAGAAAGAACAAATTCGTGTTTACAATGCTGCTTATACGGAAGGTCATAGTGTTTTTCCAATTTCCGCATCATATAGTTGGCATTTAATACCGCATATTCGCTCACCTTTTTCAGGCCTTCTGCCCCCATTGTGCGAATATACGTATAGGCACGCAAGTTAATGCCGAAGTTCCCGTAATACGGTTTTACGATACCGATTGAATTTGGGCGGTCATATTCAAAGGTATATTCTTCTCCTTTTTTCACCAACACTGGCTTCGGAAGGAATGGTTCCAGCTCTTTGGATACACCGACAGGTCCGGAACCTGGTCCGCCGCCGCCATGTGGGCCGGTAAACGTTTTATGCAAGTTTAGGTGTACCGCGTCAAAGCCCATATCTCCTGGTCTTGTGTAGCCCATAATCGCATTTAAATTTGCACCGTCGTAATATAGTTTTCCGCCAGCATCATGGACGATTTTTGCCATCTCTAAAATATCTGTCTCAAACAAGCCAAGGGTATTCGGGTTTGTCAACATAAGTGCAGCCGTATCTTCGCCAACGACTTCCCGTAAATGTTCTAAATCGACAAGTCCTCTCTCGTCGGTTCTTACCGTTACTGCGTCAAAACCTGCTACTGCTGCGGATGCCGGGTTCGTGCCATGGGCAGAGTCGGGAACAATAACCTTTGTCCTGCTGTAATCTCCCCGGGATTCATGATATTTGCGGATCATCATCAATGCTGTCCATTCGCCGTGTGCTCCAGCAGCTGGCTGCAGAGAAACAGCATCCATACCGGTAATTTCTTTCAGGGATTCCTGCAAATCAAACATCATTTCCAATGCACCCTGGACGGTTTTTTCATCCTGGTACGGATGAATATAGGTAAACCCGTCTAGTCTTGCCACATCTTCATTTATTTTTGGATTGTATTTCATCGTGCAAGATCCTAACGGATAAAAACCGGAATCTACACCGTAATTTCGGTTGGACAAACCTGTATAGTGGCGCATAATGTCGAGTTCGCTAACTTCCGGCAGCTCTGGCGGTGTTTGACGAATATAGGAGGTGTCTAATTCCTCATTCAAATCCACTGTTGGTACGTCCATTTCTGGAAGACTGTAACTCGTCCTTCCTTCTTTACAGCGTTCAAAAATGAGCGGAAAATCTTGTTTAGCCATGGATATCCCCCAATTCTTTTACAAATGTATCAATTTCTGCTTTTGTCCGAATTTCGGTTACAGCTACTAACATATGTTCCGATAGTTCCGGATAAGCCACCCCTAAGTCATATCCGCCGATAATTCCTTTTTCGATTAATTTTTCGTTAATTGCCGAGACCGGCTGGGAAACTTTGAGGACAAATTCATTGAAAAACGGTCCTGTAAAGGCGATTTCAAAGCCTGCTTCCTCCAGCTTTTTCTTTGCATAGCGGGCTTTTTGCATGTTTAGCGTTGCCATTTTTTTCAGTCCATGTTTGCCGATGGAACTTAAGGCGACAGAACTTGCCAAAGCATTTAGCGCCTGGTTGGAACAAATATTTGAAGTCGCCTTTTCCCGGCGGATATGCTGCTCTCGAGCCTGCAGCGTAAGTACAAAGCCGCGGGTGCCGTCTTCATCAGTCGTTTGTCCGACAAGTCTTCCCGGCACTTTGCGCATTAATTTTTCTGTCGTGGAAAAATAGCCGCAATGCGGTCCGCCAAATTGGGCAGGAATGCCAAATACTTGAGTATCGCCGACAACGATATCCGCACCGAATTCACCCGGAGGTGTTAAATAGCCTAAAGCTAATGGATTGCTGGAAACGATAAACATTGTTTTCTTCTGATTTTGGAGCAATTCTTGAATCTCTTTCAGCGGCTCAATTTGCCCAAAAAAGTTAGGATATTGAACGACGACACTTGCAATCGAATCGTCCAGCTGTTCTTTTAATTGTTCAATATCGGTGACTCCATTTTTATGGTCAATTTCTACGATTTCAATTCCCTGTCCTCTTGTATATGTTTCAACTACTGCCCGGGATTCGGGATGAACGGTCTTCGAAATTAGCACTTTCTTCCTTCTAGTATGGGCTGCACTTAAATTCACCGCTTCCCCCAAAGCAGTTCCCCCATCATACATGGAAGAATTGGCGACCGGAAGTCCTGTCAGTTCGGAAATCATCGTTTGGAATTCGAAAATTGCCTGCAATTCCCCTTGGGAAATTTCCGGCTGGTACGGGGTATAGGCAGTATAAAATTCGGAACGGGAAATGACATGGTCTACAACAGACGGGATATAGTGGTCATAAACTCCCGCGCCTAAAAAAGATGTATATTCTTTTAAATTGGCATTTTTATTTGCCATGTTCGTTAATTCTTTTTTCAGCTCATATTCACTCGTCGGTTTCTTAAGCTTTAACTCCTCTGTAAGCCGCACTTCCTTCGGTATATCGGAAAATAATTCTTCCGTAGATGCTGCACCGATTACATCCAGCATTTCTTTTTTATCTTCCTCGGTCATTGGTAAATAGCGAAATTCCATCGATTAATCCCCCTTACTTTTGTCTTTTGTAAAATGGTAATGTTGAAACCTTGGCTTTAAGCAGCCGGTTTCTAACTTGGACGAATAACTCAGTGCCTGGCTCAGCCGCATTTTTGTCAACCAATGCCATACCGACATTTTTCTTTAATGTAGGAGATTGGGTTCCAGAAGTAACAAAGCCTGCTTCTTCCTCCCCGTTCATTACCTTATACCCGGTTCTTGGGATACCTTTGTCAATCATTTCGATTCCGACTAACTTTCTCGATGGTCCCTTTTCTATTTGTTCTTTCAAAACGGCCTTCCCGATAAAATCCTCATCCTTATTTACTTTTACAGCAAAGGCAAGGCCTGCTTCAACAGGGGAAATTTCTTCAGAAAGTTCTTGTCCATAAAGAGCAAGGCCTGCTTCAAAGCGCAATGTATCCCTTGCACCTAGGCCGACAGGTTCTGCTCCAAATTCCTTGCCCTTATCCAGCAGCAAATTCCATAATTTCACGCCATATTCAGGCGCAATATAGATTTCAAAACCGTCTTCGCCAGTATATCCCGTCCGTGAAACAAGCGCAGGTTTTTCAAAGTCGGCAAAGTATACTTCATTATCAAAACGGAAAAATTTGATATCTTCTAACCTTGTTTCCGTCAACTCATTAAGCAGTTCTTCAGCTTTTGGACCTTGAACCGCAATTTGTACATATTGGTCAGAAACATTCTCGATCGTCACTTCATCGAGGTTAAACTTATTATGTTTCTTCAGCCATAAATAATCCTTCTCTGTATTAGCCGCATTGACAACAAGCAAATACTCGTCCTGATCAATCATATACACGATCAAATCATCAACGGTACCTCCCTGTTCATTGCACAAGATTGTATATTGGGCACGGTTTGGCGTCAATTTTTTTACATCGTTTGTCAGCATATATTGCAAAAAGTCAAAACTTTTCGGCCCCTTCACTAGGATTTCTCCCATATGGGAAACATCGAAAACCCCTGCCTTTGTTCTCGTTACTTCGTGTTCATGTTTAATGCCGGCAAACTGTACCGGAAGTTCCCATCCTCCAAAATCAATTGTTTTTCCTCCATATTTTTCGTATTCCGAAAAAATTGGTGTTCGCTTCAACAATCTAGTCACTCCCCTTTGTAAAATATCGCTCTCGTCTTAAAGTGCACATAAAAAAGACAGAGATTCACAGTACGAAGTCTCTGTCCTTTGAACCAGAAAGTTGCATGTTTACCTTATATGATAAACATTTGCTTCGTGGGTGGCCTGCCCGCAAAGGCAAGCGCTCTCCAGAGGTGCGTCCTGCAAGAGTCTTTTTGCCTGAGAGATTCGCTTCCGCTTGCTCCTTCGGCGTTACTGCGCAATCCAGTAAACTCTCCCCTTGCATTCATCCGCTCATATTAAATTGACTGTTGGACATAATAACAATCAGCACTACATCCAATCACTTAGAATTATACCATAAGTGAATTTTTAGTAAATACAAACATATTTGATGGAGATGGAGTTATGGATACGATTCATGTGCAAAAGGACGAGGATTTTATAGAACAATTGATTTCCGCTATAGATAAAAACGGATATTTGTCGACATGGGAACTTTTTAAAATGGCTTATGAAGCAGAAAAAGTGACGATGACTCCTAATTTCAGCGGTTTAAAAGCATTGGATTTTCTCCCCCACATTCATTTTTTGGACCACCAGATACGCGCAGCAGAACAAGTAATTGAACAAATGAACGGCAGAGCTATTTTAGCTGACGAAGTAGGTTTAGGGAAAACGATTGAGGCAGGATTAATTTTAAAAGAGTACATGATTCGCGGTTTAGTACAAAAGGTGCTGATTCTTGTCCCTGCCTCATTAGTCAATCAATGGGTTCGGGAATTAAATGAAAAATTTTATATACCGGCGGTCAGCCAGCAAAAAAACTATAACTGGGACTATCCGGTCATCGTTACATCCATCGATACAGCTAAACGCATGCCCCATCGGGAAAAGATTTTAGAAAAAGAATACGACTTCCTGCTTATTGATGAAGCACATAAAATTAAAAACCATAAAACGAAAAATTTTGAGTTTGTCAGGTCTATCCGAAAAAAATACTGTCTGCTATTAACAGCAACGCCAGTGCAAAACCAGCTCGTGGAAATTTTTAATTTGATTTCCATTTTAAAACCAGGATTGTTAGGAAACTATCAGACGTTTCTGGAAAAGTTCGGAATGGACCGAAAAAAAATGAAAGAAGACGATTACTTAAAACAGCTCATTCAAAAAGTGATGATTCGGAACACCCGGGACGAGACAGATTTGAAACCATCCAAACGGCATATTCATGCAATCTGGGTTGATTTTTCCGAAAAGGAAAGGGAAATATACCAAGACATTGAATCCTTGGCGAAAATTTTTCCTACCTTTGTAAAGCTGACGCTGCTAAGGGAAATATGCTCCTCCCGGGAAGCTTGCTATTTGTCCTTAAAAAAACTTGCAGATGAACAGGGAAATTCATCTCCTGTCCTGCCGATCATGGAAAAACTGGAACAGCTTCCCCATCATTCGAAGGCAGAGAAAGCAGTAGAACTGATAAAATCGATTGGCGAAGAAAAAGTGATTATTTTTACCGAGTACCGGGCTTCCCAGCTTTATTTGCAATGGTTTCTAAAACAGCACGGGATTACATCTGTCCCCTTTCGCGGTGGCTTTAAACGGGGAAAAAAAGATTGGATGCGGCAATTATTCGAACATCATGCGCAAGTGTTAATTGCTACCGAGGCAGGCGGAGAAGGGATCAATTTACAATTTTGCCATCATCTGATTAATTACGATTTGCCGTGGAACCCGATGCGGCTTGAACAGCGAATCGGCCGAATTCATCGTTATGGCCAGGAAAATGACGTTCATATTTATAATTTTGCCATTCGTCATACGATTGAGGAACATATTTTGCAATTGCTTTATGAAAAAATTAATCTGTTTGAGAAAGTAATCGGCAACTTAGATGCAATTTTAGCCGAACTCAATATCCAAAATGTAGAAAAAGAAATTGAAACGATTTATGCCGAATCCGAATCTTTTGGAGAAGCAAAAATCAAATTAGACAATCTCAGCAGTGTTATTCAGCACACTTGGGAACAATATGGAAAGGAAGAGAAATATGGCCATTCCTGACTTACATGCTTTTTTGCGAACATTTTTCACTTTGCACAATTGTCCGATTGTTCGCGATGAAAGCGGGCTGCTTTCCATCCAGCTGACGGAGGAAATGGATAAAGCATTGATGAATCGCCCTTTTTACTGGCATTATATGGAGAAAATCGGCCAAACGGGAACACCAATGCAGCTCACCCTCATTACCGATCCAGAAAAACGTGAAGAAAAAGGCGAATGGATTCATTTCGGCAGTCCCCGGCTGCACCAAATATTAAATCATTTAAAAGAAAGGGAGAAATTTATTCACCTTTTTGAAAAAGTGGATGTCAATACGCAAACCCCGCTCTACCCGTGGCTCCTTGCCAACGTAAAAGTAAGCTATATTGGCAGGCAAAAGAAAGACATGCTTTATTCCGTCGGACTGCAGCTGATTAACGGCAGCATGCGTTTTTCCATGATGGACTATTTAGACAACATCCCTTTGCAAAAAACTATTCCTGATTATTGTTATACAATTTCCCCGATAATCCGTCTGAAGAGCGGATTTGGACGAATCGAAAAGGTTATTTATGAGCAAATCGCAAAGGAACAGCACGGCTGGGCAGTGGAATCGCTGCGTACGCTGAAAGAAGAGGAAGAAATGATCAGGCATTTCTATAAGGATGAGGAGGAACAGGAGCGGATGAATAAAGAATTGGAAGCACTTAGAGAAAGATACCAGCCGGTAATAGAAATAAAAATTGTAAACGGCGGCTTAATTTACTTAACAAAATAACTATCCGCTGACAGCACAGCGG
>Ga0079224_100007042_pt1 | contig 15007 bp, 15 predicted proteins | sample Stecom2015_FD_80414 | JGI IMG/M metagenome (GOLD analysis project Ga0079224, IMG submission 80414) | Agricultural soil microbial communities from Utah to study Nitrogen management - Steer compost 2015 | ecosystem: Environmental > Terrestrial > Soil > Agricultural land | place: USA: Utah...
GCCTGAGCCGTCGCCTCTCACAGCGAATCACAGCAAAAAGCCGGCCTCACAGCCGGCTTTTTTATTGCGCTGCCCGCCTCCAGCGGGGCTCAGCCGGTCACCACCAGGTTATCGCGGTGGATCAGCTCCGGCTCGCCCATGTAACCCAGCAGCTGCTCGATCTTGTCGCTGGCCTGGCCCTTGATGGCCGCCACTTCCTGGGCATCGTAGTTGACCAGCCCGCGCGCCACTTCGCGGCCGTCCGGCCCCAGGCAGGCCACCAGTTCACCGCGCGAGAACACGCCCTCGACATCCACCACGCCGACCGGCAGCAGGCTGCGGCCGGCCTCGCGCAGCACCTTCGCCGCGCCGGCATCGATGTGCAGCCGGCCGCTCACCTTCAGCCGGTTGGCAAGCCACTGCTTGCGCGCCGCCACCGGCCCACTGGACGGCCACAGCAGGGTGCCGAGCGGCTCGCCGTTGCGTACCCGCAGCAGCACATCCGGCTCGCGGCCGGAGGCGATCACGGTCGCCGTCCCGGACCGGCCGGCGCGGGCACCGGCCTGCACCTTGGCCAGCATGCCGCCGCGCCCCAGGGTGCCGGCAGCGGTCGAGCACAGCGCTTCCAGCTGCGGATCGCCGGCCCGCCCCTCGCTGACCAGCCTGGCGTTCGGGTTGAGACGGGGATCCTGGTCGAACAGGCCCGCCTGATCGGTCAGGATCACCAGCAGGTCCGCTTCCACCAGATTGGCCACCATCGCCGCCAGCGTGTCGTTGTCGCCGAAGCGGATCTCTTCGGTGGCGACCGTGTCGTTCTCGTTCACGACCGGCACCACGCCCAGCTGCAGCAGGGTCCGCAGCGTGCTGCGCGCGTTCAGGTAGCGCGAACGGTTGGCCATGTCCTCGTGGGTGAGCAGCACCTGCGCGGTCTGCAGGCCGTGGCGCTGAAACTGCGACTCGTAGGCCTCCACCAGCCCCATCTGCCCCACGGCCGCCGCCGCCTGCAGCTCATACAGCGCTTTCGGACGACGCGTCCAGCCGAGCCGCTTGACGCCCTCGGCCACTGCGCCCGACGACACCAGCGTCACCTCGACCCCGGCCCGGTGCAGGGCGGCGATCTGCTCGACCCAGGCCTGGATCCGCTCCCGGTCCAGGCCACGGCCCTCGTTGGTAACCAGGGCGCTGCCGACCTTGACGACCCAGCGCCGGGTCGCGCTCAGTGACGTCCGCTCGATGCCGCTCATTGCTCGTCCTGCTCCGGATCGCCGACCGCATCCGCCGTGTCCTGCTCGCGCATGCGCTCCAATGCGTTCATGATCTGCTGGCTGAGCTGCACGGTTCCCTCGCCGCTCAGGGCCGAGATCGCAAACACCGGTCCTTGCCAGCCCAGTCGCTCGACCAGCTCCGCCACGCGCGCCTCGCGCGCATCGGCCGGCAGCAGGTCGAGCTTGTTGAGCACCAGCCAACGCTCCCGCTGCGCCAGCTCCGGATCGAATTTAACCAGTTCGTCCTCCAGCACCCGGACGTCCCGCACCGGATCGTGGTCGGGATCGAGCGGCGCGGCGTCCACCAGATGCAGCAGCAGCCGGGTCCGCGCCAAATGCTTGAGAAAGCGGATGCCGAGCCCGGCGCCTTCCGACGCGCCCTCGATCAGCCCGGGAATGTCGGCCACCACGAAGCTGCGGTTGAGACCGACGCTGACCACGCCGAGGTTGGGATAGAGCGTGGTGAACGGGTAATCGGCCACCTTGGGCCGCGCCGAGGAAACGGCGCGGATGAAGGTCGATTTGCCAGCGTTGGGCATGCCCAGCAGGCCGACGTCGGCCAGCACCTTGAGCTCCAGCCGCAATTCGCGCCGCTCGCCGGGCGTACCCGGGGTAGCCCGTCGCGGCGCGCGGTTCACCGAGCTCTTGAAATGGACATTGCCGAGCCCGCCCTTGCCGCCGCGGGCCACCAGCAGCCGCTGGCCGTGGCGGGTGAGATCGCCGAGCTGCTCGCCGGTGTCGACATCGGTGACGACGGTGCCTACCGGCACCCGGACGGTGATGCTGTCGCCGCCCTTGCCGTACATCTGCCGGCCCATCCCGTTCTCGCCCCGCTGCGCGGCAAACGAGCGGGTATGGCGAAAATCGGCCAGCGTGTTCAGTCCCTCATCGGCCTCCAGCCAGACACTGCCGCCGTCGCCGCCGTCGCCGCCGTCAGGCCCGCCGCGGGGAACGAACTTCTCCCGGCGGAAGCTCACGCAGCCGTTGCCGCCATCGCCGGCAGCGACCTTGATGGTGACTTCGTCGACGAACTTCATGGGCCACCCACCCGCTCAGTGTCGGCAAGGACAGCGATTGTTCCACAAAAAAGCCCCGTCAGGGACGGGGCTTTCGGTGTCTCGTGCAGCCGCCGCTCAGGCTGGGCGGACACTGACGTACTTGCGCGAGCGCTCGCCCCTGACCCGGAACTCGACCTGGCCGTCGACCAGGGCAAACAGGGTGTGGTCCTTGCCGATGCCGACATTCTCGCCAGCATGGAAGCGGGTGCCGCGCTGACGCACGATGATGTTGCCGGCCCGCACCAGCTCGCCGCCGAAGCGCTTCACGCCCAGCCGTTTGCTGTGGGAATCGCGACCGTTACGGGTGCTACCGCCTGCCTTTTTGTGTGCCATTGCCTAAACCCCTCAGCCGGCCTTGATGCCGGTGATCTTGATCTCGGTGAACTGCTGCCGGTGTCCGAAGCGGGTCCGCGAGTTCTTGCGCCGGCGCAGCTTGACGCCGATCACCTTGTCGCCCTTGCCGTGACGAACGACCTCGGCAGTCACGTTGCTGCCGGCAAGCACGGGCGCGCCGATCTTGATATCGTCGCCATTGCCGACTATGAGCACCTGGTCGAACTCGACGGCGCCGCCCTCGGCGACTTCGAGCTTCTCGACACGCAGCACGTCGCCTTCAGCCACGCGGTATTGCTTGCCACCGGTCTTGATGACGGCGTACATATCCGTTCTCCCAACGCACATGCGGAATTCAGTTAAGGGCGGCGATTCTAGCCTGTCCACCGATGCCGGTCAAACGCCCGCGCGCCCTTGCTTGACACCGTCCTCACCCCTTTCTAGCATGCGCCTCTGCCTTTCCGGAGCCTCCCCGATGGACATTAATGCGATTCGTGCCCTGGTCGCGGACGATATGGCCGCCGTCAACCGTCTGATCCAGGCGCGTTTGCAGTCCGACGTGGTGCTCATCAATCAGCTGGCCGGCTATATCATCAACAGCGGCGGCAAGCGGCTGCGGCCCCTGCTGGTGCTGCTCGCCGGCCGCGCCTGCGGTTTCCGGCCCCAGGCCCACGCGCAGATGGCGGCCATCGTCGAGTTCATCCATACCGCCACCCTGCTCCACGACGACGTGGTCGATGCCTCCACCCTGCGCCGCGGCCGCGATACCGCCAACAGCATCTGGGGCAACGAGGCCAGCGTGCTGGTTGGCGACTTCCTCTATACCCGCGCCTTCGAGCTGATGGTCGAGCTGGAAGACGCGCAGGTCATGCAGGTCATGGCCAAGGCGACCAACACGATCGCCGCCGGCGAGGTCATGCAGCTCATGAACGTCCATGATCCGGACGTCACCGAGGAGCGCTACCTGGAGGTCATCTACCGCAAGACCGGCGCCCTGTTCGAGGCCGGCTGCCGGCTGGCCGCTGCGCTGGCCGGTGCCGGCGTCGAGCAGCAGGAGGCGCTGGCGGCCTACGGCCGGCAGCTCGGTACCGCCTTCCAGCTGATCGACGACGTGCTCGATTACGCCGGCAGTGCCGACGAGATCGGCAAGAACATCGGCGATGACCTGATCGAGGGCAAGCCCACCCTGCCGCTGATCCAGGCCATGCGTGCCGGCGACAGCGCCCAGCGCAGCCTGATCCGGGAGGCGATCGAGCAGGGCGGACTGGATCGCATCGAAGAAGTGCACGCAGCCGTTGAAAACACCGGTGCGATTACCTATACTCGGCGCCTCGCAAGGGCCGAGGCCGATCGCGCGATCGAAAGCCTGCGCTGTCTCCCGAACAGCGACTACAAGGCGGCCCTGCAAGCGCTGGCCAATTTCGCGGTCGAGCGCAGCACCTAAAGTCGGGGTGTAGCTCAGCTTGGTAGAGCACTGTCTTCGGGAGGCAGGGGCCGGAGGTTCAAATCCTCTCACCCCGACCATTTTCTAGCTCGGCAGTCCGCCGGCCCTTCATCCAGAAAACCCGGCGCCGACGCAACAGCCCGCGCGCCTGCCATGCTCCCTGTCCACAGTGGTTAATCTGCTGCTGCCGGTTCACAATCGGGACCCGGACACATCCACCGTACACAGGAGAAGGAGCATGGAACAGAACCAACGCATCGTCCTTGTCGAGCGGCCGGAAGGCATGCCCGATGAACGCCACCTGCGGCTGGAAAGCGTCCCGGTGCCGACTCCTGAGGACGGCCAGGTCCTGCTCAAGACCATTTACCTGTCGCTGGACCCATACATGCGCGGCCGCATGAGCGCCGCCAAGTCGTATGCCAAATCGGTGGAACTGGGCGAGGTGATGGAAGGCGGCACGGTCAGCCAGGTGGTCGCTTCCCGGCATCCGGACTGGCAGGAAGGCGACCTGGTCCTCTCGCACAGCGGCTGGCAGACCTATGCGCTGTCCAACGGCCGCGGCCTGCGCCGGCTGGATCCGTCGCTCGCCCCCATCAGCACCGCCCTCGGCGTACTGGGCATGCCCGGCTTCACGGCCTATGTCGGCCTGCTGGAAATCGGCCAGCCCAAGGCGGGCGAGACGGTGGTGGTCTCGGCCGCCAGCGGCGCGGTCGGGCAGGTGGTCGGGCAGATCGCCAAGCTCAAGGGCTGCCGGGTGGTCGGCATCGCCGGCGCCGACGACAAATGCGCCTATGTGGTCGACGAACTGGGCTTCGACGCCTGCGTCAACTACCGCGACGACGACTTCCCCGCCAAGCTCAAGGCTGCCTGCCCGGACGGCATCGACGTCTATTTCGAGAACGTCGGCGGCAAGGTGCTGAACGCGGTGATCGACCTGCTCAACGACTTCTCCCGCATGCCGGTGTGCGGGCTGATCGCCCACTACAACGATACCCGGTTGCCGGCCGGCCCCGACCAGCTGCCGAGACTGATGCGGGCGGTGCTCACCCATCGGGTACTGATCCGCGGCTTCATCCAGTTCGACTTCGCGCCACGCTTCCCTGACTTCCAGCGCGATATGGGCGACTGGATCCGCAGCGGGCAGGTGAAGTACCGCGAGGACATCGTCGAGGGACTGGAAAATGCGGTGACCGCCTTCCAGGGCCTGCTGAGCGGCCGCAACCGGGGCAAGCTGCTCGTCCGCGTCTCGCCGGATCCGACCCGCTAGCGAGCACTGCCAACGCTGACTGCGCCTGTTGCCGGCAGCCGCGGTCAGCGGCCGCCGGTACGCTATGCTTGGGGAAATTCCGACGCAGGTCTACGCATGCCATCGCCCGACAAGAATGCGCTCGCAGGCCGCCGTCGCGGCGCTGGCAAAGCACCCGTTGGATCCCTGGATGCTGCAGCCGACAGCCTGCCCTCCACCGCGGCGCCGGCCGCTGCCGACCGGCTCGCGCAGGTGCGTGCAGCGCTGCAGGCAGACCGCTTCCGGCTGGTGTACCAGCCGATCGCCAGCGTCAGCGGTCAGCCCAGCTCCTTTTACGAAGTGTTCGTCCGCATGATCGCGGAGGACGGCCACGACATCCTGCCTCATGAATTCATGGACGTCGTGGAGGCCGGCGCACTCACGGAACGGCTCGACCAATGGGTGCTGTCGCACGCCGTGCGCGTCCTCGAAACGCAGCGGGGCCGGCGCGGTCAGCCGACTCTGTTCGTCAAACTCTGCCCAGGGAGCATCGGCAACAGCCTGCTCCGCTGGCTGCACGACACCGTCACCGCTGCCCAGCTGCAACCGGCCCAGCTGGTCCTGCAGCTGCGACAGCAATGCGTCCTCGCCCGACCCGCCGAAGCGCAGCGGTTCCTGGAGGGAGCCCGCGCCCTTGGCTGCGGCGTGGCGCTGGAGCATTTCGGCGCCGCCGATGAGCGGGAGCTGCAGCTGCTGCAAAGCCTGCGGCCCGACTTCGTGCGCCTGGCACAGCGCATCACCGAAGACATCAGCACCAATCGCCAGCATCAGCAGCTGGCGGAAACCATCGCCGCGCACTGCCGCCCGCTGGGAATCAAGACGATCGCCGGGCAGGTGCAGGACGCGCTGCATCTGTCTGCCCTGTGGCGCTGCGGCATCGAATACATCCAGGGCTATTTCATGCAGGAGCCCGTCGATGTCTTCGCCGGCGACGAAATCCTGCCGCCTGACCAGGCCTGACGCCTGCCCCGGCGTCTAGCTCGCCGGACCGGAACTGGTCTATATTCGACAGCAGTCCCTGCGCCTTAAGTTATTGATAGCTGGCGAGACTCTTCGGCGGCCGCGGCCGCGCGCAGCATCAACAATAACGCTATGGCCTCAGCGACTCCCGCCATCCGACTGGGCGGCCTGGCCGCCCGGCTGGTCCGTGACGGCCTGCTCACGGAAGAGCAAGCTCGGGACGCCGTTGCCGCGGCGCGCAAGGCAAGGCTTCCGCTGGTCCGCCACCTGGTACAACGCAAGCTCGTCAGCGCCAGGGCCGTTGCCCAGGCGGCTGCCCAGGAATTCGGCATCCCGCTGCTGGATCTGGACAGTGTCGAGCCGGATCCGGCCGTCGTCTCGCTGGTCAAGGACAAGCTCATCCGCCGGCATCAGACGCTGCCGCTGTTCAGGCGCGGCAAGCGTCTGTTCGTGGCAATCGCCGACCCGACCAACCTCGAGGCCCTGGACGAGATCAAGTTCCACACCGGGTACGGCATCGAGCCCATCCTGGTCGAGGAAGGCAAGCTCCAGCGGGCCATCGAGCGGACGCTCGACGCGTTCTACCCGATGATGGCGGACCTCGACGAGGGCCTGGAGAACCTGCCGGTCAGCGGTGGCGACGATCCGGTGGACCCCGAGCCGAGCGACGCCGATGCCGACGACGCACCGGTGGTGCGCTTCGTCAACAAGGTCCTGCTCGACGCCATCGGCAAGGGGGCTTCCGACATTCACTTCGAGCCGTACGAGCAGGCCTACCGGATCCGCTTCCGTCTCGATGGCGTGCTGCGCGAGGTGGCCGCACCGCCGATCGGACTGGCGCCGCGCATCGCGGCACGGCTCAAGGTGATGTCGCGGCTGGACATCGCCGAACGGCGGCTGCCGCAGGACGGCCGCATCAAGATGAACCTGTCCAGGTCGCGCGCCATCGACTTCCGCGTCAGCACCTGCCCCACGCTGTTCGGCGAGAAGATCGTGCTGCGCATCCTCGACCCGGGCAGCGCCAGGCTGGGCATCGACATGCTCGGCTATGAGGACGACCAGAAGGCGCTGTTCCTCAACGCCATCCACAAGCCCTACGGCATGGTCCTGGTGACCGGCCCGACCGGCAGCGGCAAGACGGTGTCGCTCTATGCCGCGCTCAACATCCTCAACACCCAGGACCGCAACATCTCCACGGTCGAGGATCCGGTCGAAATCATCGTGCCCGGCATCAACCAGGTGAACCTCAATCCCAGGATCGGGCTGGATTTCGCCTCGGCCCTGCGGGCCTTCCTGCGCCAGGATCCGGACGTGATCATGGTCGGCGAGATCCGCGACCTGGAGACCGCCGAGATCGCCATCAAGGCGGCGCAGACCGGCCACCTGGTGCTCTCCACCCTGCACACCAACGACGCGCCCCAGACCCTGACCCGCCTCGCGAACATGGGCGTGCCGCCCTACAACATCGCCTCCACGGTCAGCCTCATCATCGCCCAGCGGCTGGCCCGACGGCTGTGCAGCCACTGCAGGCAGCCGATGGATCTACCGAAGGAGGCGCTGCTCAGGGAAGGCTTTGCCGAGGCCGAGCTGGACGGCCTGGTGATCTACGGCCCCCAGGGCTGCGAAAACTGCATCGACGGCTACAAAGGGCGCGTCGGCATCTTCCAGGTGATGCCGATCTCGGAGGCAATGGAGCGGCTCATCCTGGAAGGCGGCAACGCCATGCAGCTGGCCGAGCAGGCACGCCAGGAAGGGATCGCCGACCTCAGGACCTCCGGCCTGAAGAAGGTCAGGCAGGGCATCACCAGCCTGGCCGAACTCAACCGGGTTACCAGGGATTGAGCCATGGCGGAGAAGACGGCCAAGCTCTCTACCTTCGCCTGGGAGGGGATCGACCGGCGGGGGACCAGGGTCCGCGGCGAGATCCAGGCCGCCAGCGCTGCTGCCGCCAAGGACGAGCTGCGCCGGCAGGGTATAGTTCCCAAGCGGGCCCGGAAGAAGCGGGCGCTGTTCGGCGGCCGGGGCGGGAAGATCTCCTCGGCCGACATCGCCATCTTCAGCCGCCAGCTTGCGGCCATGCTCGATGCCGGCATCCCGCTGGTGCAGTCCCTGGATATCATCGGCCGCGGCCACGACAGGCCGGCGATGCAGACGCTGCTGCTCGGCATCAAGGCCGACATCGAAGCCGGCACCTCGCTGACCGAGGCGCTGTCCAGGCATCCGCTCTACTTCGATCCCCTGTATTGCAGCCTGGTCCGGGCCGGCGAGCAGGCCGGCGTGCTCGACACCCTGCTCGACAAGATCGCCGCTTACAAGGAAAGGACCGAGTCGATCAAGAAGAAGATCAGGAAAGCCCTGGGCTACCCGGCGGCGGTGGCGCTGGTTGCCGGCATCGTCACCGCCATCCTGCTGGTGGCCGTGGTGCCGCAGTTCGAGTCGCTGTTCCAGGGTTTCGGCGCCGACCTGCCCGCCTTCACGGTTTTCGTCCTGCGACTGTCGGCGCTGTTCCAGCAGCACTGGTACATGATGCTTGGCGGCAGCATCGCCGCGGCGGTCATCTTCGTCCGGGCCAGGCGCCGCTCGAAGGCCTTCCGCGACCTGCTGGACCGGCTCGCACTGCGCCTGCCGGTGATCGGTGCCATCCTCGGCAAGGCCGCCTATGCCCGCTTTGCCCGGACGCTGGCGACCATGTTCGCCGCCGGCGTGCCGCTGGTGGAGGCGTTAGCCTCCGTGGCAGGCGCGACCGGCAACGTGGTATACGAGCAAGCCGTGCTGGCCATGCGCGAACAGGTGGCTTCGGGGCGGCAGTTGCAGTCGGCCATGCGGGAAACCAGACTGTTCCCCAACATGATGGTGCAAATGGTCGCCATCGGCGAAGAGGCCGGTTCGCTGGACAGCATGCTCGGCAAGGTCGCCGACTTTTACGAGGAAGAGGTCGACAACGCCGTCGATACCCTGAGTAGCCTGCTGGAGCCGCTGATCATGTGCATCCTGTCGGTACTGGTCGGCGGACTGGTGGTCGCCATGTACCTGCCGATCTTCAAGCTCGGCACCGTCGTTTAGGCTGCCGATGTCCCTATTCAACTATCTGGAACAGACACCGTCGGCCTTCGTCGCTGCCACCTTCGTGCTCGGCCTGCTGGTCGGAAGCTTCCTCAACGTGGTGATCCTGCGCCTGCCGCGCATGCTGGAACGGGAATGGCGCACGCAGTGCCGGGAACTGCTGGAGAGCGCCGCGGCCAGCCCGGCACCCGCGGAGCGCTTCGATCTGCTCTGGCCGCCATCGCACTGCCCCGACTGCGGTCACCGGCTCCGGCCCTGGGAGAATATCCCGCTGGTGAGCTATCTGTTCCTGCGCGGCCGCTGCAGCGGCTGCGGCGCCCGGATCTCGCCCCGCTACCCGCTCATCGAGCTGATCACCGCCGTGCTTTCGGCCGGCGTTGCCTGGCATTTCGGCTACGGCCTGGCAGCACTGGCGGGGCTGGTGCTGACCTGGGCGCTGCTCGCGCTGAGCGTGATCGACCTGGAGCAGCAGATCCTGCCGGACGTGATCACCCTGCCGCTGCTCTGGCTCGGCCTGCTGCTCAGCCTGACCGGCGTGTTCTCCGACCCGCAAGCCAGCATCATCGGTGCCGCCGCCGGCTATCTCTGCCTGTGGGCCATCTACCACGGGTTCCGCCTGCTGACCGGCAAGGAGGGAATGGGCTATGGCGATTTCAAGCTGCTGGCCATGCTGGGCGCCTGGCTCGGCTGGCAGGTGCTGCCGGTGATCATCCTGCTGTCGTCGCTGACTGGCGCCGTCGTCGGGATCGCCATGGTCCTGGCCCTCGGCCGTGACCGTAACGTGCCGATCCCTTTCGGCCCCTTCCTGGCTGCTGCCGGCTGGCTGGCCATGCTCTGGGGAGACCGGCTCATCGCGGTTTACCTGCGTGCAGCGGGCCTGTAAAAACAAGCGACATTGCCGGACGGAATCCGCTGCCGGCGCCAAGGACTAGTCAGGAGAACGCTATGCTGATCATCGGGCTGACCGGCGGAATCGCCAGCGGCAAGACCACGGTGGCCGATCTGTTCGCGGCACGCGGTGTGCCGCTGGTGGATGCCGATGTCTCGGCACGCGAGGTCGTCGCCCCCGGCAGCAGCGGGCTGGCGGCGGTGGTGGAGGCATTCGGCTCGGAGATTCTGACGACAACCGGCGAGCTGGACCGGCGGGCGCTGCGGGCTCGGGTATTCGGCCAGCCGGAAGAACGCCGCCGTCTGGAAAGCATCCTGCACCCGCTGATCCGCCAGCATCTCCAGGACAGCCTGCAGGCGCTGTCGGGGCCATACGCACTGCTGGTGGCACCGCTGCTGCTGGAGGGCGACCTCAGCAAGGCGGTGCAGCGGGTATTGGTGGTCGACGTCCCCGAAGAGGTGCAGATCGCTCGCGTCATGAGCCGCGACGGCAGCAGCCGGGAGGAGGCCGAGGCCATCCTCAGGGCGCAGATGTCGCGCCAGGAGCGGCTGGCGCGGGCCGATGACGTGATCGTCAACGACGGCGACCTGGACGCGCTGGAGCCGCAGGTCGAGCGGCTGCATCGGCAATACCTGCGGCTGGCTGCCGATTGAGCATCCCGGGTGACTGCGCCACAATGTGCCGCCTGCGCGCATGCATAAGGATGGACGCCGATGGCACAGCAACAAGCCATGCCGGCCGCCTACGAGCAGCCGCTCAATGAGCGAATACGCACCCTGCTGCGGCTCGAGTTCCTGTTCCAGGAAATCGACTGGGCCCTGAACGGCGACAGCCCATGGCACAGCCGTCAGAGCGTCGCAACGCTGCTGGATATCCTCAGCGTGCTGTCTAGCCGCGGCGATATCCGCGGCGAACTCATCAAGGAACTGGAGCGCATCGCCGGCAGCCTGGAACGGCTGCGCCATAACCCGGACGTCGACTCGGCCCGGCTGCAACCGCTGCTGGAGGACTGCCGCCGGCTCGCCGCTGCGCTGAAGTCGGTACGAGGCCTGCCGGGCAGCGAACTGAAGAACAACGACCTGCTCAACGGCGTCATGCAGCGGGCCGGCATCCCCGGCGGAACCTGCAGCTTCGACCTGCCCGCCTACCAGCACTGGCTGCTGCAGCCGGCCGCCGAGCGGCGCGCGCAGTTGCAGGCCTGGTTCGGCCCGCTGGAGACGCTGCAGCAGGCAACGGCCCTGGTATTGCGCCTGCTGCGCGAAAGCGCCGAGCCCGAATCGCTGGTGGCGCGGGACGGCCTGTTCCAGCAGAGCCCCGACCGGAGCGCGAGCTATCAGCTGATACGGGTGCTGCTGCCGGCCGATGCTCCCTATTTCGCCGAAATCAGCGGCAGCAAATATTTCTTCACGGTCCGCTTCCTGCAGCAGCGCGAGACCGGCGAGCGGCCGGTCCAGACCCGTGACGATGTCGCCTTTCAGCTCTGCCGCTGCGGGCTTTGAGGCCGGCTTCCGGCGGAACCCGGTACGCAACAAGTGGTCTGATCGAACATGGCAACCACACACTGTCCGACCTGCAAGGCCGAAGTCGAGTGGGGACCGCAATCTCCCTACCGCCCTTTCTGCAGCAAGCGCTGCCGGCTGATCGACCTCGGTGCCTGGCTGGATGGCAGCCACCACATTCCCGGCAATGAGCTGGACGACGGCGCCTTCGCCCGGCTCGACGCCGAATCCCGGCCCGCCAACGACGACAGCCAGGACTTCTAGCCCCAGAGCGCGCGGATAGCCGCCACTCCCTGGGCGCGGGCCGCGTAGGCCTGCGGCAGGTCCGCCGGACCGACGCCGCCCAGCGCGTACACCGGCAGCGGCACATCCCGAACCAGCTCTGCGAAGGCATGCCAGCCCAGCGGTTCCGTACCCGGATGGCTGGCAGTCGCCTGCACCGGCGAGAGCACGGCGAAGTCGGCACCCAGGGCCTGAGCCCGCGCCAACTCCTCGGCATCATGGCAGGATGCGGCGCACCAGAGTTCCGGCGGCACCGGACGCGCGGGCAGTTCCCGCAGCCGCCGCGCGGTGAGATGCACGCCATCGGCTCCCAGCTCCAGTGCGAGCTCCGGCGCAGCATTCAGGAGAATCCGGACGCCATGCGCCCGGCATAGATCGATCGCCTCGCGCGCCAGGGCCGCATAAGCGTCCGGCTCCAGGCCCGGCGCGCGCAACTGGACCAGGCGGACGCCGCGTTCGGTCGCCCTCCTCAGCCCGGCCAGCAGGCTGGCGCGGCCCTCGCCTTCCGGCGTGATCAGGTAGCGGTCCGGCAGCCGCGCGGCCGCGATGATGGGCCGGTTGGCGGCCGGGAAGGCATATTCGGGCAGCGCGTCGGGCTCGACCCAGCGCAGCGGCTGCCCTTGCCGGCCGACGGGTTCGCCCTCGAAGGCGTCCACCCGCCAGACATCCAGCAGCACGTGACGGTCGGGGTAGCGGTGAGGAATCCGCAGCAGGCGGCGGCAGCGGGTGGGCCGGATGCCCAGCTCCTCCCACAGCTCCCGGTCGAGCGCCTGCGCAGCCGTTTCGCCCGGCTCCAGCTTGCCGCCCGGGAATTCCCACAGCCCGCCCTGGTGCACATGTGTCGGGCGGCGGGCGATCAGGATCCGGCCGGCGGTATCGCATACCACCGCTGCCGCGACCTGCAGCGGATGATCGGCCACGCTCGCCTCAGCTGCGGTAATCCGCGTTGATGCGGACGTAATCGTAGGAGAGGTCGCAGGTCCAGACGGTGGCGGCGGCATCGCCACGCCCCAGCCGGACACCGATGGTGACTTCCTCCTTCGCCATACGGGCAGCTGCGTCTTCCTCGCGATAGCCGGCCACCCGGCCGCCGTGCTCCGCGATCAGCAGATCGTCCAGGTACAGCCGCACCCGGTCCACGTCGAGATCGTCGATGCCGGCCCGGCCGACGGCGGCGAGGATACGCCCCCAGTTCGGGTCGCTGGCGAACAGCGCGGTCTTGACCAGCGGCGATTCGGCGATCGCATAGGCGACCTTGGCGCATTCGGCTTCATCGGCGCCCTCGCTGACGGTCACGGTGATCAGCTTGGTCGCGCCCTCGCCATCGCGGACGATGGCCTGCGCCAGCTCCTGGCAGACCGCCCGCAGCGCTTCGACGAAGGCTGCAAAGCTCTCGCTGCCGGCCGTGAACGGCGTCCCGCCGCCTGCACCGGTGGCAATCAGCACGCAGGCGTCATTGGTGGAGGTGTCGCCATCCACCGTGATGCGGTTGAAGGAGCCTCGCACCGCCTCCGACAGTGCCTGCTGCAGCAGATCCTGCGGCAACGGCGCATCGGTGGCGACGAAGGCCAGCATGGTCGCCATGTTCGGCTTGATCATGCCGGCGCCCTTGCTGATGCCGGTCAGCACGTAGTCGCGACCGCCGGCCTGGAAGCGGCGGCTGGCGCCCTTGGGGACGGTATCGGTGGTCATGATCGCTTCGGCCGCCAGCTCCCAGCCGTCTTCGCTGAGAGCAGCCAGCGCCGCCGGCAGGCCGGCGACGATGCGCGCCACCGGCAGCGGCTCGCCGATCACGCCGGTGGAAAAAGGCAGCACGGCCTCGACCTCACAGCCGGCCTGGGCGGCGAGCGCGGCACAGCAGGCCCGGGCGTCGTCGAGCCCGCCGGCACCGGTGCCGGCGTTGGCATAGCCGGTATTGATGACCAGGTACCGCGCCGCGGCAGCCGCCAGATGCCGCTTTGCCAGCTGCACCGGCGCCGCGCAGAACCGATTGCGGGTAAAGGCGACAGCGACCGCGCTATCAGGGGCGATCTCGAAAACCGTCAGATCACGGCGGCCGGGCTTCTTGATGCCCGCCTTGGCCGTTCCCACCCGTACACCCGGAACCGGATGCAGCACCGGCAACCCTTTCCAGCCCACAGCCATCCTGCCGCTCCTGTCAGTTCAGCCGCCCGTGACAATGCTTGTACTTGCGACCCGAGCCGCAGGGACAGGGCTCGTTGCGACCGACCTTGGGCTGCTCCCGCACGAAGGGCTGGGCTTCGGCCTCGCGGGCGGCGGCGACCGCGGCGGCCTCCTCGTCGGCGCTGTAACTTCCGGCGCTGGCGTGCTGGAACTGCATCTTGGACTCGTCGCGGCGCTGCTGCTCCTCCACCGCGGCGACATCTTCCTGCGCCCGCACCTGCACCCGGGACAGCACGGAGATGACCTCCCGCTTGAGGTTCTCCAGCATCTCCGAGAACATCTCGAAGGCTTCGCGCTTGAATTCCTGCTTCGGGTTCTTCTGCGCATAGCCGCGCAGGTGGATGCCCTGGCGCAGGTAGTCCATGGCCGCCAGGTGCTCCTTCCAGTGGTTGTCGAGCACCTGCAGCATGACCGCCTTCTCGAACTGGCGCAGCACCGATGCGCCGGCCAGCTGCTCCTTCTCGCGGTACTGCTGCACGGCCGTCTCCAGGATGCGTTCGCGCAGCGTTTCCTCGTGCAGGCTGTCGTCCTCGTCCAGCCATTGCCGCAACGGCAGCTTGATCCCGAACTCGGCGTCCAGCGTCTCCTCCAGGCCGGCGACGTTCCACTGCTCGTCGATGCTGCCCGGCGGGATGAACTCGCTGATGACGGCGTCGAAGACGTCGGCCCGCATGACCTCGATGGTCTCCGAGATGTCTTCGGCCTCCATCAGCTCGTTGCGCTGCTGGTAGATCACCCGGCGCTGGTCGTTGGCGACGTCGTCGAA
>Ga0079224_100007044_pt1 | contig 15007 bp, 12 predicted proteins | sample Stecom2015_FD_80414 | JGI IMG/M metagenome (GOLD analysis project Ga0079224, IMG submission 80414) | Agricultural soil microbial communities from Utah to study Nitrogen management - Steer compost 2015 | ecosystem: Environmental > Terrestrial > Soil > Agricultural land | place: USA: Utah...
AAGGTGATCTCGCCCAGTTTGTTTTTTTTAAGTTTCTTATCGAAAGAAATTTTATTTTTTATCTTTGTTTGAGTAATAAGACTTCGAAACTTTTCCCCTAAATCTTCATGAACTTCTATACCTTTCATAGGAGCAGGAAGGGTGGAATTAGTTTTAAAGTCTATTTCGAAATCCAGGGCACCGTCTGGTCTAATGGCCACTGATTCATACTGAAGATCGGAGTAATAGCGGAAGAGTTGTTTTTCTAGCAAATCTTCATTAGTTTTATTAAAAAAACTTTTTAGTTCCTCAAGTTTTAATTCATTTAAGTTATCATCGTGACTATGTATTTGGGCGGTATCTGTATCTATAATGGCAACGTAAACAGAGTCTTGTTTTTTGAAATAAAAACCGGACTTATCAAGGTTTAAGTCACCAATGGTATAAAGCGTATTATTAACTTTAAAATCTATGCCTGAGACTTCTGTGGTTTCTTCAAGTTTTTTAATTTCATTAATACTTTCTAACATCTTTACCAGACGGTGAAGATCATTATGGGATAATAAATCGTCTCCATTTTTCCACTGCTGATTAACTTTTTCCGCTCGAAAATAAGGGGTTTCAATGGCCGTTATTTCCTCTGTAATAACTTTTCCCGCTACTAAGGATTTCTTGAATTCTTCTTCAACTCTCTTCTCTTGAAAGAAATATGTTCCGGTTATCAATGCAACCAATACAGTAAAGAGCCAAAGGTTTTGTTTCATAGTAGCCTTCTACGCCTATAGATAAATATTGCGGTTCCAAAAAAAACAACTGGAACAAGAATGATGGATAAGACAAAAATCATTTGTATATGAATAGCACTTAAAATCACCGGTTCATTTTCGGTAGCTGTTCTATTAAAAGAAATAATTCCTTCATCACTCAGCATCCATGATAGTGCATTTAAAAATAAAGTACTGTTACCAGACTGAGTTTGGTAACCGTTAATTAGAAAAGAACTTGATCCTAAGAGTACTAATCTCGAATTTGTGGTAGTCTCAGTACTTTCACCTATCCCTAAGAGCCCAACTGGTCCAGGAATGTCTTTTCCTTCTTGATAGTCCGATCGACCTTCTGTTACTCCCTTAATATCTGTTTCTGCCCAGGATCCAGGAAACTTTGAAGTAAAGGCGAGTAAAGTTGCTGTATCTTGACCTTCAAGAACTTGGACAGAGGCAGAAAGTGGGAAGATCGTTCGCTGATTTAATCCTGCCGTTATCGGGTGATCGTGGTTGTACTCGCTAATGATAGGTATTGTCGCTTCAGCTCCTTGAACAGTAGATAAACGATCAATAACAATGTCTTCCCCTAGCGTGAGTCCATAGTCATAAGCGAGAACATTTAGATTGCGATAGAGATTCTTTTTAAAAGATGGTGCAAGGGCCAGAAAAAGACTTCCTCCCCTTTTAAGGAAACGAGAGAGCTGGTCAGCTTCAGAATCAAGAAAAGCAATTTGGGGGCCTAGGACTAAAACTGCATCTGCATCGGAAGGAACTTCTTTCGACTGACTCAGATCAATTGTTTTCAAATCATAATTTTGGGCCTTTATCTGTTCACAGAGAACGCTAATTCCTTCGGCTTCAGTAGATTCGCAACTTAACTCCTGATGACCTGTGGTCATATATAAGATGAGAGCCCGATCTCGGAGAATCTTCAGGAGATTATTAGTGATGGATAACTCATCAGTAATCACAAATTGTGTTTGTCTGTCTTGATAATTGAGAATGATAGTACCGTTTTGTACGATCCCTAATGACTTCACAAGATCAGGACGGAGATCGGTATCAAAGGCTTCAATAGTAATATTGCTGTTCTGTGCTTCATAGAGTTTAAGCAAACGGAGAATAGGTGTCCATTGCTCTCTTTGAGCAAAGAGAGAAATTTTAAGAGGAGCTTTCACCATCTCTAGAACTTTTAAAGTTTGAGCAACTAAGCTGTTTCTCTTCTCGACAGTTATATCAATTTCTTTGTAGTTTTTGTTTCCAAGGTAATTAACCATCCCAAGAATCGCTGCCACAAGCATCACATTAACGACATGAACCATCATGTTCTTAAAAAACTTAGTTTTTACAAACCTCTTTAATTCTTCAATTTTAATGAAGATAAGAATCAATGATAAACATAGTGTGAAGACACTAAGAGAAATATTGAGTGTTCTGTATTCTGAGGCCGTTACCCATAACGAAAGGCAAGCAATGACTAACAACAAGTTTATAATGACCCATAAAGGAAAAAGTTTTGCTCTCATTACCAATTCCTTTTTCCAAGGCTTTTGATGGCCATAAAGTTGAAAAGAAAAATGAAACTCAAGTAATAAATGATATCTTGAGTCCCAATCAGCCCTCTAAGAACTCTCTCAAAGTGAGATGAAATTCCGATATAGGCAAATATCTCAGCTAAAACATAGTTTGAATGCAAGTGGCTTCCCCATGTGATCATCCACATTCCCATAATTCCTAGGATAGCAAGCAAGGCCGCGATGATTTGATTATGAGTGAGGGTTGAACAAAAGATCCCTAAAGAAATATAAGCACTAGCATTCAAAATGATACTTAGGTAACTCGCTCCAAGAATTGAAACATCTCTAATCCCTACTCCCCAAATAACTAATGGGTAAACACATGTCATAAGTATCATTGCTAAAATCAGAGTGAGGGCCGCAAAGTTTTTGGCAAGCACTAGCTTCCACTCCGAGACACCACCTAACCAATAAACATCAAGCGTCTGCTGTTTTTTTTCTTCGGAAAATGATTTCATCGTAATCAAAGGAATAAAAAATAAGAATAAGAAGTTTATATTAGCGAATAACTTAACAACCACTTCATCTACAAAAGATATCTCCTGGGCCAAGTGAGCAGGGATTGCTAAAATTCCATCTGAGTAAGTTACTAACAGGTTAAAAAAGATAACTCCGCTTATGAGTGAAAATAAACCAATCAATACGTAGGCCAATGGTGAGGAGAAGTAACTTTCAACTTCTTTTTTCCAAATTGTTAAGATCATTGTTTCTCCGTCATTTGTAGGAAAATATCTTCGAGCTCAGGTGCTTCAAGTCCTAAAGTGAGTAGATCAACTCCTTTCTCATAAAAATAGCGGCCGAGTTCTTTACGTACATCCTCTTCACTACTAAAGATGAGTTGATATGTGTCTTCGACAGAATCTTGTGAGACAAGTTGTGCATGAACATCACCAAAGGGAGATAAGTCAGGAAGCTTTTGTCCGGAGCTCACTCCGATACTTAAAGTCAGTCCCTTCTTAAATATTCTACGGATTTCGTCCATGGGACCAGAAGCCTTCACTTCTCCCTTATGGATAATTGTTATCTCATCACAGAGTTGCTCTACTTCTGAAAGAATGTGAGTCGAGAAAAGAATTGTTTTTTGAAGTGATAGCTTTTTTATAAACTCACGTAGTTCAACTACTGACTGAGGATCAAGTCCATTTGTAGGCTCATCAAGAATGATAAAGGGAGCATCATAAACTAAGGCCTGGGCAAGACCTACTCTCTGCTTATACCCCTTTGATAAGTTCCCAATAAGGCGATGAGATACCTCTTGTAGGGATAGATCACTTAAAATCTTATCTACCCTAGAATTGATATCATTTTGCTGATGAAGTCGCGCCACGTACTTAATGTAGTCACGAACGGTCATATCTAAATACAACGGAGGATTTTCTGGGAGCATACCAATGAGCTTTGAAATCTCTTGCTCTTCAATGGGCCTGCCATTTAATTCTATTCGACCAGAGCTCACAGGTAGAAGCCCAGCGATCATTCTCATGGTGGTGGACTTACCAGCTCCATTGGGGCCCAGGAAACCATGAATTGAGCCCGACTTAACTGAAAAACTTACATTTTTTACAGCTACTCGGCCGGGGTATTCCTTAGAAACACTGTCAACTACTAGTATTTTATCCATATTACCCTATAATCTTTAAAGGAGTACTTAGTTTATCCGGCTTCACGCCGATAAGTAATGATTATGACTATTTTAGATGTTTTTAAATCGAGAATACAAGAGGCTGACAAGATTCTTATCACCACTCACGAATATCCAGATGCTGATGGTATTGGTTCTGAGATTTCCCTTTGCTTGGCCCTCAGGCAAATTGGTAAGGATAGCCATTGTGTAAATGAAGAACCACTTCTTGAACGATACAGCTACTTAGACCAAGATTCGGTAGTTTTAGGTCTTGATACTTTCAAAAAAAAGTATCCTGACTTTCATCCGGATTTAGTCATTGTCGTTGATACCAATACTACGGCGAGGATTGGTAAGAACCTTCAGTCACATTTAGAACAATATAAAGAGGTCCTCTATATTGATCATCATCCATGTCGAGGAAGATCACTTAACACTCATTGTGTAGACGAAAAGGCAGCCGCTACTGGTCAGCTTGTGGGAGAGATGATCGATTACTTGGGTGTGAAATTCACAAAAAAGATAGCCCTCCCTATCTATACAGCGATCATCATTGATACAAGTTCGTTCCGATATCCCACTGTAACTGGCTCCACTCACCAATTAGTGGCCAAACTCATGGATACCGGAATTAATCCACCCGAAGCTTATAATGGAATTTATGGTACTAAACGCATTCACCATATGCATTTACTTGGCCGCATTTTAAGCGATGCTAAGACTAACAAAGATGAAAGTATTGCTTGGATTACTCTCTCCCAAACAGATATTGCTCGCTTTAAGTCTGATGTAGAGGATACTCATGCCTTTATTAATCACCTACTCGTTCTTAATAATATTAAAGTGGCCTGCATGTTCCGCGATGATGGGGATTCAGTCAAAGTAAGTCTGAGGTCAACTGATGATGCTATTGATGTGGGGGCCATTGCTATCGCTATTGGCGGTGGAGGACACCACCATTCTGCGGCAACTGTTATCCCTAAAGACGGTAAATCAGTTGCTGAAATTACTCAGCAAGTAATCGCTAAAGTTGAAGAATTGATTAATTAATCATTGTCTCGTTCAAAGAACTGAGTCATCTTCGATTTAAAAAGTCTTTCATTCCAACGAAGCCCTTTACGGCGAAGTGATCTACGATCAAAACTTAGGAACTCTGAGTTTGCTTTCTTAAAAATTGATTCAAGGTTTTGTTCTAAATCTAAGAAGTAGGCTCCCTCAACTAAGAACTCTCGATTAATTTCGTTATCTCTAACCACCACTGGTCTACCAGTACATAAGGCCCCAAAAGCCTTTGCAGGAAAGAAGCTTTTTGACATGTCCCAGATTACTTTGGCCTTATGAGAGTACATGGCCGCAGTTGCTTCGCAATGGTCACCAGCAAAATCTACTTTAGGATTATTGGCAAAAAGATCTTTCTTATCTTCGTCTGGGCCCATAACTCGAACTAAGTCCCCTTGAGAAATAATATAGTTCACAAGTTTCCAAAACTCTTCTCGAGTCATTCCATGGGTAGAAACAAGATGATGATCGAACTCAAAATTGTGATCTTCATCTTTTACAAAAGGATATTCCTCTGTTCTAAAAGTTGGATAAATGACTTGAGCATTTGGTAACTCTAGCCTCTTGGCCAGTGCTTGAGAACTCACCGCAATCTGTGGAAACTGCGTAAGGGCCTTAAGTCTCGACTCATTTACATAAGGAAGAAACCACTTACGCCATCCCTTGATCTCACTTTGATTTATCATGTCCCAATCAACGATATACAAGAAACGCTCAACATTTTCCGGAAGCTTTAAAGAGTGAACATATCCACGGGAGAGAACAATCACTTTCTCAATAGATTTATGTAATGGAATGCCTTTAATTGCTGAAGGAAGAATCCAAAGACTCTTTTTGAAATCCTCTAAGTTTTGAACTTTATGAGTAAGGTAACTCGAAACAATTGGACGGGTCTCAATTTGTCCTAGAATACCGCCTCGCTTATGAGCAATGGTATAGATTTCAGAATTAGGAAAGAGATTAAGCACCAGTTCTAATAGAAAAACAGCTTCATCTCTACTTAGTAAGGAATCAACAGCAATAGCAGTTCTCATAATCAGTACTTTTTAATTTGAATTGTAAAAGAGCCAAATACTAAAAGTAGTCCACCTAATATTTGAATCAAGTTCAGTTGTTGTTTTAAAAATATCCAATTCACAAAGATGGCCACTAAAGGAAAGAACATCTCTGCGATGGCCGTGGTCTTAGCGGGCAGTCTAACTAGACCCTTGTAATAAACCCACATCCCCAACGCTCCAGAAATTAATACCATAATAAGAACTTTGATATAATCAAAATTTTCTGGAAGTAAGAAAGCACTGGAATTATAACTTAAAAAAGGTAATAAAAAAACCAGACCTAAAAAGTAGCGTCCGGCCATGATCTCATTAGTTTGATAACCTGAAAGAGTCAGTCGTTTCCCGAATACTGTAGCACTTCCCCAGCAAATAACAGAGATGAAGACTAAAAAATATCCTCGTATTTTGGATGATGTCCCAAGATCTAGAGTGAGATTTCTAATCTCAGATAAATCTGGAAAACTCACAAGGATGGCACCGACAAGACTTATTCCGGCACAGATTAAAAATCTACTATCAATTTTTTCTTTAAGGATAAGTGCGGCCAAGGTAATGGCCACCACTGGTTGAAACTTTTGTAAAAGGATAACTAAAGACGGATTGATATCAATAAAAGCTTGAGTGAAAGCAACAGTGGCAACTGCTGAACCTAATGCACCAATCACAAAAAAGCTGAAAGCATCTTTTCGATTAAGATTTTTAATTCTTGTATATAAAGAAAAGAAATAAGGCAGAAAAAAAATGCAGCAAAGAATGACATGCTCGTAAAAGACAATAACGATAGGATCAACACCCTTACCGACTAACGGATAACGAACCAGAGTATCTAGTGACCACAGTGTGCAGGCAAGTGCTACGAGCAGTATTCCTACCATATTTAAATATTCTCGCTTACAAACTGTTTAAAAGTTTCATTCGCCCGACTGGCCACGAGTTGCTTTTTAATTTTCTTTCGATCTCCCTTCCTCTGCTCTGGAGTAAGTTCTGGCGCAGGAAGAAGACCGAAGTTAATATTTGAAGGAGAGGGCTTTTCAACAGTCATAATATAATTAACTAAAGCACCTATAGCAGTCTCTACTGGAAACTTGACAGCTTCTTTCTGCTGAAGACGACGTAAAAGGTTAAAGGCGACATAAAGCCCCATTGATGCTGACTCTGTATATCCTTCTACACCTGTAATTTGACCGGCAAAGTAGAGATCAGAATGTTTCTTCGAACTTAAATCCCAATTAAGTAATTTACGAGCATTTAAGAACGAATTTCGATGACAACTTCCGAGGTGAATGAAACTTGCATTTTCAAGACCGGGAATCATTCGGAATACACGCACCTGCTCTTTATAGGTAAGACGAGTTTGGAATCCAACAAGATTGTAAGCCGATCCAAGGAGGTTTTCTTTTCGAAGTTGTACCACTGCAAATGGCCACTTTCCGTTAATATCAGGTTCAAGACCTTTGGGTTTCATGCAAGAGAATCGGGCAGTATCTTTTCCTCGTTCGGCCATAAGATCAACTGGAAGACATGACTCGAAAAATTTCCAATCTTCAAAATCTTGAGCTTGAACTTTTTCAGCTTTCACTAACTCTTCAATGAAAGCGTAATATTCTTCTTTTGTCATAGCAGAATTAAGGTAGTCCCCTCCCTCTTCCATGCCTTTATGACGATCTTTAAAATAAAGTCGATCATAATTAAGAGTATCTGCATCCACTACTGGAGCAATAGCATCATAAAAATAAAAATCATCTCCTGAAATCTCTTTAGCGATCCAATCCTCAAGACCCTTGTTCGTAAGGGGGCCCGTAGCAACGACGACATAATCAGCCCCTACCTCTTCTTTGAGAGCAAGAGGATCCGAAACGTCTCGATGAATGATTTCAATATTAGAGTGATCAGCTAATTCATTAGTAATGGCTTGCGAAAACTTCTCTCTATCCACGGCCAGCGCATCACCAGCAGGTACGGCGTACCTTTTTGCCATACTCACAATGAAAGAACCAAGGGATTCCATTTCTGTTTTTAAAAGACCGTGAGCAGAAGTTGGATCAAGAGATTTTAATGAGTTTGTACAAACTAATTCAGCAAAGGTTTCAACTTTCTGAGCAGGGTTAAGTTTAAGAGTTTTTCCCTCCGCAAGTACCACTTTCACACCGTTTTTTGCCAAGTACATACTTGCCTCAGAACCGGCCAAACCAGCACCAATAACTAACACCTTTCCCATCTTTGAATTATGCATGATTAGTCTCTTAAATTGTGTATAATATATGTGAAACTGATATCCCAATACTTAAGCAACGTGTCAAGCGTTATGGCCTTAACAACAATGAAAACAAACATCCATCTTCACCAAACTCATCACTCACTCGCAGACTTCGAAGGAATTTTCACAAGCTTAGCTCAGTTGTGCCAAGCGCCAGGTTTGCATCTCTTTTCAGAGACATTTCTGGCCGGATACCCCTTGAAGGATTTAGTTCTTCAGAGCTCATTTATTGAGGCCTATACTAAACACCTTGAAGAAATCAATCTATGGCTTAAGGGTCTTCCCAAGCATAACTGGCGTGCGCTTAGTGGCGGACTCGAATATCAAGAACACCAAATTAAAAACGTCATTTACGAGCTCATACCAGGTGAAGGTTTAAAAAAAATTTATACCAAAAGGCTTCTTCCTAACTACGATATTTTTGACGAGCAAAAATATTTTACCAACTCTGAAGAAAACTTTTTTTATGAGTATAACAATCAAATTTTTGGTCTTTTAATTTGTGAAGATATGTGGGCCTCAAGCTTTTATAAGATTGATCCTTGCCAATTGATGATTGAAGAAATGAAGGCAAAGAAAATAGAAGTGGATGGCATCATCAATTTATCCGCATCTCCCTTTGATTTGGACAAAGATGAGAAAAGAAAAAGCAGGGCCCAAAGTCTCTCCAAGCTATTTAAAGCTCCTTTTATTTATCTCAATCGAGTGGGAGGAGAAGACGAAATTGTTTTCGATGGATCAAGTTTTGTTGTCAATAATGATCAAACTATTATTGAACTCGCAGCATTCACAGCTGAGAGTAAATCTTTCACTTTACCTGAGAAGCTCGATCAATATGATTCTTATGAATCTAAAAAACAAATCCTTTGGGAAGAATTATTTCTTCCTCAATTAAGCTTTGAAAAAAAGCTTCCTCTCATCAAGCGATGGACAGAAAAAGATTGTGAACGAGCATTCAATGCTCTGGCCTTTGGTCTGCATGAATATGCTCATAAAAGTGGCTTTAAAAATTTCCTCGTGGCCCTTTCGGGGGGCCTTGATTCTGCTCTGGTCCTCGCGATTGTTAAACTGGCCTTAAAAAAAGATCAATCAGTTGAAGCCATTTATATGCCAAGTATTCACTCTTCAAGCTTGAGTACACAGCTTTGTGAAAAAATGTGCAGAGACAATGACATTCCGCTTAAGCATTTGCCCATCAAGTTTCTTCACTCCACTGTCAAAAACACCTTCACCCAAACTTTTGAGGAAGACTTTGGGGGCCTTACTGATGAGAACGTTCAAGCTCGACTTCGTGGAATGCTTCTTTATACTCGCTCAAACCAAACCGGTGCGATGGTTATCAATACCTCTAATAAGTCGGAACTAGCTGTTGGCTACTCTACACAGTATGGAGATTCGGTTGGCGCCATTTCTCTCCTTGGGGATCTTTATAAGTCTGAAGTTTTCTGGCTTGCGAACTATCTCAATAAGATTTCACCAGGGATAATCCCGGAGGAGATTATTAACCGCGGCCCCTCTGCAGAACTTCGTCCTAATCAACTTGATCAGGACTCCCTTCCCCCTTATGAGAAACTTGATGCTATTCTTGAGGGTATCTTAAGTTACAAAATGTCCAGAGATCAGTTAATTATTAAAGGGTTCGATACAAGCGAAGTTGATCGTGTGATCAAACTCTTCACCAGATCTGAATACAAAAGGGCGCAGTTTTGTCCTATTATAAAAATTAAGGCAAAGTCCTTTGGTTTTGGGTACCGAGTACCGATAAACAAATGCTCAAACTTTTACTTTTAATACTTCAAGGGGTTATCAAATGATGGAAAGAAAGAAATTACTTCTCGATAAGTTCAGCAGAATGAAATCTGACGTTGAAACATTCATTAATGATATCAATATGGATGAAGTAAAGAATCAGGTTAATTCATTCATCCAGGAGACTCGTAAAGAAGTTCTGAGTAAAGTAGAAGGCAAGGAACTAAAAGAGATCAAAAAGAAAATTGAAAAAGAAAAGAATGATATTGAAGTAAAGGCCCTTAAGTTCATTGCGAGACAAAGAAAAGAACTCGATGGTTTTCAAAAAAAACTTGATAAAGTCATCAATCAACTGAACTCAAAAATTAAAAAAGATCAGAAGAAAGCTTCTTCTAAAAAAGCTTCTGCAGCTACTCCAACGACTCGTAAAACTGTTAAAAAAGTAGTTAATGAGAAGAAGAAAGTTGCGCCAAAGAAACCGGTGGTGAAAGCAGCAAAAGTTCCTGCTAAGAAAACCACAACTCGAAAGGCAACAGTCAAAAAAACTGGTGCGGCCAAAAGAACGACTCAAAGACATTCATAAAAAAGCTCCCGAAAGGGAGCTTTTTTATTATTGTCCGTGATCAACTTCGGTGACGTGAAAAACCTTACCACGTCCTGACTTCTTTGATAAATACATCATTTCATCAGCAAAATGGATAATTGATTTAGCATCGGTCGCATCTTCTGGGAAACGCCCAATTCCTATACTTAGTGAAAGATTATAATCCGGTCCATCCGTAATTTTGAAAGTCTCTGACTTTACTTTTTCATTGATACGTACTGCAATTTTCTTAGTCAATTCAAGGCTTGTTTCAGGCAAAAGGACAATAAACTCATCCCCTCCATAGCGATAAACAAGGTCCGTTTCTCGTAGTTGAGATTTTAAAACTTTCGACATATCAACTAAGAGCTGACTACCAATGACGTGTCCAAATAAATCATTCACTGTTTTAAAGTAATCAATATCAATAAAAAGTAAACTGAATCCAGCCTTGTCCTGTTGGAAGCGAGCTATGTAGTATTCAAGATCTTCAACCAGTTTCCTTTGATTAAATAGTCCTGTGATTTCGTCAGTCATTGATAATTCTAAAATGTCCTGACGACGTCTATTTTCAGCAAGAATTGATATGGAAGTTCTAATAACATTTGATAGGTACTCACTGACCACTTCATTGACTTCCCAAGAAGATTTATTTCTAAGAACAAGGTAATTAACGATACCTTCCCTATCCTTTAATAAAAAATAGAACTTATCTTTAACAAATCTGAGTCCAAAGATCAGCCCAAAGTCATCCGCAATGAATCGCTTAATTCTTTTAATTTGGCGATCAGAGAGCCTAAGTTTTACTTGAATTGAATTTAGACTTTGCTCATTCGTTTTAAATTGAATTTTCTTCTCAAACTCAAAGAAGACTTCTAAATAACGCATTAATTGAGAAGAGACTTCTGATTTCTCTGTAAAGCTTTCAGGATGTGAAAACATCTGGAGGACGGCCCTTTCAGGACTCATTACCCCTGCTTGGAAAGCTCCATAAAGTTTCAATCTATTCAGTACGATGTTCACATCTCGATCATCAAGAGGCAGTGTTAAGATATCAAATGCACCAAAACGAAAACTATTGATTGCAGACTTTATATCCACCTTAGCTGTCAACCAGATGAGGCCAGACTTGGGAAAGCGATGATTGATTTTTTTTATGCTATCTAAAACTTTATGAGGCTGAAGATTTGAATAAAAGAAGATAGCATTAAAATCCCGAGTACTCCCTTCAACATCTTGTAGATTGCTTATAATTGAAATATTAAATTGCAACTTAAAACGCTTAAGTTTCTTTTTAATCCCTTCCACCATGTCTGGTGAAAGTCCAATGGTAAGAATTTTTAAATGTCTATTTGTCATTACATTTCAATATTTTTCTTTATTGCCTCTAAAGTGCTACTCCTATCTCCATCTTCTTCCAAGGTCGAAATAGCTGTCCTTAGAGTTCTTATGGCCTTATCAAGCTTATCTTCTAGCTCAAAGCGACTCTCCAGAGTTTTCTTCTCCTGTTGAGAGATAGACTCCATATCAAATTCCATACCATCTATTTTTCTTTTTAATTCGAGAATTTTCAGATCTCTATTTCTAATCTGAGTCTCAGCATCTTCCTTCAATAATTCAAGCTTCTGTTCAAGCTCTCTTTCTCTCAGCATGACTCTCTTGAGATCAATCTTATTTTTTTGACCGGCCGTCTCTAATTCTTGCTGAAGATATTTATTCTTCTCTTCTAGAATCAACACCTTTTCTTCAAAAATACGAATATTGTCTTTTAACTCATTTATTTCTTCGTTAAGTTTCTTTCGTAGAATAGTAAGTTCAATTTTCTTTTCATCTAGTTCTGCTCTTAAGGTCAAAGAGTTTCGATGCCCCAGGAGCTTTTCTTCTTCTAAATGATCTATTCTTTTAAGTAACTCTTCACGGTCCGCTCGTAAATTGGCAATGGTTGCCTGAGTTCGCTCTATTTCTCCGGTGTAGGCCTGGGAAATATCATCAAATGATTTGGAGGTTCCTGCCTCTTTTTCTTTTCTTTTTCGTTTTTTAGGCGGGGCCTGTACTACTGGCACCTCTTCTTCCTCTACCTCGGACTCGTCCTCATCCGTGGATAAATCAAACTCAGATAAATTCAAGTCTCCTACTAGAGACTCTTCCTCATTATGCTCTTGAGAGGTGAACATATCTTCATCAGACAGCTCTTGAATGTCTTCTCCATCAAAAGAGAAGTCTTCACCTTGAGATTCATCATCTGTAAATTTGATTTCCTCATCATCTTCTTCAAGACTCTCACTTTGAAAATGAAGACCTGCATTTGTCGCATCTTCTTCCATTATGGCATCAATTTCTTTTAATTTAGCTCTGACATCTTCAGTGAGATCCTCACTATCAAGCTGAATCTGAGGAGAAGAATAATCTTTTAGAGGATCAGAAAAACCTTCTAAGCCCTCATCGGGGAGCTCAGGTTCATCTACAAGTGAAAAGTCATCTAGACTTTCATCTTCCCCACTATCCAGGTTGAAGCTATCATCCGAGAGCTCTTCACCCAATGAAAACTCTTCTTTTAACTCATCTCCTAAATCAATCTCATCTTCAGAGGTAAGTGAGAGATCAAGCTCTCCAGGAGAGACCTCTTCATTAAGGTCATCGTCACCTGAAGAAAGGGAAAGGTTAATATTAACGCTGGTTAAACTAAACTCATTAGGGTCTGGCTGATTTTCAACGACTTCATCACCTTCTTCTGCAAGAGAAAAGTCCTCTGCATCCGCAGATAGATCTAGCTCAAAGCCATCTTCATCCTCAGTTAAAGAAAAGTCAGTATTCTCTCCTAGTTCATCGAGATCTATGTCTTCGAGTCCTTCTAGGGAAAACTCATCACTTTTATCACTACTCATTTAATCTCCCTCTATGAGCCCAGTATCATTTTATGATAACTTAGATCGTCTTATTCCGGAAAAAGAGGCAAAGATTGCACACTGAAAAGGCTCAGGAGTATTGATTAGTAATTTCGCTCATAATACAATCGAAGGAAGCTTGCTGGAGGCCATTTGAAAAATTTAATCTTACTTGTACTTTGTTTGACATCTATTGTCGGCTACTCTCAAACTGAATCTCAACTTTATCCATCCCACATTTATATGATGGATGAGAAATTCGCCCACCATGTGATTGTGGTTGAGAAGTCCACCCACCAACTTTATATTTACGAAAATCTAAATGGAATGCCTCGCCTAGTGAAATCTTTTCAAGCAGCAACTGGTAAGTACAAGGGCGATAAATTCAAGTCGGGAGACCACAAGACCCCTGAGGGAATCTACACTCTCTATGACTTCTACTCTCAAGAATCGCTTTTAAATAAACACGGAAAATATGCTGAGATTTATGGCAGTGGCGCTTTCCCAATGGATTACCCCAACTTTATCGATAAAAGAAATGCCAAAACAGGCGGAGGAATTTGGCTTCACTCCACCGATGACGATAATAGGGTCAATAAAGGCCTCGATTCTAGGGGATGTGTCGTAGTTCAGAATGCTGACCTCAAAGAAATTTCAAAATATATCGAACTTAAGCACACGCCAATCATTGTTGTTCAAGATGTTCATTTTCTAAATAAACATACTTGGGAGAAAAACAAACTAGAAGTTTCCGACTTTATCAAGAAGTGGGCAATAGCATGGCAAGAAAAGAATTTTGATACATATATGAATAGCTACTCTGAGAAAGAGTTCTATGATAGGTCTCACGGCAATTTCAATAATTATAAACGATATAAAAGAGCTGTCTTTTCTCGAGATGATAAACCTGAAATTCAGTTTGATCATATCTCAATCCTTAATACTAACGACTATGCAGTTGTAACACTTCAACAGACCTACCGTTCCCCTGTTATCAACGATGTGGGTAAGAAAGTGCTTTATCTAAAAAAGGACGAGTCGTATAACTGGAAAATTGTTGGAGAGCTCTTTAACAAAACAAGCGCCGATCATCTGGCATTTACTCCTTCAATGAGATTCTTCCAAGAGTAATATGAGCAATACAATTCAATCAAAGTCACAAGAGGTCTCTGTTGTTATATACGACTCACCTCTTCCGCCTAAATATTTTACTTTTAAGAAGTCCTTTTTAAAGACACTCCTATTTGTAACTCCTCTCTTTCTCTTGATCATCTTCTCTGCCCTTTTTATCTGGGCTTTTGGTTCTCAGCTAAAGTACGCACCTAAGCCGAAGTTTCCAGAGCTCATCAACAAGGAACAGGCCCGAATCCTTGAACTAGAAGGAATAGTTAAAGAGTTAAATACAAGTAACAGAACCCTGACTAATAAGCTCTCAAGTACTCCCGAAGCCCAGGCACCTTCAGAGATGGTTA
>Ga0079224_100007046_pt1 | contig 15005 bp, 19 predicted proteins | sample Stecom2015_FD_80414 | JGI IMG/M metagenome (GOLD analysis project Ga0079224, IMG submission 80414) | Agricultural soil microbial communities from Utah to study Nitrogen management - Steer compost 2015 | ecosystem: Environmental > Terrestrial > Soil > Agricultural land | place: USA: Utah...
GTGGCTACGTCGCGCAGCTTGGCCGCTAGAGCCTTTATCGCCCCTGGATGATCGTGAGTCGACCCAGAGCCGAGAGCTTGCGCCAGTAGGTCAGCGTCAATCACGATATCGTCAGGATGTTTATGCTCTCGGACATACCGAGTCTTGCCTGCGCAAGGTGGGCCAGTAACTAGCATAATGTCCATAGGCTGTCCCTCACGATAGCTGCTTTAGCAGAGTGTCGAAACCTAATACGACTGCTGACAGAGAACCGACAGGGATACCCACCCAGTAAACAATTTTCTCTAACCTGGCTACCCTGCTGCCAAGCTTCAGGGTATCCTCCCGCTCTAACAGCCTCTTAACGTCATCTCCAACAGATTCAAGTTTGTTATACATGTCTGTGACAGTGACCTTGTGCCCAGGCTCATCATTCATTTTTCTATCCTTAGAACGGAATGACTGTAATATTTCTAGCTAAATATTCCCCCGTTAGTGCAGAATCAGCAACCCAGTACCTCATCCGCACTGTCGTAGATCCCGCAGGCTGCCCACTCCACAAGAAGTGACCAGACCATCTAACAATTGGATTTCCAGCATGTTGGATACTTCTACGGACAGACGCACCCTGGCCTCCTACAATCTCTGGACCGCAATAGACCAGATCACTCGGCCCGCCTTGTCCAGAAGAGACACGCATACGAGACGAAAACAGGACCCAGAACGCACCACCATGAGTAAAAGTCACCGACGGTCCACCAGACAGCGTAACCGGTGTTGTGCTAGTTGTCGTCACAGTCTCATTCACTGAGTGTTCAATTGGTTTCCGCATAGCCACAGAGTTAGGACCCGCAGTAACCAGCAACTGCCCTGCTTCTGTGGCTTTAGCTGTCTCTGTCTCTAGCAGGTTGTCCCGCAGATACAAATTCAGTGCCGCAGCAGTGAGCTGCTGTTCTGCGACAAACACTGACGGAACATTCCAAGCCATTGATTCTCCCTCTAGAACGGCATGACGATTAGCTGTCTCTGCGCAAAGTTGGCTGAGCCCGAAGACACCCTGTATACGAGTGTTACTGTCGATTCTCCAGGCGGTAGACCTGTAAACAGGTTGTAGCTGGATACTCGGTTAATGTCCGCCCTGTCCCCAGGGTGGCGGGCTGCCCACCTGTCTAGCCCTGACTGCTGACCTGCTAGGCTCACAGAGCAGGAGGCGGGGTTATTCCGGTCTACTCCAGAGCTGACAAACATACGGCAAGACCACATGGCGAGCAGGCTTCCAGAGTGCTGCACTGTGAGAGACGGTCCATCCGCAGCAGTCACGTATGAAGAAGACGATATGTTAATCTGCCCGTTAGCTGATTTCTGAATCATCCGACGCTCAGCTAACGCATTCGCACCCGTTGACGAAAAATAGCTGTTCCGCTGCCTAGCCTTGGCAGGAGCAGTTTCGTTCATGTTGTCTCTCAACATGGCGTTAAGATCGTCAGCAGTCAGCACACCCGCAACGAACGTGTACGGCGCAACCCAAGCCATTAAAACCTCCTAGAAAGCCAATACTGATAGCAGCCTGTAAGCGTAGGAGGCTACCGTGCCGTTTCCGTAGATCCCGTACGCCATAGTAATTTCTGCTAGCCCTGGTTCGCCTTCCCACAGAAACCAGCCGCCCGATCTCTGGATACCCTCTCGCCCTGACCGGACCGCATAATTACTAGTCTCGGGTAGATCACCATTGACCACAGGCGCATACATGGCGTTCCCTGTCTCATCATCCACATAAATTCGGCAGTCGTACATAATCAGCATCTGCCCGCCATGATCCACTGTCAGAGACGGCCCGAGAGCTTCGCCCTCATTCTCTTCAATAGACGGGAACTTATTATCGACAGTGAGACTCGCACCCGCGTAAGCGTGCGACCACTGCCGTTCTTCAATCTGATTCACATTCGCAGTAGTGATTAGTCTGCTAGCAGTAGTAGCCTTACCAGGCCCGGTCTCTAACAGATTGTCACGAATGAATGTGTTCAACTGTGCTGCTGTCAGAGGATCGCCATCATAGAAAGTCACAGGATCTGTCCAGGGCATACCCTACTCCTTTCTACGGTCGGTAGACTGCTAGCCAGTCAACAGTCACACCAGGCCATGAACTCGTTGAGCCAGCCTGGTTAGAATAAACAAACAGGCGGAAACTATCAACGTCCAACACGTCTGCTCTAGCGTCCCATCTCGCAGCAGCAGCGCTAGCATTGCGAATGTTCAGAAACACTCTAGGAGCAGAGGGGAAAGTGAACCCGAACGGGACAGTCTGCGTGTGTGCATCCTGATCCGAGAAGCTCACAGACACTGAACCAATACGAGACCATGCTCTGTTATCCTCAGCGTACGCCTCTGTACTGTCCGCTAGCGTCTTAAGATGCATCAGGTTATCCCTGACATACGTGTTGAACTGCGAGGCAGCGAACGGCTCATTAGCTACAGCAGTCATCGGAGCTAGCCAAGCCACTAACCTACTCCTCTCATCTGCTCAAATTCAGCAGCCAGATCTGCTACTGTCTGCCCATGAGGCGCACCCGCACGGACAGCTAGAGGATGGTCCACGGGGAACCAATTTCGAGTCGACTTGTCTGGTCGACGCTCAAGCTCCGCCATCAGCTCTGACAGGTTAGAAGGAATCAGTAACTGAAAAACAGTATCACATCTGCCAGCAGACCTACAGTGCTTCTGAGTCTCTCCAGGCTTCACCAGGAAAGCGTTACCACACTCTGCAGGACAATCAACAATAACCCTGCCGTAATTGATATACACTAAGCCATCCATTAAATCCCCTTAATATGTGAGAACATCTGTGCTGTCAAGCTCAGACTGTCCTAGGATGAAAACAGTATCCGGAGTGGTATCGACTCCGGCGAATTCCCCGTCATCGAAACCCTGACCTTCAACATCGAATGTAAACGGGTTACCTGTATTTCTGGATGCCCTGACCTGTTCTAGGTATAGGGTAGTGACATGATCCGTACCCATGCCGTTAATCTCATGGCGGATACCCTCAATAGCGTAATCATCGTCAATCATCCACTGATCGACACGTACACGAACGGGATCACTCAAGTCACTAGACAGCTGAGCCTCAGTGTAGCTGCCATCCCTGTTAGGGATCACAGCCGTAATCGTAGGTCTACGCGCGGAACGCTTTTTAAGAATCAGAGCCGCTAATGCTGCAGCGTCCGCATCAGTGGTAGGCCCAATTTCCAGATCTAACGACTTTTCGGCCCCGTACTGATCCACAACCTTAGCGTTAGTCTCAGAGACTGTCACAGACTCACTAATGACAGGTCTAGCCCTGATACCCAGGTCACGGATAGTAGATACTGAGCCGAATCCCACTGTGTCATCTGAGAGAGTCACAGAGATATCGGCTCCCGATGTAGCCATGTCAACTAAAGACACGTCACCTCTGACCTGTACGTAATCGTGTTCTTCTGGCTCAATACCGGAGACTACGTTAGTTGAATCTGGTCCCTCATTCACTGTTACTACTAGCTCGCCCTTGATAGGCTCCTGAGCATCATAGTACCCTGCGGGGGTTGAACCTGTGAACGTGTAGTGTGAGCCAGCCGCAACAATATCGCCACCCCATGACGTAGCGCCAGGCATAGTCCATACTCGGCTGTACTCGCCAGAAATGCTAGTACGGTCATACTTGACGTTCACGATATTGACAGTCTCACGCCACGCATAGTTAACATCCGAGTCATCTCGAATTGTTAAAGCACCAGGAGAATCACAACCCACTAGATCAACAGTCGATGTAGTCGGATAGTTCGTACGCTGCCTGTGCAGTCGGTCCCTGAACGCGACTCGGTTACCTGAGACTACCGTATACAGGCTAGGCGGACCCTCAGCCTTGACAAGATCATTCAGCACCTGCAGTGCGCTAGTCTGGCTAACCGCCCACCAGCGTAAAACAGTAGCGCCAGAATCAATCAGACTGTCATCTACAGGCACACCGGCAGCTTCTAGGACGACTTTAACCGCGTCCCCTGTTCGGATAGAAGGATGCAGCGCAGTGCTAATAGTAGTCTCATTCAGCCTGCCTAGCAGATCAATACACGGGACTTCCACAGACTGTGAATTCAGTCCAGCTCTGAGACGATAATCATCAGTGAAACCGCTATAAAGTACATGCAGCCTGTCCTGATATTCAGCAGTCAAAACAACCTGTCTGTTAGTCATCAGACTACCGGAGATAGGGGAATCAGGATTGCCGACAGTGTATTTACGGCTCCGGTTGTCCAGCTCTAAACCGACCTCACCGACACGGATGTCACTAAGATCTCTGGCAGCGTCGCGGCCGTAAACAATATCCGGGGGAGTCCTGGTAAATAGCACGTCACAAGACACGTCATCATGTTCTGATAGCGTATTGACCATACCGACATAGCAGGTAGTGGGTACGGACGAATCAGTGCTGTACAGTAAGAAACCCCTGGTTTCTGCTGTACCTTCTGGTTCCGGATAGTCATATCTCACCCACTGATCTTTTAGAGTGATTACGTCGGCTTTAAGAGAATCAGCGTCTTCGGATTCGCGCCACCGTAGAAACACGTCAGGCTGTCCTGCAGGAACGTAAACCCAGATGCTACTATTCACACCAGCTAAACTAGTGCTCCCTGCGTATGCGAATACTCGTGAATTGTAGGTACTGCCGCCGTGTGCGGGGAAATCAACACGAATCGAAGAATTACCCGCGTAGGTCTGCTCCCAGCTATAACTAATACCTGCTGGCACACTACCGTACGACTTCCAAATACCAGGGCTGAAGGCGAGCCCACCGTGCCCAAACCAATCAATAAACGCCTTATAGACAGGTACTCGACTCGACATGGGCTCACCTTTCAACTAGTTGATAACTTCCACGGTCACGCCTGTGACATCTGAATACAGGAGCTGCACTGTCGTAGTCTCAGCATCCCTGTAATCCACTGTCGGGCGAATATACACTGCAGTGCCTGCAGCAACTGGAATATCTCTATCATCCACTGCGAGACCATCGACGGTTACCGGAGTAACTACGGTTACAGTAACTTCTGATTCACCGCCATTGGATACCCGAACTACAGCGCCGAACGGGAACGTATCCCCACCTGACGCTGCGTTGTGCAGAGTAGCCACTAGGCCAGCAGACGTGACTTTCTCAGCTGTTAAATCAGCCATAGCAGTATCCTAACTAATACGATTCTTTCGCTTCGCTTCCTTCCACGCCTTCACAAACATCTCTTCAGCCTGTCGCTCGTTAGCCACAGGTCCGTTGAAATGGAAGTGATACGTGTCGCCGCTTCTCGGCTGGCTAGGAAGAGTTCGTACAGGTCCGCCTCTCGAATACGACGGCATACGCTCATCTGAGACCGGACCGCCTTTAGCGAATCCTGCGAACGTCCGCAGAAGCGCCTCAGTGCCACTGAAACCGCCCAGGGCTTTAACCCTGTCAGCAGTAATCACAAACTCGCCGTTAGACAGCATAGCGTGGATACTGTCTGAAGTTCCGGTACCTGCACCAATAACAGGTCCGCCAGAGGCGAACCTCGGAACTTTCCCGACCTGCCCGATTGAAACATCAATCCGCTTGAACCGTGGAAGTCTGCTAAGCGCACTCTTGATACTCTGGAGACGGCTTAGAACCGTTCCAGCTCCAGAGACATACATGTGAGCGCCGTAGTCGTCTTCGAATTCAAGACCGGCAGCTCGCGCCTCTTCGAACCATTTCTCAATCTGAGAAACTGACACACCAGAGCGGCGCGCAACTTCAGCAATAGCATCCTCGAAAGACCAGCCAGAATCGATCAGAGAATCAATCGCGGCCTTACTGCTAGCAGCCCACCAGGCAGCCTCTTCGGACATGCCTCGCATTTCTAGAGCAGACGCAACACCTAGTGTTCCCCAATCGTCTTGCATCTGCTGAGTAATACTGTGGATGTTATCTGCTAGTTCCTGACCCTCGGAGCCAGCGTCAAGCATAGCTTCTTCCACTAGCTGGATAGCCTCAGCTGACATACCAGACTGTTCCAAGATCTGCTGCAGCGCAGGACTCAGACCCTCATCTAGCAGCGTAGCCGCCTTCTCGGTAGCCTCAATGACTCCCATCTCAGCAGAGACCCACGCGATAGCAGCGTCTGTAGCTTCCTTCGAGTTCACGCCATGCTCAGAGACAGCATCGTTGTATGCCTCCTGAGCCTCACGTGCTGATTCCTGAGCATTCCGAAGCGCGAACATCGGGTCAGTCTGTGCTGCCATCTCGTCAGCCAGTCCCTGCAGTGCAGCGACTGATTCGCCAACTTCAGCAGTGAAAGCGGCCTGCTCACGCTCTGATTTGTCAATTGCTTCCTGATAGTTGAAGAACAGTGGTAGAAGCTGCTCAATCTGTGCCTGTGTGGCACCGAAATCATTCCGCAGAATCCCGAGGATTTCGCTCTCAGAGAGCCCACTTTCGTAAGCCTCTGCCATAGCGATATCCAGCTCGCGAATCTGCTGGTTCATCTCGGAGATTTCCTCAACAGGGATAGTTTCCTTATCCCCGAAGAGCTTCTCCCACCACATCAGACCTTCAGTGTCTGTCTCCAGCCCCATAATCTCACCCTTGAAAGTGAGAATGGCGTCATCTGCTGCCTTAAGGCCACTCGTGAGCGTGTCCAGGTCACCAGACAGTCCAATAAGCGACGTACGGCCAGTAGACGCGATCTGAGAGAACGCGCCACCTAGATTATTGTCGAAATCGACAGTAACCCTGTTCAGCTCTGCGAGCTTATTAACCAGGACACCAGTAGTGACAGCAACCGTGCCCACTACGCCAGCCATAAGCAGCACAGGGTGTGCAGCCATAGCACTACGCAGCATGTACATAGACAGCGCCAGCCTGGACACTCCAAGCGCAGAAGCACCCGCAGATACAGACATGCCGATCAGAGCAGCAGACACTGCGGCAGCAACAATCAACGTTGCTTTCCAGTTTTGTGTCAGTACAGCCAGAATCGAGGCTGTATTGCTCAAGGCAGGAGCCAGGATAGAAATAGCAGTACCCGCTAGGTCAGCTAGCCCAATAGCTAGATCAGTCGTAGGACCGATCATCGGAGTGATAGCGTGCAGCACATCCACCAGAGCGTTACGCAGATCAGGAGACGCAATCGCTAGCGCGGTGATACCAGTAGCTACCGGATTAAGAGCAGCGGCGAACCCACCTAAACCAGGAATCGCGCCGATGAAACCAGATGCCATTTTCGCGATACCGCCAACAGCGAACGCCGTAATAATCGGCATAGCGTTGCGTACAGTATCGACAAACTCTCGCAGCTTATCAGTAGTAATCGATTCACCGAAATTACGGATAGCTGCTGCAGCTTTATCAACACTAGGCGCGATAGCCTGACTCATAGAATCAGCCAGCGGCCTGGCAGCATCTTCGAAATTACCCAGCATATCCGCGACCGCGTTACCGATCTCTACAAGAGCACCACCACCGTTAGGATCTACCAGCGGAGTAGCGAAGATTTCACCGATACGTCGGTGAACGCCTTTAAGCCTATCTAGAGTACCTGTGAATGTTGTCCGCAGATTCTCCGCAGCGCCACCGTAAGCCTGTTTAGATCCCTCAATGAACCCATCGAAGAAATCCTCTACAGACAGGGTGCCTTCAGTGATCGCAGATCGAATAGAGCCTGCTGTAGTGTTCATCGCCTGGGCGACAACACCCGCAGCGTCAACGCCACGCTCACCCATCTGGTTAAGCTCTTCAGCCGAAAGCTTGCCCTTAGATGCCATCTGTGATAGCGCCCGAACAACACCCTTAATCTCTTCTTCGGTGCCACCAGCAGCAACCACAGCATCCTGAATAGCTGTAAGCATTGGGACAACTTTTTCAGTCTCAATCCCGAATGAAATCATCTGCTGCTGCGCCCTGATCCACACAGGCAGTGCAATTGGCGACTCAGCGCCGAAAGCACGCAGCTTATTCATCTGCTCCTGCGCGGCCTGAGTAGAACCTAACAGCGTCTCCAGAGCCATGTTTGTACGCTGCTGCAGAGCGTTAGACTCAATACCAGCTTTGAGAGCTGAAGCACCTAACGCGGTGACAGCCAGTGAGGCAGCCCCGAAAGAGGCTGCCACGAGCTTACCAACGTCCTGTGCTGTCTGGGCTACCCTGTTTAGCTCCGAGGCTGCCTTACGTGCTCCTGAGCCCTTGTAGGTAGTGAAAATCGAGAAGCCTAGCGATGTGGTTGTTGCCATCTCGCTAACCTCCCTCTAGTAGCGCGTTGAATCTGGCAATTTCGGCCTGTTCAATCTCGGCCTGTTCTTCCTCTGAGAGTTCCCGCTCTGGCCTGGTCCACCAGGGCCGCGCAGGTGGGCGGACCTCGAATGAATCGCCCTGTTCGTTAGTTCCGACTGTTACGCGAATCAGAATCTGCAGCAGCTCCTGAATCTGCATAAGCATCTCTGAATCGTGTTTACGGCCGATAGGTCCCTCATGTGCTTCGAAAGCCTGCCACTCTGACAGCTCCCTACTGGACATCACAGAGAGCATGTCAGGCACCCGCATACCCAGAGCCAGGGCTAGCCTGTGGTAGAAGACTCGCTCTGGTCTGCGTCGAAATTTTCCATCATCTCTTCCTGATCTGCCTTAGAGATGCCGTTCAGCTTGACACACTCGTCAAACAGTCGTCCAAGCACCTTAGCAGACTTCTTACCCAGCTTCTTAAGGCTGTCATCAGAGAACAGACGCTTATCATTCTCGTCAACCAGGCAGAGTCCTACTAACAGGGCACGCATACCAACAATGTTGATAGTGCCATCCTCCCGGCCCTCAGCCACTCGCGCCTCGAATTTGTCGCGATCATCGCCGGACATAGCCATTAGTCTAGCGGTGCCACCCCATTCGGGCGCGTCCACTTCCTTGACTTCCCTGTCATCGGCCTTAAGAATCGACTCAACAGATACGTAACCCATGTCTAACTATCTCCCTCTATATGCTGCTGCAGCAGCTGCAATGTCTTCCGCAGTGCTATTCAGCGTCTTAATAACGGCAGCCTGAATACGTGGCTGTGAACGTTCAGCAGGCCCCATGAACCAGCTAGGGCCGCGCATTTTATGCTGATACCATCTGTGTCGATCACCGAATAGAGGCGCGCGCCATCCAGAAAATTCGGTATCTAACCCGCGAGGAGCGAAAGCCAATTTGCTTTCAGCCATCGCAGTAATAATCCGCAGATTTGGCTGCCTGCTCACAGCAGCTTTCAGCCTGACACTGCGAGCAACTTTATTCCTCAGCCCAGTGCTGCCAGAGCGGCCCTTGACAGGTAATGCTCTAACAGCCGCACGCTGTTCAACGATTAAGGGCTGTACCTGTTTACGCAGAACGAAAGTAAGCTCCCGAGCTAACGACTTGTCCATGCTCTTGAGTTTATCGGCAGCGGCCCTGAAAGAGCCCCTGTCTTCGATCCGTACAGCAACAACCACAGCCCTTAACCGCCTATTCGGTTTCCTTACCTACCGCGCCTTCAACAGGCATAGCAATACTGGTCTCTGCCAGGTCACCGACCGAACCAGAAAGCGGAGTGTAATCAAACACCTTCACCGTTGCAGTGTAGTTCGGGTTAGTCGCAGACACCGGCTCATCCTTTATCGGACGAATCACCACCGGGAACTCAGTCTCATTAGCCCAGTGGCCCCAGAAAGTATCGTCGACAGAACCAGTATCGAAATTTTGCTTGAAATTGACAGTGATAGTACTGTCCTCCATGCCGTGCGCATTCGACTTGCCGCACATGCTGTTAGCCTCTACAGCAGGCTTAGATAACGCAATCTCGACACTACGGACCTCGCAAGTAAGGTCTACGCCATCCGCCTCAAAGAAGCAGTTCTTAAGAATTAGCGGTTTCGCCATCTTCCTTTACCTTTCTAGTGATTTCAATGTGACCAGCTTTAATCAGACGCTGCTCCTGATCTCGCGGTATGCTGGCCTCGAAAACTTTCCCAGGCATATTCTCAAAAATAGGAAGCTTGCCGATCACACGATATTTCTTTTTCTTTAGCATGTGTAAACCTCAATAGGGATCTTAGCTCCAATATGCGGAACGTTCGCGGCCTGGAATTCACCGCCATATTCCCGAATCTCCGAGAAGGAGATATCAGCGTCCCCCACGAGATCAGAATTCCAGACAATCGAAAGCACACTCTCAGGATTACTAGGGTCGATCAACTCGTCTAGCTTGTCCTGTCCGCTGTCCATTTCGGTGAACTGGACTAGAACATACAGGTTCAGGAAATAGCGAATCGGCCCCAAACCCATGCTTACATCTAACCTGGCTGAAGGCTTGTCGTTAGGGGCGATAATCACAGCAGGGACCATAGTTTTACCTGGCACAGTCGCATACACGTTCAGATCAGGTCTGGCAGATCTAATAGCATCAGCCAGTCTCGTTCTGATTTCACCTAACCGCACTACAACCCCTTAATCCTGTACTTGTCATACAGGCCAAGCTTAGACATGATTGTCTGCCGGTCACGCATTCTGAGAGTCCCGAACTCGTCCATTCCCTTAACTCCTAGCGGAGTGTCTTTTTGCATGAACGTCTCAGCAGCCAGCATCTTAGTAGCTTCCCTGACAACATCCGGGACATCAGGCCACCCCCAGACAGCCGTAACCGTCACTGTGTCGCCCTCACAGAGCCACCCAGACCTGATACGGGTAATAGGGTGGCCTGGGATACCATCTACGATCCCGCCGCGCGGTAGCGCCACGTAGGTCAACAGTCCAGGCACTTCCAGGCTATCGGGCTCAGCCACATCATCGATGAAAACAATCCCCGAACCCTCAACATCGAAAACTCTAGAGGACGGCTCATCAGCTTTACCGAAATACCGGTTACAGCGTTTATCGACCTCGCGAGAAGCACTAGAGATAGCCTCAGTCAGCAAACCATCAGTTTCTGTAGACTGCAGCCCTAGATACGTCCTCATAGTCTCCAGGTCCGTGTATTCCTGTAAAGCCATCAGTCACCCTCTAATCAGTCTCCAGCTTGCGCCGACCGCGAGGAGCACTAGCAGTCTCGAAACGCACAGTCTGCCTGTTGAACAGAGCCTCTCGGCCCTTAAGAATCTCGTGACCTGCACGCACAGTGTCACCCTTACGGACCGACACAGGCACACCATCCACAGTGGCAATAAAACTAGCCTTAGCTTCGTAAACCTCACGCGCCATGAAATAACCTCCTATAGGCAGGGAGGCCCCATTGCGGAGCCTCCCTGATATCGACTATGCATCGCCAGCGCCACGGTTACGCAGCGCACGGAATGCGTTGGGGTCGATGAATCCAGCACCGTTCCACCAGAAAGCAACTAGTGCCTCCTGACCATTCGGAACGTTAGCGGTCGGGTCAGTGCTGTTAGGCACAGTAACCACATCGATTCGCTTCAGAACCATTCCGATACGGTCAACAATAAGGAACTTGCGCCAGTCGCCGTAGATCAGACCAGGGTTAGTAGTAGAATCAAGACCAGAAAGCGTAGACAGCTCTAGCGCATCGTGGCCGTTAATCGTCGCAGGACGCGAGCCCTGGCGAGTGGTCCAACCATCGCCGCCTAGGTTGTCATCCAGCTGGCGAACAGTGTTGTAAACAGTGTTGTTCGCAAGCCACTTAGCATTAGGGCGGTGACGCGGAGCCAGGTCATTGTCTAGCCCGTAGATGTCAGCCCAAGTAAGAGTATCCGCAACAGCCAGCGGAGTAACTGTACCGACCGAGCTAAGCTGGTTCAGACCCTCAACACCTGTCAGACCATTACCAGTAGCAGTAACGAACGTCGCGGCCTCTTCATCCTCTTTAGCCTCCATCAGCGCGGATGTCAGCTGAGAATCTAGACTAGAATACGCAGCGTCAATCTCGATAGAACGCGGCAGGTAGGCAGAGACACGGCCAGCGTTGAACTCTGTACGCGCAAGCGTAGGCGAACCATCCGTAACAGGCACAGCCTCACCGGGGAACGGAGTATCACGAGTAACCGTAACACCAGCAGAAGTCACCAGCTGCAGAGTCTTACCCGTAATACGCTCCACACGCGCAAGCTGGCGAAGCGGGTTAATAGTGCCATCAGAGGTAAGGATAATGGTGGGGTCAAGCTCGTGCGGGACACCAAAACCGCCCGCAGAGTCAGTGCCTAGAGCCATTGCACGCTGCTCATCAGGGCTCAGGTATTTACGACCCACCCACTTAGTGAAAGCGCGCCGATACTCGTCAGAGCCAGTGTGCGCAATTTTAGTCGCAAGCTCGCCGCTCTCATCACCACGGACAATACGCTCAACATCAGCCTTAGCGCGAGCCTCATTGTCCGATCCACTGTACTTAGCCTTTTCGATAATCCGGACCGCGTTCTCAGCTAGGCGAGTGCGGTACTCGTCGCCGTTATACGATGCCTTACGGATTTCCTCAGTATCAAAAACAGGCTCTGTAGTGTGGACAGCAGGACCAGTGTTTCGAACAGCGTCTACACTGCCAGAGTTAGCCAGACGCGAAACCATCGCGCGTCGCTCTTCAACAGCAGCGTTAGCAGCCTCTAAACGCTTAACCTCCGAGCGAAGCTCAGCATCTTCTGCCTGAACATCTTCCGGCAGCTCCGCTTCGCCATACTCAGAAGCAATCTCTTCTAACCGCGTAGCAATCTCGGAAAGCCGTGCGCTACGCTCCTCAACAGTCTTAAACATGCGAGGACCTTTCTTAGTAGTATCTTCAATGCCTTTATCAGGCGTATTACTGTTGCGCACTTCTGAGGCTGCTTCGGTAGGCTTTCCAAGATCCGCAAACTCTGTGTCTGCAGCATCTGAAGCCACTTCTACCTTTTCACCTGCTGCGTGCATTGAACGCTCATGAAGAGCGCCAAACCTGTTATTGATAGATCGGACAGAAGCCGTAGCCTCTGGATTAGCTGGCTCTAACACAACGGAGAACTCATGGACTTTCACTTTAGTGATAGTCCGCTCAGGGAGCCCGTTAGGGTTATGGGCAGATCTTGCAGGCCGCTCGTTCCACTCGTCGCCATTATCGTCAACCACGAAACCGAAACTAGTACCAAACTCGCCAGCTCGAATAGCGGGTAGAAGATCCCTGACGTAAGACGCCTCTGTAAACAGATCTGCACTGTATTTAGCACCCCTGGTGTCTTCCTCTACCAGAACTGCCGTGCCGATCGGTTTACGGGCAATCTGAGGATCGTAACCGTGTTCGAAAAGAACCTTGGGCTTAGTGTTCCTCAGCGTCTCCTCGAACGCTCCAGGGGCGATCCGCTCCAGGTAAACTCCGCTGCGATCCTCTACAGGATAAAACGAATGGAAGACGCTAAAATGACCTGTTAAAGTCACCTTGTCATCTTCACCGCTAGCCTCAGCAACCGCAGAACGGTACTCGAAATTACTTTTTAGCATCCTTAATACTCCCTTCTGCGGGATCATGAACCACTGCGTCATCCATGTTTTCGGCTACGCTAGCAGCGTCCTGTCCTGGCTTATAGAGCTGCACAGAAACCATGCCTGAATGCTCCAGAACGTCGACATTCCCTGTGACTGTGTATTCCTTCGCTGACTCTGCAGTCCATCCCTCGCGAACCAGAGTGTTAAGCATGGTCGCATCAGACGACATGATTTCCGCTTTTTCTTTCCGGTCATCATTAAGAGCCGCAACATCAGTATCTGAATACCAGAGCCGAACCGGCCCACCCTTGCCCTTACGCTTACGCGGACTCGGCTTATGTACCACAGTCTCTAAAGCGTCGCAAAAGCTCTGCCACAACGGATGCATAGTGCCATTGATAAAGCCACGGTTAGCCACCTTGAAGTTACCAGAGTTCAGCGAAGAGCCGCCTAGACCTTCAGACAGCCCAACCACTGTAGGGTGAGTACCCGCAGCAGCCGCAATGTGCGTCTCAGCCGTACCAGACAGCCCTTTAAGATCCATCTTCGAGAAGTCAGTCTCGATGACTTTCACGTCAGATCCGCCGCCCAGGAACAACGGACGGAACGCATTATCCGCGCCAGCATGGCTAGCGGTAATCTCGTCTCGCCATTCCCGCGTCTGCTCCTTAGTCACTCCCTTATCCATCATGAAAATGGTGGATAGTACCGCACCCTTGCGGAAGAAGTTAACCTTATGCTTATTGGCTCCCTGGTCAACCAGAATGTCATTCAGTGCAGGAGTCAGCCAGGACATGCCTCTATACTGTGCGGACGGGTCAGGGATCGGTGCCCAGTGGCACACTTCCTCAACCACATAATCCTGCGGAGTAACCCCAGAGCCATAACCACCAGGGTAATATCGGTACCCGACAACATCCGACTTAACAGCCATGTCGGGGTCAGCAGTCAGAACAATATCAACCCAATCGGGGCGTAAGCGCCGTAACCGGGGCTGTCCATCCGCTCCGACCTCTCTAACCGCATAAAAGTTCCCTGCGATATCCACGTCCTGAATTGCTCTGGCGAGCAGATCACCTGTCTTACCGCCAGGCCAAGGATTCTCTAAAATCTTCAGGTCACGCGAACCGAAAAGGCTATGAGTCACGCTAGCAGCGTCCAGCGGACGCCACTTAAACGTGATCTGAGAGAACGTGCGCATACGTACCTGAGCGACCGCAAAAACCACGCTAGAGGCTTTATACAGCCGAGAAGCGTAGTAATCGAAATCGTTCGGTACACCTTCAGTCTTAGGCCCGTATCCGTTCACGTGCCTATCATAGCCAAACAGCACGTACTGTTCCTGCCATTTAGGAATAGACAACGGAGTCGACACACCACGCTTTTCTAAACCAAAAAATCGCTTAATGCGTCCCACAGCTACTCCTTTCTTTATTAAACCAGGAACCATGCATCTTTATTACTGTCCTCTCGCGATTCATATTTCAGGCCCCAGATAGCTAGAGTCGCAGACTCTAGAGCAATGATATCTGCAGTCTCTGAAGCGCGAGCCCAAGCCCACAGGCCAGACAGTGAACGTTTA
>Ga0079224_100007047_pt1 | contig 15004 bp, 11 predicted proteins | sample Stecom2015_FD_80414 | JGI IMG/M metagenome (GOLD analysis project Ga0079224, IMG submission 80414) | Agricultural soil microbial communities from Utah to study Nitrogen management - Steer compost 2015 | ecosystem: Environmental > Terrestrial > Soil > Agricultural land | place: USA: Utah...
AAGCAAAAATATTTGGCACATGATAAATTTGGTCAACTTGTATTTTTAGCAGATTCTTCTTTTACCATTCAAATGACCCAAGAGAAATATCCTTCTGTGAAATTACATTTCGTGAGTGAATTCTAAATCACTCAAAATTGATATAAAATAAAAGGAAACCGTTGAAGGTTTCCTTTTATTTTTTAGTTCATAAACTAAAAAAACTTAAAAAAGCACATCATTAATTAATCCATGATCTCACTTATTATGTTTCCGTTTTTGGATTGAAAAAAATTCTCACACAAAATAAAGAAGACCAAAAAACAAAAGAAAAACAGGAAAGTCAGTTTTTGTAGCATGGGTATGAATTTAACTACAAGATGAAAAAATCCTTAATGGTTGCGTGGTTTTTCTTAAAAATTCTTAAAAAAATTACTTGTAAAATTTCGGATGGAAAATTCGTAACTTCGGGATTCAAAATTTTTATCAAGATGAAATATGGGCTTTTGATTTTTTTGGCAGCCGGATTTTTTGCTAATGCGCAGGTTCTCAATTATAAAAAAGAATTTTCCCGCCAAGATTCTTTACGCGGAACCAATAATGAATTCAGAAATTGGTGGAATGTATTGCGTTATGATATTCAAATTGAACCCGATTTTGAAAAGAAATTTATCAAAGGAAAAAATAAAATTGAATTTGAAATAACCGAGGCCAATCATAGAAAAGTCATGCAAATTGATTTACAGCAACCCATGAATTTGGAAAAAATAAAATTGGATGGCAAGAATTTTAAAAATTTCCAACGTGAGGGAAATGTTTATTTTTTGAGTTTAAATGAAAATTTAGCATTCAATTCAAAACATACATTGGAATTGGAATTTTCAGGAAATCCACGTGTGGCGAAAAATGCACCTTGGGATGGCGGCTGGATTTTTACAAAAGACGAAAAAGGCCGAGCTTGGATGACGGTTGCCTGCCAAGGTTTGGGTGCCAGCGTTTGGTACCCGAACAAAGATTATCAGGGAGATGAACCCGATTTCGGTGCAAGTTTGGCTATGATTGTGCCTGAAGATCTGATTGCCATTGGCAATGGACGTTTGGTGGATATGAACCAAATAGGCGAGAAGCTGGAATTTATTTGGGAAGTCAAAAATCCGATTAACAATTATAACATCATTCCCTACATAGGCCATTATACCGAAATCAAAGATACCTTTAAAGGCGAAAAAGGAGATTTATCTTTGAATTTTTGGGTGTTGGATTATAACCGAGAAAAGGCTGAAAAGCAATTTTCTCAAGCGAAAGATATGCTGAAATCTTTTGAGTACTGGTTTGGAGCTTATCCTTTTTATGAAGACGGATATAAATTGGTAGAAGCGCCGCATTTGGGGATGGAACATCAAAGCGCGGTAGCCTACGGAAACCGTTTCGAAAATGGATATTTGGGAAGGGATTTGTCGTTTTCTGGTTGGGGTTTGAAATGGGATTTTATCCTCGTTCATGAATCGGGACACGAATGGTTTGGTAATAATATTACGACCAATGAAGTTGCCGATATGTGGGTGCATGAAAGTTTTACGGCTTATTCGGAAACCCTTTTTACACAAGATAATTTCGGAAAAGAAGCCGGAAATGATTATGTAATCGGAACAAGAAAAAATATTTTGAATGATATCCCCATGATTGGCGAATATGGTGTAAATCAAGAAGGTAGCGGCGATATTTATTACAAAGGAGCCAATATGATTCATACTTTTCGACAATTATTAGAAGACGATAAAAAATTTCGTGAGATTTTACGTGGAATGAATAAAGAATTTTATCACAAAACCATTACTACAAAGCAGATTGAAGATTATATGAGTCAAATGAGCGGAATTGATTTGACCGAATTTTTCAATCAATATTTGCGAACCACGATGATTCCGACTTTGGAATTTTCCATCAGCGGAAATGAAATTAGTTATCGTTGGACAAACATTGTCGATAAATTTGATATGCCGGTAAAAATTGCCAATTCAGACCAATGGTTATTTCCAAACGCTGAATGGAAAACGGAAAAGTTGAAAAATGGTTTGGAAAAAGATTTCAAAATCGACCGGAATTTTTATATTGAAACTTTGAGAAAGGATTGATTTTTGACTAGCTTATCGCAATGACCTCCCAAAAAATCATATTATTTGACGGTGTTTGTAATTTGTGCAACTCCATGGTACAGAAAGTGATTGAAAATGATGTGAAAAATCAATTCAAATTTGCTTCGCTTCAATCAGAATTCGGGCAGAATTTTTTAGAAAAAAATCATTTGGGAAAAGACGAATTCAAGTCCATAATTTTAATTGATGGCGATGAATTTTATACAAAATCAGATGCGGCATTGCGCATCGGCAAAGAGCTGAAAGGGATTTATAAATTGTCGGGATTACTATTTATTTTCCCAAAATTCATTCGGAATTTCGTTTATGATATCATTTCCAAAAATCGTTACAAATGGTTTGGAAAGCAGGAAAGTTGTTGGTTGCCTACCCCGGAATTGCAGGAAAAATTTATCACTTAATTATTCAAACTGATTCATAAAAACCGGATTCTGGTTCATTTTTGTTATTTTCGCTTTCTTGTTTAGAATTAAAAAATAAATCATAAAATGAAAAGATTAATTGCAATTCTCCTGTTGGTTTTGTTTCAATTCGGTATTTCACAGGAGATCAAAGAAAATGCACTTCTTTGGGAAATTTCAGGAAATGATTTGAGTCAACCTTCTTATTTGTTTGGAACCGTTCACATTGCTTGTCAAGGCGAAGTAGAAATGCGTCCTGAACTACAATCCGCTTTTGACGAAACAGAACAACTCATTTTGGAAATGGATATGGACGACCTTTCCCTGATGACCACGATGATGCAGGCATCCATAGCCACTGACGGGAAAAAAGTTTCAGAAAAATTAGGTGAAACACTTACGGGGAAAGTGGATTCTTTGATGCAAACCAGCATGGGAATGGGATTGGCAATGTTTGAAAATTTGAATCTCCCCACGCTTTCGGTTCAGTTAGGGATGTTGGCGATCAATTGTCCGATGGACTTGGGTTACGATATGTTGTTGATGACCGAAGCACAAGCTGCTCAAAAAGAGGTCAAAGGTCTGGAATCGGTGGAAGCCCAAATTGAAGTTTTGCTTTCCATGCCCGATGAAGAAGCGAAACAGGCAATTTCCTATTTGGTTGAAAATTTTGAAGAAGCTCAAAACCAACTCGAAGAAATGTTAAATCTTTACCGAAATCAGGAAGTTCAATCGCTGTATGATTTCACGAAATCTTCATTTGAAGACCCAAAATATCCGCAAGGGAATATCGAAGAATTTTTAGACCAAAGAAACGAAAACTGGATTCCGGTTATCGAGAAAGAAATCAAGACCAAACCGAGTTTTATAGCAGTTGGAGCGGCACATTTGGCGGGCGATAAAGGTGTGATTAATCTTTTGAAAAAGCAAGGTTATACCGTGAAAGCGGTTGAAGATTAATTTTTATTCTTTTTACTGCCCTCATAAATATCATAACGCAGGAAATCGCATTCCAATTTACCATTAAAGACTTTTACTTTTTTGGAAGGTTTGAGTCCGACGAACTTTTTGGCCGATAAATCCGAAGTGATGAACCACGAAAATGTGTTCGGATAATGGTTTTTCAGCGTATCACCAATGGATTTGTACAAAGCTTCATTGTCGCTTTCAATTCTTTCGTTATAAGGCGGATTGAAAACAATCAAAACCGGAAATAAATCTTTTTCGGATTTGAAGAAATCTTGGTATTTCACTTCGATGAAATCTTCCAAATCTGCGTGTGAAATATTTTCTTCTGCGATTTTCAGCATTGTCGGATTGATGTCGTAACCGACTAATTTTCCTGTAAATTCCCGGATTCGATCCAGTCTTGTTTCTTTGATTTTTTCAAATAAATCTTTGTCAAAATCTTTCCAATTCTCAAAAGCGAATTTTTTTCGGTGGATTTGAGGCGGAATATTGGCAGCTATGAATGCAGCTTCGCACAAAATTGTTCCCGAACCGCACATCGGGTCAAGGAAATTTCCTCTTCCGTCCCAACCTGCGATTTTCAAAAGTCCGGCAGCCAGCACTTCATTGATGGGTGCTTTTCCGTGTTCGGTTTTGTATCCCCGTTTGTGCAAAGATTCTCCGCTGCTGTCCAGCGAAAGCGTAACTTTGTCGTGGCTGATGTGCAAATTGAAATAAACATCGGGATTGTATTTTTCCACGCTCGGACGTTTGCCGTATTTCTCTTGGAAAAAATCAACCAAAGCATCTTTCACTTTCAAAGCAGCATAATGAGAATGCGTGAAATAGTCCGAATGAACCGTAGAATCGATGATGAAAGTTTGATCTAAATCTAAAAATTCTTCCCAATTAAATTTCTTAAATCTATCATATAATTGAAATTCATTTTTAACTGAAAAAGAATAAATTGGCTTTAATATTCGAAGCGCTGTATGCAAACTGTAATTGGCTTTGTACATAAAACCAAGATCGCCGTGAAATTCGACCAATCGATTTTTCACTTCCACGTCAGCGGCTCCCAATGATTTTAATTCTTCTGCCAAAACCGCTTCGAATCCGAAAAAAGTTTTGGCTTGCATTTTAAAGTTTTCCAATTCTTATTTTTTGCAAAATTAGGAATTTTAATTTCAGTGTCTCACAGAAATATGTCCCGACAAAGTTTTACCCTCTTCCACGGTAATGATGTACCAATAATCACCTGAGGGAACAGGATTTCCTAAATATTTTCCTTCCCATCTGAAATCTGTGGTCAAGGGTCTGTCCACAAATATTTTTCCGTAACGGTCAAATATTTTGATGTGTAAATCGGGGTAAGCTTCCAACCCTCTGATTTCCCAGAAATCGTTTTTACCGTCACCGTTGGGTGTAATCAGGTTTGGAACACCGAGAACGCCAAAAGTTTTGGATTCAGAAATACAGCCGTATTTACTTCGAACGATTAGGTCATAAATTCCCCCGGGAACATTATGTATGATATAATCATCTGTCCAAGTCAATCCGTTATCTATACTGTATTCGTAAGGAGGAAGACCGCCATTGGCTAAAATCGTAATGGTGTGTTCGTTTACTTCAATATTGCTAATGATGGGCTGATTGTCAAAAATCACTTCGATTTCACGTCTCGCCGGACAAGATGTGTCGGAAGAAGTAACTTCTAATGTATGGATTCCTTCTTGTTGAAATTGAACTGTGTTTTCATTTCCAATGACATTTCCATTGGCATCATACCAAGTATAAGTTTCGAATGGACCAAAGAATTCATAGATTTTATCTATGTCATAGTTACAAAAAGCGACATAATCGTCCATTTCAAATTCCGGTACCGGCAGAACTTCCACACGGAAATCAACAATTCCCGCACAGCCTCCATTTCCGTCAGTGGCTCTGGTATAAATAATTTGTGGAGATTCAGTATTCTGGAATTCAGTTGGATCTGAAATTACATTCGAATTAGCCAAAGCATCTTCAAAGCTGGTAAAATAAGTAACGTTATATCCTGTACCACCTAATGAATTCTCAATATCGGGCAGCATTTGGGTAAGGTCAAATGTTGCGATTCCGTCGTTGATTTCATAAGGGTCATCACAAACACTTATTACGTCTTCTAACTCATTGTGAACCAAAACAGTTTCAAGCATTACTTCAGCAATATCAAAACAACCGTCTGCGTTTTCCACGCGTACAAAAATCACCTGATCCGGAGCTGTATTTTGATAATCTTCCGGTAGAGCGGCTGTCGCGTCAAAAGCATTTTGGAAACTGGTATAATAAGTAAAATTTAAATTGGTGATATCTGCAACCAAAAATTCATTGATATTAGGTAAATGATAGTTTGCGTAATCATCTATACTACATTCCTCAAAAGTAATAACATTGTCTACCGCGTCAGGAGATTCATTGAGGGTTATTGTCAATTCACGATAATCTTCACAAGTGCCACTGGTATTTCTTACATATACATAAATGGTCATTGACGAAGTTGTCACTTCAAAATTTTCAGGATCGGCAATTTCAGTTCCGCCGATTGCAGTAAAATAGTGTAGGGTAGTGGTGATGCCTTCTGTAACCACAATTTCATTTTGGGTCAAATCGACGATTTCCGTATCATCGTGCAAATTATCACATTGAACGATTGACCAAGGTTGGATTTCCGGAAATTCTTCCACCACCAAAGTCAGTGCTTCTGTAGCCACACAAGCTTCATCACCCAAAGAAATGTCAATGGCGGTTACATAAATGATTTGAGCATTTGAAGTATTGAAAAAACTATCAGGATTTGAAATCGGAATCGTAGCATTTTCATCTTCAAAATAACCGAATTGAATATTTTCCGGAGCTCCTGTCAAAAGATTTTCTGCTATCAGTTCAAGGTTAAATTCGGCAATGCCATCGCCATTGTCATCACAAATCGCAGAAGTATAGGGTGCCATGTCCGGTCCTTGTTTGACTTCAAGTACAACTTCAGCTATGTTGAAACAACCGTTTTCATCCAGCACACGTACATAAATGGCTTGGTTATCAGGCATTTCGTTTGTGTAATCATCAGGTAATGCATTGCCCGGGTTTCCTGTTTCCGCATCTTCAAATGTTAGATAATAACTAAAATCGAGATTTGTTACGTCAGCTACAACTTGTTCGTTTGCTTCCGGGAGGTGGAACAAGGCAAATCCGTCACTGCTACAGTTTTCAAGCTGTGCGGGTTGCACCAACGGAGCCTGATTAAAATAAATCGTGAAAGTTTCTGACCGGTTACATGATTCATCACTGTTATAAACCATTACCGTAATCACAGTAGGAGAAGCAGTAACTTCAAAATTATCAGGCGTGGTGATTTGCGTTCCGCCTGCAGTAAAATATTCATAAGAAACCGTAATTCCTTCTGTAACTACAATTTCATTATCTGTTAAATCAATAAATTCAGAATTATCATTTAAATTATCACAAATGGTAATTTCCTGAGGTTGTAATAAAGGAAACTCTCCCACTTCAAGGGTAAGTTCTTCCAATACCGGACAAGCTTCATCACCCAATGCAGGATCATAAATTTTCACATACACAATTTGCGTATTCGGAGTGACATTGGTATAAGCTTCCGGATTTGGAATTAATTGGGTTCCCGCTGGATCCAAATAAAATTCATACGCAAGTCCGGCTGGGCTTCCCACTACCAAATCTGGCGCAAAATCCAACATATTGAATTCGGCAAAACCATCACCGTCTTCGTCACAAATCATATAAGTGTCAGGTTCTGTTTCCGGGCCTATCCCCACTTCAAGTGTCAACTCTGCGACATTGTAACAACCATCTTCGTTTTCCACTCGAACATACACAATTACGGTTCCGTCGGCTTCATTCACTACAAAGTTTTCAAAATCTAATATTTGATCCGGTAATAATTCTTCATCGGCACCTTCAAAAGTATTATAATAAGTATAAATCAAATCTGGCGTTCCGATGTTTCCGTTATAGGCAGAAAGGTCAAATGTAAAGGAGCCGGATTCCGTACATTCAAAATCTTCAAAATTTTCTGTTTCGGGAGAGGTGCTAAATACGATATCTACGCCCACCGTAGTGGAACAAGTTCCTGATGTAACTAAGACTTCATAATATCCGGTTTCCGTTGCAGTATAAGCCTGATTAATAGCTCCCGGAATTTCATCTCCGTTAAAATACCATTGAAATGTAGCATCGGGTGCGTCAATATCTACAATAAGTGGATAACTCGTTACATCACAAACCGTTTGGTCTTCTCCGATTTCCGCTCCGCTTATGTCGACCAAAGTTCCTCCCAAACTAAATGAACCGGCTTCCAAAAATACAGCGGAATCATAACTTCCATCTCCTGCATCTGATACTAATAACCTAATGTGGTAAGTTTCTCCGGGTTGAACTTCTGAATATGCTGTTAAAGGTATGGTTCGTCCATTATAGGCAATTGAATTAAAAGATCCGGCAACGTAAAAAGATTCGTCCCCACAGCCTTGGTCATTTACATTACCAATAGAAACAGGGTCACCATTGGGCAAAAGAGCAATGTTTTTACCACTTAAGCCCGGATCATTTACGATTCCGGGTCCGCTAATGATGAATCCAAAAACATCATTATAAGAAGAATTACACGCAAAAATGGGATATTCTTCTGAGGCAAAAATATAATTAAAAGAGATTTCATTTCCAAAAGGCACGAAATCAAATTCAAATATGGTTGTATTATAACTCTCAGTAGCAGGGCCAACTAACTGATCAGCATCAGGGTCACCAAACCAAGAGTACATATCACCATCGCTTTCAGTTCCTGCACTAGGTCCTATTGCTTCTCGGGCGAAACCAGAAGTTAATACAATTCCTCGTTCAAAAGGAAAATCGGAAGTTCCTTTTTCAAAATAACCCCAACTACGGTTGTTGTTGGGAAATTGCGCTTGTGGATTATCTATGAGTTCAAAATTACTAATGTCTGAACATTCTCCGCCGTCAATCAAGACCTCTCTTGTCAGTTCTTCAGCGTCCAAAGCCGATTCCGGAGCGGCTGTTGAATTTACAATGATGGATTGACCGTATAGCGAAATGGTTAGAATTAGTAAGCTGAATTGTAGAATTGACCTCATGTTGTGTGTGTTAAGTTGACGAATTTAACGATTATTTTTTCTTTCATCAAAAAATTAACTTAGATGAATTATTTTTGCAGGAATGTTTGAGATTTCTATTTTAATTCTGTCGGTTTTTATCGGAAGCTTTTTGGGTCAGTTTTTCATCAAAAACAAGAGCCTTTCGAAATTTTTATTGATTTTCAGTGGGGCTTTTTTTCTTGCCACTGCCGTGTTGGAAATTTTCCCGACCATTTATGAGGTACACGATCATAACATAGGATTATTTGTTTTGGCAGGGCTTTTTTTTCAAATGATAGTGGAATCTCTTAGTAAAGGTGCAGAACACGGTCATGTGCATTTGCCCAAAAATAAATCTTTTCCGTTCAGTATTTTTTTGGGATTGTTTTTACATTCCTTTTTTGAAGGTATGCCTTTGATGCACCAACATTCTCATAATTTGTTATGGGCGATTTTTATTCATAATATTCCTGTTTCCATGGTTTTATACGGAGCAGTTTCTCAAATAAAAACGGCTAAAATTTATCAATGGGGTTTTATGCTTGCCTTTGCTTTTGCCGGACCTTTGGGAGTTCTTTTCGGTCATACGGTTTTGTCTGAATATCACCATTTTGCTTCGGCATTTGTAGCCGGAATTTTTATCCACATTGCTACCGTGATTTTATTTGAAAGCACAGACAGCCATAAATTCAAAGCCCAAAAGGTTTTGACTGTCCTTTTGGGCTTTGTGATAGCTTATTTGACCATTTTAGGTCATACTCATTAATTTATAAAACAAAATGTAGAAATAAAATGTCCGCTTTTTGTTTTTTGCGTTTCGCGTTCTATGTCTAATATTAATCACTCATCAATTTTTAGCCTTGTAGCCGTTAATACCTTTTTTCATCCATTTTAAATATTCGTTTACATCATAAATAGCGCCCAATGGTTCGTTATAATTGTTTAAATTTTCATCCACAATGATGTAGTAAGGCTGTGCATTATTTTGGTATTTTTCGATTTCAAATGCCGTCCATTTATTACCAACAGTTTTGAGATTTCGTCCCAAAGCTTCTGAATAAATTTGTTCTTCTTTGGGTAATTCGGTGCGTTCGTCCACATAAAGCGAAACCAAAACCACCTCATTAATCAGTAAATTTTTCACTTCCGGATTTGACCAAACACGTTCTTCTACTTTTCGACAATTGGCACAAGCATGACCGGTGAAATCAATCATAATCGGTTTTTTAACTTTTTTGGAATGTTCAATCGCATCTGCCATATCCAAAAATGCCGGAATCTGGTGCGGTCCGTATTTTTGACCTTTTATTAATTCATTGGCAGCACCTGCATTTCCAACAGACAAACTTTCTTTCCCCACACCGTTTGGCGATTCCGCGTACTGAATAGGAGGCGTGAGTCCGCTTAAAATATTGACCGGTGCGCCCCACATTCCCGGAATCATGTACATCACAAATGTGAAAGTAAGGATGGAGAAAAACAATCTTGGAATACCGATTCTGTCTTCAGGTGAATCATGCGGTAATCGAAATTTCCCCAATAAATACAGTCCCATCAATCCAAATATAGCAATCCAAATAGCTAAAAAGACTTCTCTTTCCAGCATATGTGCTTGCCAAACCAAATCGGCATTGGACAAAAATTTGAAAGCAAAAGCTAGTTCAATAAATCCTAAACTTACTTTTACGGTATTCATCCATCCGCCCGATCTTGGTAAAGAATTAATCCAACTTGGGAAAATCGCAAATAAAACAAAAGGAATCGCCAATGTGACAGAAAAACCTAATGAACCGACGATGAGCGCATAATAATTTCCGGTTGTTGAAGCTTGGGTCGCCAAACTTCCGATGATAGGAAGTGTACAGGAAAACGAAATAATTACCAAAGTAAAAGCCATAAAGAAAATCCCGATGTAACCACCTCTATCGGCTTGTTTATCTGTATAATTGGCCCAACTTGCCGGTAATGCAATTTCAAATGCACCAAAAAACGAAATGGCAAAAAACACAAAAATCACAAAAAATGCAATGTTTACCCAAGGATTGGTGGAAAATTCATTCAAAGCGGAAGCACCAAAAATTAAAGTCGCCAAACAAGCCAATGCTACAAAAATTACTACAATCGACAAACCATAGATCAAAGCTTTTACAATTCCCTGACTCCTGGACTTGCTTTGTTTGGTAAATAAACTTACCGTAAGCGGTATCATCGGGAAGATGCAAGGCATCACCAACGCCAATAATCCACCACCAACACCCAGAATGAAGATTTCCCAAAGTCCTTTGTTTTCTTTGCTGTCTTTTTCAATCGGAAATGCGGTTTCGATGTTGTTATTTGAAGTTATTGACAATGAATCTTTGGATTCATTCAATTCATTTTGTACAATATTTAGTGAATCCTGAATTTCCTCTGTCACCGTAACAACAGGTGTTTCAGGGTTTTCTTCTTTTTTTTCTTCTGTGTTATTTTCAGTTACATCTTCTTTTTCAGGTACTTTGGGTGTAATTTTTACCGAAAAATCCTGCCAGTCGGGTGGTAAACATTTCTCAGCGTCACAAACTTGGGTTTCGGCACTGAATTTTACCGTAGTTTCCTTAGGATTTTTTAGCTTGACTTTTTGTTTGAACGTCACTTTGTTTTCGTAGTACTTCTCTTGTTGCATGAAAAGTTCACTGTACTTGTCCAGTAATTTCCCGATTTCCTGGGTTTTTCCAATGGTTTGTACATTGGCATTTTCTTCAAAAGTAATCGTAGCCGGAACGCCTATTCCGTCACCCGGATGCTGCTGCGAATACATGTGCCAACCCGCGTCAATTTTTGCATGAAGCAAAACTTCATATTCGTTATTTCCTAAATCTTTGGTTTCTGTACTCCATTTGACGGGTGTCAAAACCTGAGCATTCAAAAGAAAAGGAACAAATAAGAGAAAAAATAAAGTCCTTTTTTTCATAAGTAAATATTTAAGTATTTGTGTGTGTGTTCTGTTATTTTAAAACGGTCGTCAATTCTTTTTCCAATTACATATAAGATTTTGTCATCATCATCAACCAAAAGCCAAATATTTTCTTTTTCAGGTTTTGAAAACTTTTCATCTTTGAAAAATTTGCTTAACTTTTTAGAGCCTTTCATGCCAATAGGGAAAAAAATATCGCCCGTTTTCTTTTTTCTTAATCGAAGCGGAAATTTAATTTTTTCATAATCCAATGATTCATGGGCCGAAAAATCTCTTTCTTCCGATTTCAAAAGTTTCAAATATAAAGGTTTTTCGAGTATTTCGTCTTGATTTAACTCAATTTCGTTTTCAAAGTCGTTTTTAGTTTTTGGAACCAATAATAATTCTTCCCGATTTTTAATTAACCTGAATGTTTTGGATGAAATTTCCCCGTTTTCTGAAACCAATAATTTCTGGATTTCATAGGGATGTTGGAATCCATAACTTCGAAATAAATAAAATAAATAAGTTTCCTGAGGATTTAATTGGTTTAATTCTTCAATAGAAATTGAAATTCCCTTTTGACTTTCTCTGAATAATTGGCGCTTAATTAATTCAATATAATTGAAAATTAAAGCTTTATCTGATTCCAAATGTTGAATTGTTTGGCTGAAATTCTCTAAAAAATTGGGGTGAATTTCTTTCAAAACCGGAACTATTTGATGTCTGATCTTGTTACGGACATAATCAATGCTTGCATTAGAACTGTCTTCCCGCCATTTCAAATGATTGTTTTTTGCATATTCCAGTATTTCTTCTTTGGAAAAGGAGAGTAGAGGTCTTAAAATATGCTTTTGGCCAGAACTGATGCCGGTTAGGCCTTTGATCCCGGTTCCGCGTGAGAGATTTATAACAAAGGTTTCTAATGAATCATTCAGGTGATGGGCGGTGACCAAACAATCAAATTTATGTGCTTGCATTAAATCTTTAAACCAAGCATAACGTAATTTTCTTGCAGCCATTTGGGTTGAAAAATTTCCAGAAGTTTTAAATTCTTTTACGTTGAATTTTTGGGTAAAGCATTCAATTTCATGGTTTAGACAATAATCTTTTACGAAATTTTGGTCAGCATCTGAATCATTTCCTCTTAATTGAAAATTACAATGGGCAACGGAAAAGTTTAAATTTGATTTGTTTAAAACATCACATAAAACCATACTGTCAACACCTCCGCTGGTTGCAACCAAAATTTTGGCATTTGCGAGTTGGGGATTCTGCGAAAGAATAATTTCAGATGTTAGCGGTTGTTTTTTCATGTTCCGCACAAATTTACACAATTAAAAAAGGTGTAAAAAGACAAATTTTTACACCCTTTGAATTATAAAATCTGATTATTTTAATTGTTTCTCGGAATAACTTTATGTAATTCGAAATTGAATATAAAACTTCTGTTTCTGAAGGAACGGTTGTCCATACCTGCGTTTGTGTAAACGAAATCTCTTGCAAACGCAGCTCTCGATGGCACTATGATTGCACCCTGAAAATTATACAAATCGGAACCGGAAGTTTGGGTAGATTTGAATTCTTTAAGACCTTCGGTGAAACCTTCGATTACAAAATTGGAGAGATCAATATCGTTTTCCTCCATATCGGGAGTTATGCGGGCATAATAGAAATTGGGATCCCATTTAGCGGTTCCATTTCCATTGATGGTGCTTTCAAATGTTGAAAGCCCTACCTGATAAGGTTTTTGGCCTTCAGCAAGGTCTTCGTTTGTGGCGACAAAGGATTGAGAATGCAATGAAATCAAAATACTGTCTTGTGTATTGTTGTCTGCAGCCGGACCTTCAGCTATTATACCGGGTCTTTTAATTATCCATACACCGGAATTTAATTTGGTTCCCATGGAGTGAAGATTCGGATACTCATCGTCGCTTTCGTCGTCTTCATCATATTTTTTAATCAGTCCACGCTCGGGTTCGAAATAATGATCTTGCAGATACATAACGATTGCTTCATCATCAACTTGGTTTTGATCTTCCTGTGAAATTTCATTGTTGTCATCGTCGTTTTTACAAGCTCCTAAAAACAATCCTGCTGCAAGAAGACAAATTCCCCATTTTTTCATCATAAATTTGTATTTAATATGCGAATTTACAAAAATTAAGTTCCTTAAAATAAATTTAACAATGCGTTTAGATAAATTTCTATGGTGTGTACGGTACTTTAAAACCCGAAGTAATGCGGCAGAGGCTGTGAAAAAGAATCGTGTAAGAGTAAATGGTGAAGTGGCAAAATCTTCCAGAGATGTAAATCCTTCTGATAAAATTACCGTAAGAAAAGATCAGATTGATTATTCTTTTGAAGTTTTACAGCTTCCCAAAAGCAGATTGGGTGCTAAATTGGTTTCATTGTATATTGTGGATCGGACGCCGAAAGAAGAATTGGATAAGTTGGAACTTCGCAAAATGAGTCAGGATTATTATAGAGAAAGGGGAGAAGGCAGACCTACCAAAAAGGACAGGCGCGAGCTGGATGATTTTATTTCAGCTGAAGAGGAGGAAGGTTGAGATTTATTTCTTCCACAATTTCTTTGACGGATTTATCTTTTAAGTCAATTTTTTGTTTGGCTTGTTCATAGAAATTGCGTCTTTCAAAAAGATGTTTTGCGATGAATTCAGGAAAGTCGGTTTCTGTTAAATGGGAAATCATGGGTCTGGAATTTTTTTCATTGCGCAAACGTTCAATCAATTCTTTTGGTGTCATACGCAAATAAATAGAATGGGTGTATTGATTTACCCATTCCATATTATGGTAATAAGCAGGAGTTCCACCGCCTAAAGCCAAAACAAAATTTTCATTTGAATTTAAAGTTTCTTTCAGTGCGTCATGTTCATATTTTCTGAATTTGATTTCTCCCTCCGTTTGGAAGATGGTGGCTATGCTTTTTTTGCATTTGAATTCCAGAAAACTATCCAAATCTATAAATTTCATATTCAATGAAGCCGATAATTGCTTTCCAATAGTGGTTTTTCCACTGCCCATATAGCCCAGAAGAGAAATTTTCATAAATTTTTATTCTGTTGCAAATTTGCAAAAAATCTTAGAATCAATTGGTTAAACCCGGACTGATAAATCTTACTTAAAAAAAATATCAAAAGGGTTTTGGTTTTTAATTCTTATTTCTATATTTGCACCCCGTTAACGTTACAACAGCGGATAACGGTAAAGACTCGGTAGCTCAGTTGGTAGAGCACAACACTTTTAATGTTGGGGTCCTGGGTTCGAGCCCCAGCCGGGTCACTTCTTGGGACAAGTCTAGAAAAGATAGACTTGTCCCATTTTTTTTGCCTTGTAACTTGCTGTTATTCTGATAAATAAGAGCAATTGCAGAATTTAGCCTTGGAGTTCGATGTCGTGTTC
>Ga0079224_100007048_pt1 | contig 15004 bp, 14 predicted proteins | sample Stecom2015_FD_80414 | JGI IMG/M metagenome (GOLD analysis project Ga0079224, IMG submission 80414) | Agricultural soil microbial communities from Utah to study Nitrogen management - Steer compost 2015 | ecosystem: Environmental > Terrestrial > Soil > Agricultural land | place: USA: Utah...
CCAGTGGTTTATTTGATCAGTGGCTTTAGATGGAGCTTTTACGGTATTGCCGACGTGAGTATCGGTTTTAGCTTAGCCATGATTGTGTTGTTCTTGGCCATCTGCATCGCCACCATTGCATGGATTTTTCGCAGTGGTTATCGCTTGCGCCCTTAAAAGGCGCAAAGCGTTACACCATTAATCGCGGAAATTTTCAAACTGCAAAGGTAGTTCAATATCGACTTGGCGTAATAAAGCGATAGCCTGCTGCAAATCATCGCGCTTTTTACCGTTAACACGCAATTTATCGCCGTTGATTTGTGCCTCTACCTTTAGCTTCGCTGCCTTTAACTTCGCAATTAGACTTTTAGCCGTAGGTTGGTCTATGCCTTGTCGCACTGTAATTGGCTGACGAGCTTCAGCTAAGTTCTCTTGAACTGCCCCTTCGTCCAAGCAACGCACGTCAATATTACGTGCAGCCATGCGCGTACGTAATATAGGCAGCATTTGGCTTAATTGAAACGCGCTGGGTGCAAACTGAGTTACCACGAACTCATTAAGCTCAAAACGTGCATTCGTACCTTTAAAATCGAAACGATTGCTGAGTTCGCGGTTAGCTTGGTCTACCGCGTTATTTAATTCATGCTTGTCGACTTCCGACACAACGTCAAATGATGGCATTGTTTAAATTCCTAATTGTTATGCATGAATGCATAGCTACACGAACATAAAGTGTAACCCTGCCATGCTACAGCATCAATAAGTGCCCTACTATGGTGTACTAGCCTGAACTCGCTTAGATGTGATAGCTTCAATCATTACACTGGTTGCAGGTGTAACCACCGCCTCTTTATTTAGACCTTGATTCTATATACCATGCGTCCTTTTTTACTCATTCAGGCAGGCGTGCCACCCATCGACATTACCCAGCGAGTGGGTGATCAGCGACGTTGGTTTAGTCAAGCAATCGAGTTGGCCCATCAAGTTCCTATCGAATTCTTTAATCCGGCTGCTGCGCACGACCACCCCATGCCAGATGCCACGCAGTATAGCGGCGTAATGGTTAGTGGCTCATGGGCTATGGTGACCGATAACGAAGCATGGAGCATGCGTACGGCCGAGTGGTTAAAATACGCCTTCGATCAAAACGTACCATTGTTGGGTATTTGCTATGGTCACCAACTGTTGGCTCAAGCTTTAGGGGGCACAGTGGGTAATTTAAACGTCGGTCGTGAGTTCGGTACCTTTAGTGTTGACCCAAGCCCGCTCGCAGCGCAAGACCCTCTACTAAGCCACATACAGGGCCCCTTTCTGGCACACCTTAGCCACATGCAAACGGTTAGCTCTCTACCAGCCAATGCCACCGTACTGGGCGCTAGCCAAATGGACCCACACCAGATATTACGTTACGGTGAGCATGCTCTGTCTGTGCAGTTTCACCCCGAATTTACCCCGCAGATTATGCAAGCCTGCTTACTAGGGCGCTTATCCCCCGAGCAAGCGTTGGAACTGGATTCCGATCATAGCTTGTCACAATTTAAGAACACCCCCATAGCGCGACAGATTTTGCATAATTTTATTGATCGCTATCGAGACAAAAATACTTCTTAGTCAAACCGGCGTAAAATTCTGCCTTTTCTTAGTCAGCGGCACCTGTTTTCTTCATGATTCAAAAACTGCGTCTTCTTTTTGACAATTTCACCCTCATCCTTACAGCGGTCGTATTAACAGCTACCTTTTTCCCGGCGCATGGCATAGGGGCTGTTATTTTCGACTGGTTAACGCATTTCGCTATCGCCCTACTGTTCTTCTTTCATGGTGCTAAATTATCGCGTAGCGCGATTCTTGCAGGCATTATGCATTGGCGATTGCATCTATTGGTGTTTGCCTGCACCTTTGCGCTATTTCCACTGGTAGGTTGGTTATCTAAGCCGCTATTACTTCCCTTGCTCGGGGCTCCGCTATACGTGGGCATGCTGTATTTATGTGTGTTGCCAGGAACCGTGCAATCAGCAATTGCATTCACCTCGATTGCTAAGGGCAATGTACCTGCAGCCGTCTGCAGTGCCTCTGCATCCAGTTTGATCGGTATCGTGCTGACTCCATTATTACTAAAATTAATGTTAGATGCGGATGCAGGTGGCGCTAACACCATGGATGCTGTCATTAAAATTAGCGTGCAACTGCTATTACCTTTTGTAGTGGGCCATTTAATGCGCCCATTAATTGGTCATTGGATTGAACGTAACCGTAACTGGTTAGGCAATGTCGATCAAACATCAATTTTATTGGTCGTGTACACGGCCTTTAGTGCTTCAGTGGTAGGAGGCCTATGGCAAACCGTACCCGTAAACGCGTTGTTAATGCTTACCGCTGTCTGCTTTGCTTTGCTGTTTTTGATGCTGTACCTAACTACACAGCTAGCACGAAGACTGGGATTTAGTCGCGAAGATGAAGTAACGATCGTATTTTGTGGCTCAAAAAAGAGTATGGCGACTGGCGTGCCCATGGCACAAGTGCTGTTTAGCGGTGCAACGATTGGGCCGGCTTTACTGCCCTTAATTATTTTCCATCAAATCCAATTAATGGCATGTGCAGTACTGGCTAACCAATATGCCGCTAAATTGGAAAACAAAACGCCTAAGCCCAACGGCCTTAAAGCCTAAACAAATACGCAATATGCTATAGGTTAACGAATGCGTTCCAACTGATGAGCTAGGCTAGCGGCTGATACTTCACCCATACGAATAGATAGCACTCTGCCTGTCGCATCAATAAATAACGTTGTAGGCAGACCATTACTATGAGCGAAACGAGCCAGTTCACCCTGATTATCTTGCAGCAAATTATGCAGGCTTAAATTTTGTGAGCGTAGGTACTCAAGCACCTGATCGGTACTTTCACGCTGGTTCGCAAAGACAAAATGCACATCGGGATAATGCTGCTGCGCCGTCTGGAAAACAGGCATTTCCCGTCGACAAGGGGGACACCACGTTGCCCATAGGTTAAGCACAACCGGCTTACCCACGTAATGGCTTAGATCTACTTCGGCGGGAATTCGTGGTTGCTCGTGTATATGCTTATCGACACTGCTTAAACGCAATGCAGGCAAGGGATCTAAGGCATCGTATTGCAGTGTTGAATAAGCAAGGCCTACACCCCACACGGCCAAACCCAGTATGACTGCAACACCAATACCTCTTCGTACGACGCGTTGGGCTTTAAGCAACACTAGCAGCATCGCTACAGCCATACCAAAAAGTGTCCACTGCCACAACATACCGCCATCCCGTATATCAATGATGGCGAAAAAATCAGAACGATATAAAGCCCAATATTGCGCTACAAAGGCAGCGCGACCCGCGACGACGCCAACTGCAGCAATCAACCAAAGAGAACGCTCAATACGCACTGAGTAAAGACGTTCGAATAAAAAAGCAAAACCCAGCACCGCCACCAACGAAAGCAGGCTAAGAAAAACAGGTAGGCTAAAGGCTAAAGGTCCGATACTGAAACTGGCCATGGCACCATCAAAAGGGAATTAAATACAGCAATGCGTCACGTTTATTAACTAAAACCACGCCTTGAGCTAGTTAGCCTGTTGTACCGCATGGATAAACTGCTGCATTTTTCCCTCGTGCTTTTGCCCGGGGGCTGTTTCAATACCGCTGCTAACGTCCACGGCAAACACGCCAGTTGCCCGAATAGCTTCAGCCACATTCGCACCACTTAAGCCACCGGCTAGAATAATGGCCTGACCGCTTTGGCGGCTGTGCTCTAGCACGTCGCGAAGTAAGTTGATATCAAAACGTACACCTGTGCCGCCGTAATCAGGACTGTAACTATCGAATAACCAGCCTTTAGCCTGACGATAAGGCAAGCATTGCGCTAATACCTGCTCGGAGGTGCTGGTAGATGGCCCCCCTACCCTGAACGCTTTAATGTAGGGGTGATTAAACGCATCGCAAGAATCAGGCGTTTCGTCGCCATGAAACTGAAGTAGATCGGGCTGCACCTGTTGCAACACCTGACGCACATAGTCGGCTTCTGGGTTCACGAATAAAGCAACACAGGAAACAAAGGCGGGCACTTTTTGCCGCAAGCGTGTAGCCGCGTCAATATCTACATAGCGTTTACTTTTTTCATAAAGCACCAAGCCAATGGCGTCTGCTCCGAGACGCACACCATCGCAAATATCCGCTTCACGTGTAAACCCACATAATTTAACTCGTACCCGAGCTTGCGACATCGTCACTCCTTCGTTATTTGGTTACTGGAATGCAGCACCCGCATCGTCTGCATTGAAAAAGTCGTCGCCTAAGGAGCCTGATCCATAGACATTCTCAGTACCGAATTCGACTGTAGACTCATCAACCAACACCACACTCTGCTTATAGTGTGTAACCATACCAGGGAATAACAGCACCGCTGCAACCATCAGCAACTGAATCACGATGAAAGGCACCGAGCCCCAATAAATTTCACCCGTGGTAACGCGCCTAATCGTCTTACCTGTAACTTTATCGATGTAATCTTCTTTAGGTGCCACAGATCGCAAAAAGAATAGCGCAAACCCAAACGGTGGATGCATAAATGACGTTTGCATATTCACCGCCAAGAGCACCCCAAACCAGATTAGGTCGATACCCATTTTGTCGGCTACGGGCCCTAACAAGGGCACGATAATAAAAGCTAGTTCAAAAAAGTCGAGGAAAAAGGCCAATAAAAAGGTAAATATACTGACAAAAATCAAAAAGCCCCATTCGCCACCCGGTAGGTCGATTAATAGGCTCTCGACCCACAGATCCCCGTCAACCCCACGGAAACTAAGGGTAAAAATGGTTGAGCCTACTAAAATGAACACCACAAAACACGATAAACGTGTGGTGGATACCATGGCCTGATTCAACTGCTTCCAACTCATACTGCGACGTGCTACTGCCATCACTAAAGCACCGACAGCACCCATCGCCCCACCCTCGGTTGGGGTGGCCACACCGATGAAAATCGTACCTAATACCAAGAAGATTAAAAATAGCGGCGGAATCATCACAAACGTAACACGCTCAGCTATTTGCGATAACAAACCCAACTTCAAGTAACGGTTAATGAGTGCAGCGGCTAATGCTGTAGCCCCCCACACCATGAGGAACACCACGACATGCTCATCAATTGGAATTTGACTCAAATCACGGAAGTAATATTGGGTACCAAAGTAAGCGACTATCGCTGCAATCATAGTAAGGACTGCTAGCGAGCGTAATCCACGGCTTCCGTCTGGCTCTACATAAACACGTGCTTCTTCAGGCAAAGCAGGCGCACTGTGTGGCTTAATCAGCGAAACAATAACGACATAAGCAATGTAAGAGCTCGCCAAAATTAGACCTGGCAACATCGCACCGCGGTACATGTCACCAATGGAGCGATTTAATTGATCAGCCAGAATAATCAGTACGATGGATGGCGGAACAATCTGCGATAAGGTACCCGAGGCTGCAATAACCCCACTAGCCAAGCGTCTGTCGTAACCATAACGCAGCATGATGGGCAAGGAAATTAAGCCCATGGAAATAACCGAGGCTGAAATCACCCCAGTTGTGGCAGCCAACATCGCCCCTACCAATACAACCGCAATCGCCAAGCCGCCACGAATAGGACCGAACAGCTGCCCAATGGTATCAAGCAGGTCTTCGGCCATACCTGAGCGTTCGAGAATTAAACCCATCAAGGTAAAGAACGGCACAGCTAACAACGTATCGTTGGCAACAATCCCGAAAATACGCTGCGGCAACGCTTGAAATAAAGCCGGTTGCATCAAATTAAACTCGATAGCAACTAGGCCATATAAAATCCCAATAGCCGCCAATGTAAAGGCAACAGGAAAGCCCAATAATAAAAATACAATTAAATTCACAAACATGATGGGAGCCAAGTTTGCGATTAATAGCTCCATCATAATTGATCCTTTTGCTTTTCTTTTTGACGCATTGCTGCAAGGTGTTCTTGCTCTTTTTCTTCAGCTCGTTGACGAATTTGCTCTCTAACGTCGTCAGTTTCCTCAGCCTCTTCTTTAATAAGCGGATCGGGGCAGCGGCCCAGTAAAAAACCAACTGATTTAATCAAATGGGACACACCCGCCAATATAAGCAGACCAAAGCCTATGGGTATAAGCACTTTAACTGGCCAACGTATCAATCCGCCTGTATTCGATGATTGCTCTAAGGTGGCGTAGGACTGCCAAAAATAAGGCAACGACAACCAAAACACCAAAATACATGCCGGCAGCAAGAAAAAAATAACGCCTGCAATCTCGATATAAATTTGGGTTTTACGCGAAAAGCGCTGCGCTAAGACATCCACGCGTACGTGCTCGTTATACAAAAAGGTATAACCAGCCGCCAGCAAAAAGATGGCACCAAATAGATACCACTGCAACTCAAGCCACGCATTAGAGCTGATACTGAAGGTTTTACGCACCACTGCATTACCCGCACTAATTAGTACGACTAGCAAGGTGAGCCACGACACAAACTTACCGATGGCATTGTTTAGCCTATCGATAGCGCGCGACAAAGATAATAAAAATGACATAGTGTTTTCGTAATGAAGAACGAAAGCAGTGTACGCAATAACACACCGCGAAGAGCCCACTACTAGCTTGGGAAGTGCGCCATTATACTACCAACGACCCACTAACGAATGCAGGGTCGGACTACATCCGTACTATTGTCCAGCAAAGCACCATGGCCCCAAGTGCTGACGTAATAACAATAAGGGATCTAACTCGGGTAGACCATACTCACTACTATATTGCACGTGAGATAGATATAAGCCATCGGGCATATAAGTAGGCGGCGCATAACAACGATCGCGGCGAGCCATCAAGGGCGCAATTTCTTCCACTGTCATGCGCCCGGATCCAACATACACCAACACACCCATTAAATTACGAATCATGTGGTGCAAGAAAGCATTAGCTTCGAAGCGGAATAATATAAAACCTGCTGACTCGTGTATATCAAGCGTATACAGATCGCGTACCGGATTCTTAGCCTGACACTCGGAGGAGCGAAAACTGCTGAAATCATGCTCACCAATAAGCTGCTGTGCTGCTTCACGCATCCGTTCAACATCAAGTGGCCGAAAATCCCAGCCTACCTTGCCATGTAATAAGGGACTACGCACCCGATCTTGCCGAAGCACATAGAAATAGGTGCGTTGGCGCGCCGAAAATCGAGCATGAAAATCATCACTAACAAGCTGGGACCACTGCACTGAAATACTGCTGGGTAACAAGGCATTCAACCCCCGCACCCAAGACTCTGTACTACGTTTAGCTGTCGTATCAAAATGCACCACTTGATTAAGTGCATGCACCCCAGCGTCGGTTCGGCCTGCGCACGTAACTAAAGTAGGATGATCGAGAAACTGCGATAAGGCACGCTCAAGCTGGTCTTGAATGGTTTTACCGCTAGGTTGGCGCTGCCAACCATGCCATGAGCTGCCGTCATAACACAGCCCCAATGCCACTCGATACATGACTAACTAACCTTATTTATGCTTGGGGCTTAGGTGGCTCATCTGAGGGGGGCACATCGAGGTCGAGATTTATTTTTTCAAGTTTTTCTCGAACCATATCGGGGCTGACAGGTGCAGGTGATTCCATGTCACCACGACTGGTATTGGCTCGACGAAGTATCCATACCGTAATCACCACCAATAGCACCAATAGCGATGCCATCACGATGAGCATATGCTCTTGAATCCAAGACAACGTTTTTCCTGCCTTACTAAGAGGGAGCGCTTCCGAAGCATTGGGCTCGGATGTGGCTCCATTGGTCAACGAATTAGCTGAAGCAGCCGACGGGGAGTTTAGATCGGCTGAAGACGATAAAGGCCCTAACTCTACACCCAGCTCGCGCGCCCCATCAAGCACTAAATCTTTAGCGCTTTCACCTTGCGCATGCAGTGCCTGACTTAAATTACTTAAATTATCTTCCAACTGGGACACTTGCTGCGTTGTATGCTTTAACTGTTCTGCAGTACTAACAGCTGCATCAGCCGCCACCGCAGCCGTATCTGCTTGACTAAGTTCGAGTCGATCACCCAGTTGAGGCTGTTCGACTGGTGCTGCAGGTGCAGCTTGCGTTAAGCCTTCTGAGGCCTCTGCCGCGGCTAAATGGGCCGCCTTGCCGCTAGCGCGTAAGGCCTTATAGCCTTCAAACCATTGCGCCTGTTGACTAAAAATCTGTCGCGCTTGGGCATCGCTAAACTGTTGAATTTGTTCCAAGCTAGGCTGCTGTAAGCGCTTACCTGCTTGAATCATATTCATGTTTTCATGCGTAAAATGCTGGCGATTAAGCGCATGCAAAGCCGCCATGTACTGAAACTGCGTAACCCCTTGCGGCGTGTGGCGACGCGCTAGCGCACTTAAGGTGTCACCGCGCTGCACGGTAAGCGCTGAAGCGTAATCGGTGCTGGGTGTGCCCTGCCTATCACCCAGCCCTGCGCTCTCAGGATGAGAATCTGTCGCTGGGGATGATAGCGTGGGCGTTAACATCGCCGCCGCATTGAAGACGCTAACTTGATGCTTCTGATTGCCCTGTGGGCTTAGCACATCAAGTAATAAATCGATGATTTTTTGCTCACTGCCCTGCGGTGACTCGATAAGCAGCGCTGAGTTTTGTGCGTCCACGCGCACCGTGATGCTGGACGCATTCGCAGGAGGCGTTAAGCCATATTGAGCCCATTGATCTACAGGAGCCAAATTAGCGCGTAGACCTGAGTAATCTTGGACGTTATGCAGCTGCACACGAATACGTAATGGTTCGGATGCAGCCGATACAACACGAGCATGCCCTATTTCAAAAGCTTGAGCAGTACCCATAGGTAGCGCCGCCATAACGAGCATAAAAGACGCGCTGAGCGCCAATGAACGAAAGCGGCGCTGAATCATCTAGAGTTCTCCTAGCGCAATACGCAGCATACGGCGCAACGGCTCAGCTGCACCCCACAACAACTGGTCACCTACCGTAAAAGCACTTAGGTACTCTGGCCCCATAGCGAGTTTACGAGTGCGACCCACGGGAATATCCATGGTGCCCGTTACGGCTACGGGTGTAAGCTGCTGCATCGTAACTTCACGTTCGTTAGGTACCAGCTTCGCCCATTGCGTCCCTTCAGCAATAATTTGGTTCACTTCGTCGAGTGGAACATCACGACGCAATTTGATGGTAAGTGCTTGGCTATGGCAACGCATTGCACCAATACGCACACACAGGCCATCAACAGGAATCGGATTGCTCGTGTCGCGGCCCAATAGTTTATTGGTTTCCGCACCACCTTTCCATTCCTCACGTGACATGCCGTCACCCAGATCGGAATCGATCCAAGGAATTAGGCTACCGCCTAGCGGCACACCGAAGTGTTGCTGGGCTAGTGCAGGATCTTGTTGTACCTGTAGTACGCCACGATCAATGTCTAAAATGGCTGAAGCAGGGTCATCAAGCAAGGGTTTCACTGCAGAATTAATCACCCCAAACTGGGTTAGCAACTCGCGCATGTGCTGAGCCCCACCGCCTGACGCTGCCTGATACGTCATGGAGGTCATCCACTCGACCAGATCGTGCTTAAACAAACCACCCAAGCCCATCAACATGCAGCTTACGGTGCAATTACCACCAATAAACTGCTTAATGCCCTTGGCTAGGCCTGCATCAATCACATCGCGGTTGATGGGATCCAGCACAATAATGGACTCGTCATCCATACGTAAGGTACTGGCTGCGTCAATCCACAGACCATCCCATCCGGCAGAGCGCAATTGTGGGTATACCTTAGTGGTGTAATCACCCCCTTGTGCGCTAACAATAATCGGTAATTTCTTCAGACTTTCAATATCGAAAGCATCTTGCAATGGGCCCGCCCCTTGCGCCCAAGCTGGCGCGTTACCACCCGCGTTGCTGGTAGAGAAGAAAACAGGCTCAAACAATGAAAAATCATTCTCATCGCGCATACGCTGCATGAGGACTGAGCCCACCATGCCGCGCCAACCGACTAAGCCAACCGCTTTTGTCATGAAGACCACCTAATAGAAACAAATTTAAAAACTGGCAAACTTTAGTTTAACGCCTTAAGCACCGCATCGCCCATCTCGGATGTGCCAACAAGCTGAGTACCCGGCTGATAAATATCCGAAGTACGTAAACCTTGTTGCAATACAGCCTCAACGGCTTTTTCCACTCGGGTTGCTAAGGCATCCTGATCCAAACTGTAACGCAACAGCATGGCAGCTGACAAAATGGTAGCGAGAGGGTTAGCCTTGTTTTGCCCTGCGATATCGGGAGCGGAGCCATGACTAGGTTCGTACAAGCCCTGTTTGGACTCGTTTAACGAGGCCGACGGCAGCATACCAATAGAGCCGGTAAGCATTGCAGCTTCGTCAGAAAGTATGTCACCAAACAGATTACCCGTCACAATAACGTCAAATTCTTTAGGCGCACGCACCAACTGCATCGCTGCATTATCGATGTACATATGGCTAAGTGCCACATCGGGGTACTCTTTAGCCACATCAATCATGATGTCACGCCAGAACTGCGAGGTTTCAAGTACGTTTGCCTTATCCACGCTGCACAGTTTTTTATTACGCTTTTGTGCCGCTTGAAAACCCACATGAGCAATGCGGCGTACTTCGCTTTCTGCATAATGCATGGTGTCGTAAGCCTGTTGATCGCCTGCAAACGGGCCTTCACTTAATGTGCGTACACCACGGGGCTGACCGAAATAAATATCGCCGGTTAGCTCACGTAGAATCAGAATATCTAATCCGGACACCACTTCTGGCTTCAACGAGGAAGCACTGGCTAGCTGGGGATACAAAATAGCAGGACGGAAGTTTGCAAATAAGCCCATGGCTTTACGCAAACCCAAAATAGCTTGTTCTGGACGCAACTCGCGCGCCAGACTGTCGTACTTCCAATCGCCGACTGCACCAAACAACACCGCAGCAGACGATTTGGCCAACTCTAGCGTTTCAGGTGGTAAGGGATGACCGTGCGCATCGTAGGCCGCGCCACCCACATGGGCATTAACCAGTTTTAAATCCAGACCTAAAGCGCTTAAAACGCGAACTGCCTGTTCAGTAATTTCAGGACCAATGCCGTCACCCGGCAATACTGCAATTTGTGTTGTCATAATGGTGTAACTCGTATCAGAAATGCATCTACGTCATTCTGACACATCAGAAAAATAAATAAAAATGCGGGTTGTGAAAAACCCGCGTTATACATAATAAATTAGCCGTTAGCTGAGCCAGCCAACCACGGATGACGGGCAAGACGATCGGCTTCAAACTGCCGTATCATGTCGGCTTTACTTAAGGTTTGGCCGATTTCATCCAAACCCTGCAACATGCTTTGACGACGGAAGTCTTCAACGCTAAAGCTAATTTCACGCCCTTCAGGAGTAGTGATCAGTTGCTTCTCTAGGTCGATACGTAATTGATAACCTACAAACCCACGCACTTCGTCGAACAAGCGTGCCACTTCTAACTCGGACAGCACAATCGGCAGCAAGCCATTTTTGAAGCTGTTGTTGTAGAAAATATCAGCAAATGACGGTGCGATGATGGCGCGAAAACCATACTGCAGCAAAGCCCACGGCGCATGCTCGCGGCTTGAACCACAACCAAAGTTTTTGCGTGCAAGCAAAATAGACGTGCCTTGGTAACGCTCTTGGTTCAGCACAAAGTCTGGGTTCAATGGACGCTTACTATTGTCCATACCGGGTTCACCGTGATCCAAATAGCGCAATTCATCGAATAAATTCGGACCAAATCCAGTACGTTTAATCGATTTCAAAAACTGCTTAGGAATAATTAAATCGGTGTCCACATTCTCGCGATCGAGGGGAGCGACTAAACCTGTGTGAGTTGTAAACGCTTGCATTATGGACTCCTAGCTAAAATTGCGCACATCAGTGAAATGGCCAGCAACCGCTGCGGCCGCTGCCATGGCTGGACTGACTAAATGCGTACGTCCGCCCTGCCCCTGACGCCCTTCAAAGTTACGATTAGACGTTGAAGCGCAGCGCTCTCCGGGTTCTAAACGGTCGGCGTTCATGGCTAAACACATGGAACAACCGGGTTCACGCCATTCAAATCCAGCTTCAATAAAAATCTTATCCAAACCTTCTTGTTCTGCTTGTTTTTTAACCAAACCAGAACCGGGAACAACCATCGCCTGAACCACATTCGATGCCACTTTACGGCCACGAGCTACTTCAGCCGCTGCGCGCAAGTCCTCGATACGTGAGTTGGTACAGGAGCCAATAAATACGCGGTCGATGCGGATGTCGGTAAGAGCCTGATTAGGCTGCAAGCCCATGTACTCTAAGGCACGAATCATGCCGTCACGGCGCACGCTGTCTTTTTCTTTATCGGGATCGGGTACCTTCGCATCAACAGGCAACACCATTTCTGGAGACGTACCCCACGTTACCTGTGGTGTAACCTCAGCAGCGTTAATGGTGATCACGCGATCAAAGCTTGCGCCTTCATCGGTATGTAATGTTTTCCAGTACTCAACCGCTTGATCCCACAATTCACCTTTAGGCGAGTAAGGACGACCCACGAAGTAATCGATGGTAGTTTGGTCGACAGCTACCATACCGGAACGCGCGCCTGCCTCAATGGCCATATTACAGATGGTCATGCGACCTTCCATACTTAAGGCGCGAATCGCGGAGCCGCCGAACTCGATTGCGTAACCTGTACCCCCAGCCGTACCGATTTTGCCGATGATGTACAAAATTAAATCTTTAGCTGTACAGCCGAATGGCAATTTTCCATCGACCTGAATCAGCATGCTTTTGTTTTTCTTCATCAACAAGGTTTGAGTCGCTAAAACATGCTCAACCTCGGATGTACCAATACCAAAAGCCAATGCGCCTACTGCACCATGTGTACTAGTGTGTGAATCACCGCACACAACGGTCATACCCGGCAACGTGGCTCCTTGCTCTGGGCCAATAACGTGCACAATACCCTGACGTCGGTCATTCATGCGAAATTGCGTGATACCGAACTTCTCACAGTTTTCATCCAGCGTATCAACTTGCAAGCGTGAAATAGGATCTTCAATGCCTTCGCTGCGTGATGTAGTCGGCACGTTATGATCGGCCACGGCAAGATTGGCATTAATACGCCAAGCCTTACGACCAGCCAGCTGTAGCCCCTCGAATGCTTGAGGGCTAGTCACTTCGTGCAACAGATGCCTGTCGATATACAGCAAACAGGTACCATCTGGCTCTTGATGCACAACATGCGCATCGAATAATTTGTCATATAAGGTTTTTGCCATGGTGATATCTCTTTAAAAACATAGCTCTAAGGCTAATTTACCTACTCTTATTTCCTATTATGCCACTCTGTAATACTCGGACAAGACCAGTATGTATACTAGTATCTATGCTGCTAGGCTATTGTGTTTTTATCGCTAAACCACGAAAAACCCAAGATGCTGGGATGGGCTATCCATCCAACATCTTGGGCTCGTCAAATTTAGCTGAACGCCTAAGCCTTGGCTGATTCGAGCTAGTGGGCTGCTTTTAAACCACCACCCTACTTTCTTGCAGCCTGATACAACGGCATAACTTGTTCTGCAGCCACTTCCAACTCGGCAATACGTGACTGTGGCGAGGGGTGCGTCGATAAAATTTCAGGGGTACCACCACTACCCGATAACTGAGCCATTTTCTGCCATAAGGAAATGGCGGCCCGCGGATCGTAACCAGCCCGTGCCGCTAGCTCTACGCCAATGCGGTCGGCTTCGATTTCATGAGTACGACTATTCGGCAAATTAAACATCACATCGGTTAAAGAGCTGCCTAAATCGCCAACCGCTGCGTTACCAATCACCGCAGAAAGCACCGACAACCCTAAGCTAGTAGCCATTTGCTGGGATACTTGCTCGCGGGAATGCTCGCGCAAAGCATGGGCAATTTCATGCCCCATGACCGCCGCCAATTCGTCGTCGGTAGCATTCGTTTTTTGAATTAAACCGGTATAGACGGCCATTTTTCCGCCTGGCATGCACCACGCGTTCACATCATCTGAACGCAACACATGAACTTCCCAATCCCAATTCACTGCGTCAGGGCGAAACGCCCCCACCTGCTTAACTAAACGCTGAGAAATCGCTCGCACCCGCTGCGTTTGTGCCACATCAACATCTAAAGCACCTTGGCTGCGCGCCTGACTCATCATCTGCGCATACTGCTGTGCGGCGGTTTGATTCAATTCCGTTTCAGAGACCAAGCTGGACATATACTGCTTACGCTCTACACCCACCGCCCCGCCTGACGTGGTATTAACTGCAGCACACCCTGCTAACAATGACGCACCTAATACGCCAACGGCTGCATAACGCTTAAAAGCAAATCGTTTAGTCATGAGCTTAGTGTCCTTCTAAGGTTGCCAATGCCCGCATTGCGCACGTTGGCGTAATGCTTGGTCCATTAATACGATCGCTAATAATGCTTCAGCAATAGGCGTAGCCCGAATCCCAACACACGGATCGTGACGGCCTAAGGTTTGAACCTCTACGCTTTCGCCAAGCTGGTTAATTGAGGCGCGCTTAATTCGTATGCTTGAGGTGGGCTTAATTGCTAAGGAGACGCGAATATCCTGACCAGAAGAAATTCCGCCCAAAATGCCACCCGCATGGTTACTACCGAAACCATCGGGATGAATTTCATCGCCGTGCTCTGAGCCTTTTTGCGACACGCTTTCGAAGCCAGCCCCAATTTCTACGCCCTTAACAGCATTTAAACCCATCATGGCGTAAGCGATGTCAGCATCCAAGCGACCGTAAATGGGCTCACCCAAACCCGCAGGTACTTGCTGGGCCACCACTTCAATGCGCGCACCAATTGAATCGCCTTCTTTGCGCAAGGCATCCATGTAGGCCTCTAACTCGGGCACTACTGAGGCATCGGCAGCATAAAAGGGATTGTTCGGCACATC
>Ga0079224_100007049_pt1 | contig 15004 bp, 10 predicted proteins | sample Stecom2015_FD_80414 | JGI IMG/M metagenome (GOLD analysis project Ga0079224, IMG submission 80414) | Agricultural soil microbial communities from Utah to study Nitrogen management - Steer compost 2015 | ecosystem: Environmental > Terrestrial > Soil > Agricultural land | place: USA: Utah...
GAGGAAGGATTCGAACCTTCGGGACGCCTTTCGACGCCCAGCGGTTTTCAAGACCGCCGCCATAAACCGCTCGGCCACTCCTCCGAGCCCTGCGGGACCTTCGTCCGCCGCCAAATTCGGGCGCCGTGTCTAGCATGCCGGCACCCCTTCGGCAAGCACGATCCGATCGTCGACGGCTTCAGGCCCGAATTTCCGTGGCGCCACCGAGGTAGGGGCGCAGCGCCTCGGGAATTTCCACGCTCCCATCGGCGCGCTGGTACTGCTCGAGGATGGCCACCAGCGTGCGGCCCACGGCCAACCCCGAACCGTTCAGCGTGTGCACGAGCCGCGGCTTTTCCCCCTTGGCCGGGCGGTAGCGAATCTGCGCCCGCCGGGCCTGGTAGTCGCCGAAGTTCGAACACGAGGAGATCTCGCGGTAGGCCTGCTGCCCCGGCAGCCAGACTTCCAGGTCGTAGGTCTTGCGCGCCGAGAAGCCGAGGTCGCCCGTACAGAGCTGCACCACGCGGTAGTGCAGGCCGAGCCGCTGCAGCACCTCCTCCGCGTCGGCGGTGAGCCGCTCGAGCGCCGCATCGCTCTGCTCCGGCTCCACGAACTGCACGAGCTCCACCTTGTGGAACTGGTGCTGGCGGATGAGGCCGCGCGTGTCGCGGCCGTAGCTTCCCGCCTCGCGCCGAAAGCACGGCGTGAGCGCGCAGAGCTTGATGGGCAGCACGCCCTCCTCGATGACCTCCTCTCGGTAGAGGTTGGTCAGGGGCACCTCGGCCGTGGGAATGAGGAAGTGCTCGGCGCCCTCCTCCGCCGCGGTCTTGAAGGCGTCCTCCTCGAACTTGGGGAGCTGCCCGGTGCCGACCATCGCCTGCCGGAGCACGAGGTAGGGCGGCGAGACCTCCTCGTAGCCCTTGGTGGCGTGCAGATCGAGCATGAAGGCGGCCAGCGCGCGCTCGAGCTTGGCGCCCATGCCGCGCAGCACCGAAAAGCGCGCGCCCGACATGCGCACCGCGCGCTCGGTGTCGAGGATCCCGAGTGCGGTGGCGATCTCGTCGTGGGGCTTGGGCTCGAAATCGAACGCGGGCTTCTCGCCCCAGACGCGCAGCACGGGGTTGTCCGCGTCGCTGCGTCCGATGGGCGTGTCCTCCGACGGTAGGTTGGGAACGAAGAGCAGCGCGTTCTCGAGCTCCTCCTCCAGCGCGCGCAGATCCTCCTCGACGACCTTCACCTTCTCGGAGAGGGCGCGCATCTCCTCTCGACCGCGGGCGAGGGCCTCGCCCCCCTCCTTGGCCAGTGCGCGCATCCTGTCGTTGGCGGCCTTTTGCTCGGTGCGCAGCGTCTGGACCTCGGTCGCGAGCTTGCGCCGCCGCTCGCCGAGCTCCCGGATCGGGCCGAGGTCGATCGCTGGATCGCGGCGGCGCAGCCGCTCCTCCACCTGGTCGAAATTCGAAAGGACTTCGCGTACGTCGAGCATCGTCTACTCCGCCCACTCCGGCGGGTCCTCACCCTCGACCATGTCCTCGTAGGGCTCGCCGTCCCGCACGCCGTAGTAGAGCCAGGCGCCCACGTCCGGATCGTAGGCGCGGTCCTCGTAGTCCGCAGCGGGGAGCGCGGCGAGCGCCGCGTGGAGCGCCGCGGTCACCTCGGCCCAGTCGGGACGATCGGCCTCGTCGCCGCCCAGCGTGGGTCCGTCCTCGCCCTGGTAGAGATAGGCCTCCGAAACCTTCCCCTCGGGGTCGCGGATGAGCAGCGGATAGGTATAGGCCTCCGACAACACCTCGGTGCGATACGGCGGCGGCCCGGCGAGCCCCTGCAGCTTGCCGCGCAGCTCCGCCATCCCGAAATCCACCGTAGCGATCGGCTTGCCGAGGATCGAGACCTGCAAGTCGAGATCGGCCAAGAGGAACGCGTACCCGCCGTGCACGAAGGTCTTCGGGGGCAGCGCCCCCTCCCCTTCCGCCGACTGCGCCGCGCGATGCAGGGCTTCCGCCTCCGCTCGCCGCTCCTTCAGCCCCATCGGCTCCTCCCACCCAGTCGAATCGCCCGTCGGTCGCCGCCACAGGCTCCCAGGGGGCCCGTGGGTATAGCACAGCGCCGTCATCAGCGGGTGAGGGATGCGATTTCGTCCTCGATCTCCGGCCGGTCGAGGGCGTCGGGCGCCGCCTGCAGATAGGCGCGGAAGGCGCGGGCGGCATCGGCGCGGCGGCGAAGCTCCTTGTAGGCGTAACCGAGGTGGCGGTGCACGACCGGATCGACCTCTTCCTCGGCCGCGGCCCGCTCGAGGTGGGGAAGGGCCTGCCGCAGCTTGCCCTGCTCGACCAACGCCCGCGCCAGCGGATAGGCGACGCCGGGTTCGCGCGCGATCGGTGCGAGCACCGCTTCCGCGCGCGCCCAGGCCGAGGCGCCCAGATAGGCCTCGCCGAGGGCGCGCCGCACCGCGACCGGGGCCTTCGGTCCCACGTGGGGCTCGAGGATCTCGATCGCGCGCCAGGCCGCTCCGGACGTCAGGTAGATGCGCGCCAGCCGCTCGAGGAGAACCGGATCGTCCTGGTTCTTCGCGTAGGCGGCCTCGTAGGTCTCTCGCGCGTCCTTCACGCTGCCCATCGCCTCGAAGATCCCGCCCAGATGGAGACGGGCGTCGAGCCGGTCGGGATTGTCGGAAACCGCCCGACGCGCTTCGAGCAGCGCGCGCGGCCGATCGCCCAGGCGCAGGTAGATGCGGGAGCGGCGCAGGTGGGCCTCGTCCATCGGGCCCTTGTCCGGCCCTGCGGCGCGCAGGTAGGCCGCGAGCGCCTCCTCCCACTTCTCCTCGCGCTCGAGGGCCTCCGCCTCGGCAAAGAAGGACGGCGGCGCGGCCTCACCTCCCTCCGCCGTGGCCTCGGCGCCCTCCTCCTGCGCATCGGCCACCGCCTCGCCGTCGCCTTCCGCGGGCGTTTTGCCCTCGGTCTCCTCCGCGGGCTTCGCCTCGGCCGTCGCACCCTCGTCCGTTCCGGCAGCGGCCTTCGTCGGCGATTCCGCGTCACCCTCCTGGGCAGCCGCATCCTTCGCCGCCATGGCCTCCTTCTCGGGGGTCGCCTCCTTCTTCGCCGGCTTCTCCTTTGCTGCGTCGGCCGATGCCGTCTTCGCGGGCTGCCGATCGGCGGTCGCCGGCGCCACCGCCTCCGCCTTCTTCCCCCGCGCGGGGGTGTCCTTGCCGAGGAAGAAGAAGGCGCCCACGCCGATGAGCGCACCTGCCACGCCCCCGATCACGAGGAGGCGCAGGCGTTTGCGTCCGATCGCCCTGGGTCGCTCGGCGGTCGCCGGCGCGCTGGGCGCGTCGCGCAACGCCCCTGCGATCATCGGAGCTGCAGGCGCATCCGATTCGACGCCGAGGGTCGGTGGCTCGGTGGCAGACGGAGCGAGCGAGGGAGGCTCGACGCCCGGAGGCGCCGCCACCTCGGCGATCGCGGTCAAGCCGAGCTCGGAGACGATCGAGGGGATCTCGGGCTCGGGCGTGGTGGCCTTCTTCTCGTGGCCCGTGTCGATGAAGGCGAGGACGTCGTCGATCGGTTCGACGGGCTGGGCGGGAGGCGGCGTCAGATTGAGGCCACCGAGCGTGGGGCCGTCGCCCAGACCGGTGGCGGTGCCGGGCCCGGCGCCCGTCGGAGCGCCGGATCCCGCGGAGGCGGCGAACTCCTCCATGGGATCGAAGTCGGAGAAGAGTTCCTCGAGCACCGAGCTCTCGATCTGGCTCGCCTCGCGCGCGACGGGGTGCTCCGCCGCCGCGGGCGCGCTCGGCGCCGGCGCGAAGGGATCGGGTTGCGCCGGCGCGGGAAGGGGAACCGTGCCGTCATCGACGCCGACCGCGGCGGTGCCGGGCAGGGCGACGGCCCAATCCGCGTTGCAATGGGGGCAACGCACGTCGGAGGCCGCGACGGGCTTCCCGCACTGGGAGCAAAGGTCGAGCATGCCGGGAGCGTACCACGCGCATCCCGGATTTCGAGGCTCGCGTGCATCTCGATCGCGATCCTTTGCACTTCGCCTTTCGCCCGAGCCCGCTCGCCCCTAACATGCGCGCATGTCATCCACCATCGTGATGAAGTTCGGCGGCACGAGCGTCGCCACGAAGGAAGCCTGGGCGACGATCGCCGAAACCGTGCGCCTGCGGCAGGCCGAGGGCTTTCGGCCCGTCCTCGTCTGCTCGGCGGTGGCCACGGTCTCCAACCGCCTCGAAGCGCTGGTCCGCCGCGCCTGCCAGGGCGAGCACGAGGAGGAGATCGACGGCATCCTCGAGGTCCACCGCGCGCTCGGGCGCGCGCTCGATCTGGATGCGGACGCCATCCTTCGCGAGGAGTTCGAAAGCCTGCGCCGCATCGCGCTCGGCATTTCGTTGGTGCGCGATGCGAGCCCGAAGGTGCGGGCCCAAACGCTCGCGCTCGGCGAGATCATGTCCACCCGCCTGGGCGCGGTCTGGCTGGAGCGGCAGGGCATCCCCGTGCACTGGGTGGACGCGCGCCAGATCCTCCGCTCCGACGACCGGCACCAGGACCACGAGGCCCGGCATTTCTTGCAGGCGAGCTGCGCCTTCGATCCGGATCCCGAGCTGCAGCGCGCACTCGCGCCGCATCCCGTCGTCCTCACCCAGGGTTTCATCGCCTCCGACGGCAAGGGGCGCACGGTGCTGCTCGGGCGGGGCGGCTCGGACACCTCCGCCGCCTATCTGGCGGCGCGGCTCGGCGCGCGGCGGCTCGAGATCTGGACGGACGTGCCGGGGATGTTCTCGGCCAATCCCCGCGACGTGCCCGACGCGCGGCTGATCCTCCGCCTCGGCTACGGCGAGGCGCAGGAGCTGGCGTCCGCCGGCGCGCGCATCCTGCACCCGCGCTGCATCGAGCCGGCGCGGCGCCACGGCATCCCCATCCACATCAAGGACACGAGAAACCCCTCCGTCGAGGGCACGGTGATTGCCGGGGACGAGGAGCACGCGGGCACGGTCAAGGCGGTGACGATGCGCAAGGGCCTCGCCCTCGTCTCGCTCGATTCGCTGGGGATGTGGCAGCAGGTGGGCTTTCTCGCCCGCGTGGCCGCGCTCTTCCAGAACCACGGCATCTCCATCGAGCACGTGGCGACCACCGAGTCGAACATCACGCTCACCTTCGACCCCGCGCAGAACGCGGTGGACGAGGAGCGGCTGGAATCGCTCGTGAAGGCGCTCGCCGCGATCTGCGAGGTCCGGCTCGTCAAGAGCTGCGTCGCGATCAGCGTGGTCGGCCACCGCGTGCACGAGGCGCTGTCGCGCCTCTCGCCCGCGCTACAGGCCTTCGAGCACGAAAACCTCCACCTGCTGAGCCACGCCGCCTCCGGCGTGAACCTCACTTTCGTGGTGGACGAAGACCAGGCCCAGGCGATCCTCTCGCGCCTGCACGACCTGCTCTTCGACGACGAGACGGACGGACTCGCCACCTTCGGTCCCAACTGGGCGCAGCTCAGCGGCACCGAGCCCCCTCCCTACGACGCGGACGCGTGGTGGCGCCACCGCGCCGACGAACTCGTCGCCCTCGCCGCGTGGGGCACGCCCGTCTACGTCTACGACGAGGAGACGTTGGAGAAGGCGATCGAGGAACTCCGCTCCCTCCCGGTGGATCGGCTCTTCTTCGCCATGAAGGCCAACGCCAACCCGGAGGTGCTCCGCGTCTTCGAGCGCGCGGGCCTCGGCTTCGAGTGCGTCTCGCCCGGAGAGCTCCTCTTGCTCGAGCGGCTCTTCCCGGGCCTCGAACCCGACCGCATCCTCTTCACGCCCAACTTCGCGCCGATCGAGGAGTACCGCTTCGCGCTCGAGCGCGGCGTCCACGTGATTTTCGACAACGCATTCCCGTTGCGGGCCCGCCCCGACGTCTTCGCCGGCCGCTCCATTTGGCTTCGCATCGACCCCGAGCACGGCGACGGACACCACGCCCACGTCCGCACCGCGGGCGTCCACTCGAAGTTCGGCATCCCTCGCGAGGAACTTGCCGAACTCGCCGAGCTCGCCCGCGCGCACGACATCCGCGTGGTGGGTCTGCACGCCCACGCCGGCAGTGGGATCTTCGATCCGGAGAACTGGGCGCGCGTCGGCCGCTTCCTCGCCGCGTTGGCGCATCGCCACTTCCCGGAGGCGAAGATCCTCGACGTGGGCGGCGGCCTCGGCGTCGTGGAGCATCCCGCGCAGACGCCGCTGGACTTGGACGAGGTCGGCCGGCGACTCGCTACCTTCCGCCGGGAGGAGCCGGACTTCCGGATCTGGATGGAGCCGGGCCGCTTCCTCGTCGCGCGCGCTGGCGTGCTCCTTTGCCGCGTGACCCAGCTCAAGCAAAAGGGCGACCACCGCTACGTGGGCGTGGACGCCGGGATGCACACCCTGATCCGGCCGGCTCTGTACGGGAGCTACCACCCGATCGCCAACTTGACCCGCCTCGGCGAACCGCTAGAGTGGCGAGCGGACGTGGTGGGCCCCATCTGCGAGACCGGCGACGTCCTGGGGAAGCGCCGCCGGCTCCCGCGCACCGAGGTCGGCGACGTGCTCGCGATCGCCACCGCCGGGGCCTACGGCAGCACGATGAGTTCGCAATACAACTTGCGGACGCCCGCGAAGGAGACGCTTCTCCCGCGCAGGCGAGGGGACGCGCGCGTTGCGGCGCGCTCGGGGTAGGCCGACCATGCTGCGCATCGGCTCTCTCGGTGACCTGGGAGACGCGCTACGGCAGAAGGCGCGCGACTTCGCGCTCCGCCGCGGAGGCGATCGCGTGCGGCAGCGGCTCGAGTCACTGCGCCTGCAGACCAACCCCTACGGCCAGGATCCCTTCGGGATGGACCTGGACACGGTCGCCGCGGCGCTCGGGCCGATGCTGTGGCTGTACGAGGAGTACTTCCGCGTGCAGGTCCGCGGGGTGGAGAACGTGCCCGCCGGGCGCTGTCTGCTGGTGAGCAACCACAGCGGCCAGCTTCCGATGGACGGCGCGATGATCGCGGTCGCGGTCTTCTTGCACGCGGATCCGCCACGGGTGGTGCGCTCGATGGTGGAGCGCTGGGTCCCCACCCTCCCCTACGTCTCCACCTTCTTTTCGCGGCTCGGGCAGGTGGTGGGCACGCCGGAAAATTGCATCCGCCTGCTGGAGGCCGACGAGACGATCCTCGTCTTCCCGGAGGGGACGCGCGGGCTCAACAAGGTCTACGCCAAGCGCTACCAGCTCGCCTCGTTCGGCCAGGGCTTCATGCGGCTCGCGCTGGCGACGGGCTCGCCCATCGTGCCGATCTCCGTGATCGGTGCCGAGGAGCAGGCCCCCGCCCTCGTGAACGTGGAGCCCTTGGCGAAGTTGCTCGGCATCCCCGCCGTGCCGATCACGCCGACCCTCCTTCCCATTCCCCTGCCCAGCCGGTACTACATCACCTTCGGCGAGCCCATGCGCTTCGAGGGCAGCGCGAACGAGGAAGACAACGCCATCGAACAGAAGGTCCAGAAGGTGCGCCAGACGATCCAGTCGATGGTGAACGAGGGCCTCGAGGAACGAAAGAGCATTTTCTTCTAAATGGCTTCCGAGACACCAGCCATCGCCGTCACCGGGATCTCCGGCAACCTGGGCCAGATCCTCGCCAAGCTCCTGCACAAGGAGGGCAGGAGGATCGTGGGGATCGACCGCCGCCTGTTTCCGGGCAAACCGAAGGACCTGGAGTTCCACCAGGTCGACATCCGCAAGCGGAAGGCGGAGGAGATCTTCCGCACCGGAAACATCGGTGCCCTCATCCACATGGGGATCATGCACGACCCCCGGATGACCGCCGAGGAGCACCACCAGTTCAACGTCTTGGGAACGGCGAAGGCGCTCGACCATTGCGCGCGCTACGGCGTCAAGAAGCTCGTCGTCCTCTCCTCCGCGAACGTCTACGGCCCCCACCCCTCGAACCCGAACTTCCTCACCGAGGACGCGCCGCTGATGGCGGCCGCGCGCTTCGGAGACATCCGCGATCTGGTGGAGGTGGACATCCTCGCCCAATCCTTCCTCTGGAAACATCCCGAGGTGGAGACGGTGATTTTGCGGCCGGTGCACATCGTGGGGCCGACCATCCAAAATGCGCCCTCGCGCTACCTGCGGCTGCGCCGGCCCTGGACGCTGATGGGTTTCGATCCGATGGTCCAGCTCATCCACGCCGAGGATGCGTGCCGTGCGATGATCCTGGCGCTCGAGCCCGGCGTACGCGGCGTCTTCAACGTGGTCGGTCCCGGCGAGGTCTCGCTCTCCGCCATCTTCAAGGAGCTGGGCACGAGCCCCGTCCCCGTCCCTCACCCCCTGGCCCGTCCCCTGCTCGATCGCCTCTTCCGCCTGCGCTTCTCGAACTTCCCGCCGGGGGAACTGGACCACATCCAGTTCCAGGGCACGGTGGACGGCTCGCGCTTCCGCAAGGCCACCGGTTTCGTTCCCAAGTACGATCTGCGCGAGACCATCTGGGCCGCGCTGCGCTAGCCCCTTCCGGAAACGAAAGAGCGCCCGTCCGGGAGAGCCGGACGAGCGCTCCGCGAAGGCCAGCCGAACGCGGGCTCAGCCCTTTTTCTCGGCCTTCGCCTTGGCCAGCCGCTCGAGCACGATGCGGTCGGCGACCACCTCGGGCCGCTGCCCCTCTGCCTTGGCGCGCTCGAGGATGGAGTAGACCGTGTCGTAGATCTGCGAGACCTTCTCGCGGCTCTTCGCCTCGTCGTAGCCGACCGCCTCCTGCGCGACGTTGATGAGGCCGCCGGCGTTGATCACGTAGTCGGGCACGTAGACGATGCCCCGATCGTAGAGCTCCTTGCCGTGGCGATCCTCGCGGAGCTGGTTGTTCGCGGAGCCGGCCACCGCCTTGCAGCGCAGCACCTTCAGCGACTCGTCGTTGATCGCACCACCGAGGGCGCACGGCGCGAAGACGTCCACCTCCAGGCCCAGCAGCGCCTCGGGCGTGACGCCCGTCGCGCCGAACTCCTCCTCGGCCCGCCGCACCGCCGCCTCGTTGATGTCGGCCACGAAGAGCTTCGCACCGCGCTGGTGCAGGAGCTTGGCGAGCGGGTAGCCCACGTGCCCCACCCCGAGGATGGAGACCTTCAGGCCCTCGAGGTCGTTGCGGCCGAAGTGGAACTTGGCCAGCGCCTCGATCCCCCGCACCACGCCGAAGGCGGTGAAGGGCGACGGATCGCCGGAACCGCCGAGCTCGCGGGGCAGGCCCACCACGTGCTTGGTGCCCTTGCGCATGTGGGCCACGTCCTCCGGGGAGGTGCCGCTGTCCTCGGTGGTGATGTAGCGACCGCCCAGGGTGTCCACGGCCCGGCCGAAGGCCTCGAAGAGCGCCGCGCGGTCGAACTCGCCCTTGGGGAGCATGATCACGGCCTTGCCGCCGCCGAAGGGGATGTTGGCCAGCGTGGCCTTGAAGGTCATGCCCCGGGAGAGCCGGAGCACGTCGTCCACGGCCTCGGCTTCGTCCTTGTACGTGGTGATCGCACGGGTGCCACCCAAGCCTGGACCGAACGTGGTATCGTGAAGGGAGACGATGGCCCGAAGTCCCGTCTCGTGGTCATGGAAGAAATGGACGGATTCGTAGGCCTTCTCCGTCATCGTAGGAAAGAGATCCACGGCGCTACTCCTTGCCGCTTCTTCGAGCGGTCGTCGGGCGTGCGATATAGGTCGGCCCGTTGGGGTAGTCAAACGGGGATGGTCGGCGACGAGTAGGCTGCGAGGGAACTACGTGTTTCGTAAGCGCGCGAAGAAGGGGATGAAGGAGGAGCTTTCCCCCGTGCCCGTGGAGAATGGGGCCGACGACGGAATCGGCGATCGCTCGGCGGCGCCGAGCCGGGGCTTTCGGGAGCTGGTGGCCGGCGAGCTCGACGCCGTCTGCCGCGAGCTGGCCCAGCGAGTGGTCCGTTCCTTCGAGCCCGATTTCATCGTGGGGATCGTGAAGGGCGGCGTGTTCGCGGGGGAAGAGCTGGCCGCGATCCTGGGTTGTCCCTTCGCGGCGGTCCGGCTGCATGCCCGCAGCCGCGACCGTGAAGGTGCATTGGCGGCGGCATCCGCCATGCCCGCGGAGGTGGCCGGCAAACGCGTCTTGGTGGTCGACGACATCCCGGGGACGGGCGAGTCCTTGCTGGTGGCCGTCGAGGCGGCCAAGAAGGCCGGCGCGATCGAAGTGCGGACCGCCACCCTGATTGCGCGGTCCGGCGGATACCAGCCCGATTTCGCCGCGCTGGAAACCGAGGACCTGGTGGTCTTCCCCTGGGATTACGAACCCACCACCGGCGCGGTGGGGAGCGCAGGAGACGACTCCCAGATCTGATCGCCTTTCGGGATCCGCGAAGGAGCCAGCGGAGAAGCGACGGGGGGACCGTCGGCTCGCGGACAACGGCGGCGCATGCCTTCGTTTTTTGGCGGTGGGTGTCGATTCCCCGCCGCACCAGGCGGGCATCGCTGTATCGTCGCGTTCCGGACGAGCGGGGGTTGGGACGATGAGACAGGCAACGAGGACGAAGGAAGACCGCCGCGACGTCGCCGAGGTGATGGCCGACCTGGCCGGCGTCTTTTTCGACGCGGGCTCGGAGGAAGAGATCTTCGGCGCACTGGCCGAGCATTTCACGTTCTCGGTCTGGGAGATCGAGGGGCCGGTGCTCCGCGCCCGGCACCTCCCGGACCTCGGCGAGACACGGAGCCGGACGACCGACGCCGTCCTTCCCCTCGATGCCGTGGCCTTTCCCCCGCGCTTCTTCGACGCGCCGCGCTTCCATCCGCTCCCCGCCGAGATCGTCGAGATGCTCCTCTACGGTCCGGAGGTCGCCAAGGAGCGCGCGACGCTACGCACCGCCCGCACGGGCGAAGCCGGCGTCGTCGGACCGATCTCCGTGGAGGGCACCCCCTGGGGCGTGATGACCGTGCGCTGGTCCGACCCCTGCGAGCACGAACTCGGCCTCTTCACGATGGTCGCGGCGTACCTCGGTGTCGCCCTGCGGCTTCTGGCCAATCGCCGCGGCATCCTCCGGGCCAACCAGGAACTGCGCGCCGTCCACACGCTCGCGCGGGACACCTCGGATCCCTCGTCGCTGTATCTGCCCATCCTGCAGAGCGCGGCCTTCATCACCGACAGCGCCACGGCGGTGCTCTTCCTCACGCAGAACGGATCCGGAGACGTCGCTCTCGCCGGCCATTTCGGCGGGCCGTGCGAATGGACGAAGGGCAACCTCTACGGGCGAGACGAGTACTTCGCCCAGGCCCTCGCCGCCCAGGAGCCCACGCCGATCGAGCGGATCCGCCCGGAGCAACCGGCGATCGTCCTCTACCCGCTGGTGGTGGAGAAGCGGAACCTCGGCATCCTCCTGCTCGCACGTCCCGAGCGCGACTACTCGGCCCAGGAGATCGCGCGGGCGGGCCTTCTGGCCGCCCAGCTCGCGGTGCAGCTCGAGAACGCTTCGCTCCTCGAGGAAACCAAGCGCAAGAACGAAGTCCTCTCCACGCTGTATCGACTCGGACGGCTTCTCGCCCAGTCCAGCGTGGGCGATCTCCCGCTCTCGGGCGCCCTCGATCTCCTCGTGAAGGGCCTGGACTACGCCGGCGCCTGGCTCTACGTCCGCGAAGGAGAGGACCACGTCCTGCGGGCCGAATCCGGCGCCGGTCGGCCCCCCGCCCTCGACGGCATCGAGGCGTGCAACGGCGATCGCTCCGGAAGGACCTTGGTGCAGGGTGACGACGGCGTCCAGTACGCCATCCTTCCGCTCGACGCCGCAGGCCACCCGGTGGGCTGCCTCGTGGTCGCGCGCCAGGACGGGACCATGCGCGACCACGACTGGGAGCTTCTGGAGAGTTACGGGGCGCAGATCGCCCTGGCCATGGAGCGCAGCCGGTTGGCGAAGGAGGAGCGAGCGCGGGTCCAGCAGCTTCGCTTCCTCTTGCAGGTGGGTCGGATCGCCACCGCAGGACGGCTCGACAAGCGCAAGCTCTTGCACGACTTTTTGCACCAGACGGCGGCGAGCCTCGGCTACGAGCTCGGCCTCGGCCTCTTCCCCGCGTCCGGCGAGGAGCTGACCATCGGCGGCTCTCCGGACAGTCCCCTCTTCCCGACGATGCGCAAGCTCGCCGCAGCCGTGTCGACGAGCCTGTGCGACGTGCGCGAGGTGCAGGCGGAGTGGGAGGGTCGGACGGTCTTCGTCTGTGCCATGCCGGTGCGCGGCCCCGAGGGCGTCCAGGCCGTCTTCGCGCTCGCCCGGCATGCGGGCCCCACCTCGTTGCAGGAGTTCGAGACGCTCGCCGCGGCGACCACCAACCTCGGCTTCGCGCTGGAGGACGCCGTCCGCTTCGAGAAGGCCCAGCAGACGCTGGACGAAATGCGCCTGGTGCTCGACGTGGGCAAGGCGATCACCTCGAGCTCGAACCTCGACGAGTTGCTCCACACCACCGCGCGCATCGTCAACCAGCTCGTCGGCGCCTCCCACACGGCCATGCTCGTCCTCGACGACCACACGGACGAGCTGCGCTGCGAGGCGCTCTACGGGGAGACGCCCTGCCCCGTCCGGCGCGGCAAGCGATTCCCCGGAGGCCGCAGCCTGCTCGACCGCTACCAGTCGGTGATCGCCAGCGCCGAGGAAGCTCCGCCGGAGGTGCAACGCTACTTCGCGGAGAAGGGAATCCGGAGTTCCTTCGCAGTCCAGATGCGACTGCTCGAGAAGCGGATCGGCTGCATCTGGGTCATGGACCTGCGCGGTCCCAGGCGGTGGACCTCGGCGGAGATCGAGCGCGTGGAAGTCATCGCGCACCAGATCGCGATCGCCGTGGCCAACACGCGCCTGCACGACGACCTGCGCCACAGCCACCTCGAGCTCGCCCGCGCCCAGGAAGAGCTCATCAAGAAGGAGCGCCTCGCCGCTCTCGGCGAGCTTTCGGCGGTGGTCGCCCACGAGGTCCGCAACCCGCTGGGCGTCATCTTCAACTCGCTCGGCTCCCTCAAGCGGCTCATCGAGCCCCGAGGCGACGTGCAGACGCTGCTCGAGATCGTGGAGGAGGAGGCGAACCGCCTCGACCGGATCGTGGTCGACCTGCTCGACTTCGCGCGGCCCAATCCCATCGAACCGGAGTGGACGGACCTCGGGGAGCTGGTCGAGCATGCGCTGGCGACCTTCCCGATTCCGGACGGCATCGAGCTCGACCTTCGGGTGGCGCCGAGCCTTCCCCAGGTGTACATCGACGCCCGGCTCATCCGGCAGGCCTTCGTCAACCTCGTCCAGAACGCCATCCACGCCATGCCGAAAGGAGGCACGCTGCGCCTGTCCGTGGACCGGAACGAGGAGAACGGTCGAGAGACGGTCGAGCTCTCCGTCGAGGATCAGGGGACCGGGATCCCCGAGGAGTTGCAACACCGCATCTTCGAGCCCTTCTTCACGACGAAAGCCACGGGGAGCGGGCTGGGCCTCGCGCTGGTCAAGCGCATCGTCGAGGCGCACCAGGGCCGATTGGATTTTCACTCGCGCTTGGGTGAGGGGAGTCGCTTCACCATCGTGCTGGAAGCGTTGGTAGGGGTATGAGCGAAAACCGGAATGCACCGTCTGCGCGCATCCTGGTCGTGGACGACCAGAAGAACATGCGGACGACCACCGCGCTGCTGTTGCGGCAATCGGGCTACGAGGTCCACGAGGCCGCCACCGGCGAGGAGGCGCTCCGCATGCTGGAGGAGTCGTCCTTCGATCTTCTCCTGACCGACCTGCGGATGGAGCCGATCGACGGCATGCAGCTCCTCGAGCGCGCGATCCACCGCCACCCCAACCTCCAGGTCATCGTGATGACGGCCTACGGCACCATCGACAGCGCCGTGGAGGCCGTGCGCCTGGGGGCCGCCGACTACCTCTCCAAGCCCTTCAAGCGCGGTGAACTCGAGGTCCGGGTGGCCAAGGCCCTCGAAAACAGTCGCCTGCGCCGCCAGGTGGAGTCGCTCGCCGGCGCGTTCCGCGATCGCTTCGGCATCGGGAGCATCGTGGGTGCGAGCGCCCCCATGCGCGAGGTGATCGGCAAGATCCTTCGCGTGGCCCCGACCGATGCCACGGTGCTCATCACCGGCGAGTCGGGCACCGGCAAGGAGCTCGTCGCCCGCGCCATCCACGCAGCGAGCCGCCGCGCCGAGATGCCCTTCGTGGCCGTCAACTGCGCGGCGATAGCGCCCACCCTGCTCGAGTCCGAGCTCTTCGGGCACGCCAAGGGCGCCTTCACCGGCGCTCTGCGGGCCCGCCGCGGGCTCTACGAGGAGGCGGACGGCGGAACGCTCTTCCTCGACGAGATCGGGGAGACCGACGTGGCCTTCCAGGCCAAGCTCCTCCGCGCGCTCCAGGAGGGAGAGATCCGCCGCGTCGGCGAGTCCAAGTCCATACAGGTGAACGTGAGGGTGGTGGCGGCCACCAACCAGGATCTCGCCCAGGCGATCGCGGAGAAGCGCTTCCGCGAGGATCTCTTCTACCGCCTCAACGTCATGAACATCCGCATGCCGCCGCTGCGCGAGCGCCGTGCGGACATCCCCCTCCTCGCGCAGCACTTCCTCGACCAGTTCAATCGGGAATCGAAGACCCGAAAATCCTTCTCCGACGCGGCGCTCGACAAGCTGTTGGCCTATGACTACCCGGGCAACGTCCGGGAGCTGCAGAACGTGGTGCAGCAGGCCGCCATCCTCTCCACCAGCGACCGCATCGAGGCGGACGACTTCGACTTCCAGGGATCCACGGTCGCGCCCCCGCCGCCGCAGCCACGAACCGACGACGGCCCGCAGCGGCTCGCGGACGTGGTCGACGAGGCCGAGCGGCGTGCCATCCGCGATGCGCTCGAGCGGCACGGAGGCGACGCCACCGCCGCGGCCAACGACCTGGGCATCTCGCCGACCACCCTGTGGCGCAAGCGCAAGCGGCTCGAGATCTGAGCCGCCCCCATTTCCATGGGATCCCTGACCCGGCTCACCGAGGCCGTTCCGGGCCCCGCCTGCGGGCGACAGGCCCTGTGTGCCAGCGACCCGGGTTCGC